>JACCDS012450630.1_pt1 | contig 16604 bp, 10 predicted proteins | sample 7446441 | NCBI WGS metagenome assembly JACCDS01 (sample SAMN15323445, study PRJNA562643) | freshwater metagenome | isolation source: river surface water | place: USA:Blue River Watershed | collected 2017-08-17
ATGCCCGCCACGTCCAGCACGTGGTAATGGGTTAGCCCGGTGTTGTGGGCGGTGTCGTGTTCGATCGCGACCTCGCAGCCCAGGTCGTGCAGGAAATGGGCGATCCGCTCCAGCGCATCGCGCGAGCCCACCGCATGGTACTTCCCCACAATGGCCACGTGCCGGAATCGGCTGGTCGGTTCGGTCGAGCTGTTCGAGGGCGGCAAGGGGGGCGAATTCATGCTCAAATTACAGCACAAGCTTTTTACAATGACTGCATGTTAGACGACCGTTCCAAGTTGCTGCTCAAGACGTTGGTCGAGCGTTACATCGCCGACGGTCAGCCGGTGGGGTCGCGCACCCTGTCGCGGGCGGCGGGGCTCGACTTGTCGCCCGCCACCATCCGCAATGTGATGAGCGACCTGGAGGAGCTGGGTCTGATCGTCAGCCCGCACACGTCGGCCGGGCGCGTGCCCACGGCCAACGGTTACCGCTTGTTTGTGGACACCATGCTCACGGTGCGGCGCGAGGATTTGCCCGCGCTGGAGGGCTTGAGTTCCGCGCCCTTGCTGGCCGACCGGCCGCGCCAGGTCATCAGCCAGGCGGCGCAGATGCTGTCGAGCCTGTCGCAGTTTGTGGGCGTGGTCATGGCGCCCAAGCGCCCGTCGGTGTTTCGGCACATCGAATTTCTGAGCCTGTCGGACCGCCGGGTGCTGGTCATTCTGGTGTCGCCCGAAGGTGAGGTGCAGAACCGGGTCATCCACACCCAGGCCGATTTCACCCAGCCGCAGTTGCAGGAGGCGGCCAATTTCCTCAACGCCCACTACGCTGGCCTGACCATCGACGCGGTGCGCGAGCGCCTGCGCACCGAGGTGGAAACCCTGCGCGGCGAAATCGCCTCGCTGATGGTGAAGGCGGTGGAGCCCAGCGCCGAAGGCGAGGCCGAGGGCGAACAGGTGGTGGTGTCGGGCGAGCGCAACCTGTTGTCGGTCAGCGAATTTGCCCACGACATGGGCAACCTGCGCCGCATGTTCGACCTGTTCGAGCAAAAAACCCAGCTCATGCGGCTGCTCGAAGTGTCCAACCAGGCGGATGGCGTGCGCATTTTCATCGGCGGCGAAAGCCAGGTGGTGCCCTACGAGGAGCTGTCTGTCGTCAGCGCGCCGTACGAGGTGGACGGCAAGGTGGTGGGCACGCTGGGGGTGATCGGGCCGCAGCGCATGCCGTATGACCGCATGATCCAGATCGTGGACATCACCTCCAAACTGGTGGGGCACGCCCTCAGCCAGAAGTGAGACCGATTTGCCACTCGTGATTGGCAACCGCGCCGGGCTGTGACAGACTCGGGTCATGGCTGTCACCACGCGCGCTGCTCCAGGGTCGATCGACGCTGACGACGAGTTGGCACTGTCGCTCACTTGGCGCTACCTGCTGGCGTTGGCTTTGGTGGCGCTGTTGAGCACCAGCGCCTGGTTCAGCATGAAGGTGGTGATCGAGCGTCAGGCGAGCACGGCCGCGCTGGTCAACGTCAGTGGACGTCAGCGCATGCTGAGCCAGCGTTTGGCGTTGCTGTCGTCGCAATGGGTGCAGAATCGGCCCGAAACCCGCGCCGCGATGGAAACGGCTTGGCAGCAAATGACCCGTGCCCATGCGGGTTTGACACGCGGCGATGTGGAACTCAAATTGCCCGATGACATGTCGCCCAAGGTGCGCAGCATGTACTTCGAGGCCCCGCTGCAACTGGACCAACGCGTCACCACCTACCTGGGCTGGGTGGACGAGTGGATGCGTTTGCCTGCCGAGCAGCGCCATGCCGACCATCCCTTGCTGCGCAACATCGTGGACACCGCCTTGCTCAGCCTGCTGCCGGGTCTGGACAGCATGGTGGGGCAGTACCAGGCGGAGGGCGAAGCCGGCGTGGTGCAGGTGCGCCGGATTGAAACCTCGCTCTGGATCGCTACCCTGGTGCTGCTGATGCTGGAGGCCGCGCTCATCTTCACCCCATTTGTGCGGCATGTGCGGGCGGTGGTGCGCAAGCTGCGGCTGAACGAAGCGGCGCTGCTGCAACACCAGGCCGAACTGGAAGCGCAAGTGCAGGCCCGCACCCGCACCCTGGCCGAACAGAACCGCAAGCTGCGGGAAAGCGAGCACCACTACCGCACCCTGGCCAACAGCGCGTCGGTGATGATCTGGTTGTCGGGCGAGAACAAGCAGTGCCACTGGTTCAACGACGTCTGGCTGGCTTTCACCGGCCGCAGCCTGCCCGAGGAACTGGGCTCAGGCTGGACCGAAGGTGTTCATCCGGACGACTTGCAGGGCTGCCTGGACACCTACGACCAGGCGTTCGATCTGCGCCAGCCGTTCGAGATGGAGTACCGCCTGCGGCGGCACGATGGCCATTACCGCTGGATCGTGGACCGTGGTGTGCCGCGCCACGACAGCGAAGGGCAGTTTCTGGGCTACATCGGCTCGTGCGTGGACATCAGCGACATCCTGGAAAGCCGCAAACAACTGCGCGACCAGCTCGAAACCCTCAAAACCCGGGAATTGGCGCTGGACGCCATCGAGCACGGCATTCTGATTGCCGGCCCAGACCGCAAACTCCAGTTTGCCAACCAGGGGTTTGAGCGCCTGACCGGTTACCGCCTGGCGGAGGTGCTGGGGAAAAGTTGCCGCTTCATGCAGGGGCCCATGTCGGACCCGGCGACGGTGGCCGAGATCGCGACTCAGCTTGACCATGCCCTGCCGTTTCGGGGTTTGATCCGCAACCACCGCAAAGACGGCAGTGTGTTCTGGAACGACCTGTCCATCCAGCCGGTGGTGGAGGAGGGCCGGCTGATCGGCTACGTCTCCGTTCAGCACGACGTGACCGAGCTCAAAGAGCGGGAGACCTCGCACTGGAACGAGGCGCACCACGACGCGCTGACCGGCCTGCCCAACCGGCGGCTGCTGCACGACCGTTGGGACCAGGCGATGGCCCGGGCCCACCGCCAGCACACCCTGTGTGCCCTGCTGTTTGTGGACATCGACCAGTTCAAACCCTTGAACGACACCCACGGCCACGAATGGGGCGACCGTCTGCTGACCGAAGCCGCGCAGCGCATGCTGGCGATGGTGCGCGAAACCGACACCGTGGCGCGGGTGGGGGGTGATGAGTTCGTGGTGCTGCTGACCGATCTGGGCCCGGAGCCGGAGCTGGCCCACCGGCAGACGGCGGTGATTGCGGAGAAGCTCAGCCGGACGCTGGCGCAGCCTTACGAATTGCAGGCGCCAGAGGCCAGTGGGGCGGGCGCCTTGCGCTGGCACGACTCGCCCGCCAGCGTGGGCTGGGTGGTCGTCGATGCCGAACAGGGGCATTTTGAGGATTGGCTGCGCAAGGCCGACCAGCGGATGTACGAGGTGAAGCGCCGGCCGTGAGGGGCGCCGTCTGATAAACTGCCGCGCTTGTTCGGGCCTCTAGCTCATGCTTGGTTAGAGCAGCGGACTCATAATCCGTTGGTGCCGAGTTCGACTCTCGGGGGGCCCACCATACACAAACCTGTGAGCCGCGCACTCACTAGGTAGCTTCACTGCTAGACGCAGCCTTCAACCATTGCCAGAATGGAGCGGCCATGTCATACCGCAGTCCGGAGGCTCTATGGGTGTCTTGCGTCACACAACGCTGAAACAGCGGCTCATCCTTTTATCTGCCTCGCTGGTGGTTCTCAGCGTTCTGGCGGTGTCGTTGGTCAACTTCTTTACCGTGCGATCGGCGGCTGCCGCGTCCATGACCGCCAGCACAGCGGCATTGGGCAAGGCGCGTGCGGACGGCATTGCGCAGTGGGTGCAGTCCAAGGTGGCGGTGACCGAATCGCTGTTGCCGGCCACGGCCATGGACGATCCGTTGCCTGCGCTCGTGCAAGCGGCCAAGAGCGGTGGCTTCGACTCAACGTACATTGGCTACAGCGATGGTCGAGCGATTTTTTCTGCCCCCACCACGTTGCCTGAGGGGTGGAACCCCACCGCGCGACCTTGGTACCAGGCGGCGCAGGCCGCGCAAGGCGTGGCGCTGACCGAGCCATACATTGACGCCAGCACGCGTCAGTTGGTCATCACGTTCGCGCTGGCCGCCAAAGAGGGCGGCAATACCCGGGCCGTGGCCTCGGGTGACGTCTACATGAAAGGGGTGGTGGACAGCGTGGCCGCGATTGCCCCCACGCCATCGAGCTTTGCGTTTGTGGTCTCCAAGGCAGGGCGCGTGATTGTTCACCGCAACCAGGAACTGGTGCTGAAGGCGGTGGATGCGGTGTCGCCCGATCTGAGCATGTCTATGTTGACCAGCGCAGCAGGTGCATCGGCGTTGGTGGAGGCTGTCATGGATGGCAAGCCGCACCTGTTGAACGTTCAAACGATTGCCGGGACCGACTGGATGCTGGTGATTGCCTTGGACCGCGCGGAAGCCACGGCGGGCCTGACCCAGTTGCTGACCAGTTCGGTCATTGGTGGTGTGGTGGTGGCCGTGTTGTCGGTGTTGGTCTGCGCTGCGGTGGTGTCCGCAGCGTTGGCGCCTTTGGTGCGGCTGGAGAAGGCCATGCAAGATGTGGGCTCCGGCGACGGCGACTTGACCCAGCGTCTGGAGGCCAGCGGGGGCGATGAACTGGCCCGCATCGCTTCGGCATTCAATGCCTTTGTGGGCAAGATTCAGTCCACCTTGCGGGTCATCCGCGACACCAGCGATTCGGTCAACGGGGCGGCGCGCGAAATCGCGTCGGGCAACCACGACCTGTCCAGCCGGACCGAGCAGGCCGCTTCCAACCTGGAAGAAACCGCCTCCACCATGGAGGAAATGACGAGCGCCGTGACCCAGGCCGCGCAGACGGCCACCACCGCCAACCAGATCGCCGCCAGTGCGGCGCAGGCGGCTTTGAAGGGCGGGGAGGTGGTGTCCCGCGTGGTCGGCAGCATGGAGGAAATCACCCACAGCTCGCGCAAGATCAACGACATCATCTCGGTGATCGACGGCATTGCGTTCCAGACCAACATCCTGGCGTTGAACGCGGCGGTGGAGGCGGCCCGCGCCGGCGAGCAGGGGCGCGGCTTTGCGGTGGTCGCGGGTGAAGTGCGCACGTTGGCCCAGCGCTCGGCCGAAGCGGCCAAGGAAATCAAGGTGCTGATTGAAAGTTCGGTGCACGCGGTGGAGGCCGGCTCCGGCCTGGTGCACCAGACGGGCGAGGCGATGTCGGACATCGTGAACCAGGTGCAGCGCGTGGCGCAGATGATGCAAGACATCGCGCTGACCACCCAGGAGCAGACACAGGGCATTTCTCAGGTGGGCGGGGCGGTGATGAACCTGGACCAGATGACTCAACAGAACGCGGCCCTGGTGGAGCAGAGCGCAGCCGCCGCAACCAGCCTGAGCGAGCAGGCCAACCACCTGGCCGCCACGGTGGCGCAGTTCAAGATATGACGGTGCAACTTTTCTGCGAAGTTTTTTCGACGGCTTGCCAAAAGGCTCAAAAACTCGCTATAATTTGAGCTTCAGCAAGCGGCTGTAGCTCAGTTGGATAGAGTACTTGGCTACGAACCAAGGGGTCGTGGGTTCGAATCCTGCCAGCCGCACCAATCTGTAAGCCCTGCAATCTTAACCGGTTGCAGGGCTTTTCAGTTTTCAGGCCCTTGCTCGCCCATTCGGTGGGGCTTGCCAGGTTTCTCCACCCCCTCGACATTGCCACCTGAGTTTCGCGAAATGTTCACGAAACTGTCATGCCAATTTGAAAAAATTGGTCTGTGAAGCATCAGGTCATGTCGTTTGTAGAGCCGACGCCCACCGAGCGCGGTGGGGTAGTCACAGGTTTTCGTCCCTTGGGTCAGCATTTGGCGTGGCAGTGGGTCAGCGCGGGTCTGGCCACGGCTTTTCTGGCCGGGTTGCTGTGGTTCACCTGGCACCGGTACGACGCCGAGAGCGAGCTTCAGCGCAGCAGCGTACGGGCGCAGCAGGTCAGCCTGGTGGTCATTCTGGCCGAGAATTTGACGCAGTTGGTGGACCGGGGACGCTTCATGTCGATTGCCGCGACCGAGTGGTTCGAGGGCGATCGTGCGAAAGCCGCCGCACGTTTGGAGACCATGCTCGGTCAGGACGATTTGTTCGTGCGGGCTTCGCTGTTTGATGGGCAACTGCGGCGCGTCTATGCCTCATCGCCTTCGACCGATGCCGAGCAATGGGGCCGTTTGCTGGCGCGGCGCCTGCAAGAGGCTCGGGGCCAGCCCTCACAGGACGTGCAGTTGCTGGAGGGGGCCGATGAGGTCGGCGGCATGTGGCAGGTGCCGCTGTTGTTTCCGGTGCCCAACAGCGCGGGCCAGCCCCACGGCTGGTTGCTGCTGATGGTGGACATGGGCTATTTTCTGCGCCTGTACCGCAATGTCGATCTGGGGTCGGGCACGCTGATCCATGTGATGGATGCCCAGGGCCGGTTGATCGCTGAGGCCAACCGGGTGGGTTTGATGGACACGTCGGGCATGTCGCGGGCCTTTGACGGTTCAGAGCTGATGTACACCCTGCGCCCCGCGGAACGGACGCCGTTTCAGGTCGCCGTCAGCGTACCGGCGGACGAGTTGCGCTCGGCATTGCTGGCGCGCCACAAACGCAGTTGGGGCATGACCGCCTTGTTCAGTGTGTTGCTGATTGCGGCCAGTGGGGCGCTGTTCAAAGGGCTGCAGCGCCAGCACCAGTTTTTCCATGCGATCCGGCGCGCGGACGAGGAAAAACACGAGCTGATCGAGCAGTTGGAACGGGAGAAGGCGCGCGCCATCGAACTGGCTTCTTGCGACCACTTGACCGGGCTGCACAACCGGCGCATGTTCACCCAGTTGGCGGTGAGCCACCTGGAGTACGCCAAGCGCAGCCGCAAACACTACGCGCTGGCTTACCTGGACCTGGACCGCTTCAAGCTCATCAACGACAGCCTCGGCCACCACGTGGGGGACCGGCTGCTGTGTGAGGTGGCCACCCGATTGCGCGAAAGTGTGCGCAGCGCCGATGTGGTTGGCCGCATGGGCGGCGACGAGTTTGCCGTCCTTTTCACCGGACTGGACAAAGACGAGGACATCGACGGCATTGCCTCAAAGTTGCTGGAGGTGCTGGCCGAGCCCTACCGCAACCTCGACGGCCACGACGTGCAGACCGCCGCCAGCATGGGCATTGCGTTTTTCCCGCGCGATGGTCACGACATCAGCACCCTGTCGCGCTATGCGGACGCGGCGATGTACCAGTCCAAGCGCGCCGGACGGGGCCGCTACAGCGTGTACGACGTGGGCATCAGCCCCACCGCCGAGCGTCGCAACACGCTGGAGCGCCAGATGCCGGCGGCCCTGGCGAGCGACCAGTTTGTGCTGCACTACCAGCCCAAGCTGAGTTTGTGCGACTTCCGCATCACCGGTTTTGAAGCGCTGTTGCGTTGGCGGCACCCGGATTTGGGTTTGGTGATGCCGGGGGATTTCATTCCGCTGGCGGAGCAATCCGGGCTGATCGTGGAGCTGGGCAACTGGGCACTGGCCGCGGCGTGCCAGCAAATGGCGGCGTGGCGCGCGCAGGGTTTGCAGGGGTTCAGTGTGGCGGTCAATGTGTCGCCCCGGCAGTTGCGCGACCCTGCGCTGGTGGACTTTGTGGCGGGCTTGCTGCACCAGCACGGCCTGCAGCCGGCGGATCTGGAAATCGAAATCACCGAGAGTTGTCTGGTGGAGCCGTTGGAGCAAGCGCTGGCCGTGCTCAATGGCCTGGAGGCGTTGGGCGTGTCCATTGCCCTGGACGATTTTGGCAGCGGATTCTCCAGCCTCAGCCAGATCCGGGATTTGCCGGTGCAGACGCTCAAGATCGACCGCAGTTTTGTGGATGCCTCCCGCAGCGGCGATGATGCGCGGGTGATCGTGACGTCGATCATCACCCTGGCCCACAACCTGGGCATGCAAGTGGTGGCCGAAGGGGTGGAGCTGAAAAGCCAGTTGGTGTTTTTGAAGACGGCCAACTGCGACCACGTTCAGGGCTATTACATCAGCCGCCCACTGCCGCCCGACGAGGCCACCCGCTTGTTTGAACAGCCCTTGATGGAGGAGGTGGTGGGATGAAGCCGTTGCTGCGCATGATGGCGGCCCTGTGTTTGGGGTTGCACCTGACCGGGGCGGTGGCCGAGACCCGGTGCGACGACCCCCGACCGTTGAGGATCGGGTTCATTCCCAAATCTGACGCGCAGCACCTGCGCGACATTCACCAGCCGCTGCTTCAGCGTTTGAGGTGGGTGCTGCAGCGCCCGGTGGAGCTGGTGCCCGCATCGTCTTACGGCGCGGTGGCCGAAGGGCTGCTGGCCGGACAGATCGACGTGGCCGAACTGGGGCCCGCCACCTACGCCCTGGTCATGCAGCGCCAGCGCGACGCAGTGGCTCCATTTGCCTCGGTGGCCGCACAGGGGCAGTCGGGGGTGGCCACCTACCAGTCGGTGTTGGTGGTGCATGGCGACACCGGGTTTGACGATGTGCGGGTCCTGCGGGGCCGCAGTGTGGCGCTGATCGACCCCGCCAGCACATCGGGGGCGTTGTTGCCGCGCCAGTCGGTGGCGGAGCTGACCGGGCGCGACCTGGACCAGCATTTCAAAAGCGTGACTTACACCGGATCGCACGATCGTGCGATCCAGGCGGTGAGCAAGCGCCTGGTGGACGCGGCGTTTGTCTCCAGCTCCCGCCTCACCGAGGCGGAGCGGTTGGGCCGCCTCCGGCCGGGTGAACTGCGTGTGATCTGGCGTTCCGTGGCCATACCGAGAGACCCGTTCGTGTACCGCATGAAACTGTGTGCACCGGTGCGCGAAGCGATCGCGCGCACCTTTTTCTCGGGGGATGCCGCGCTGCGTCCCTTGCTGGACGCGCTGGACAGCCCTGCGTTCGTGCCGGTCAGCGACAAGGACTACGCGGTCGTGAGGGAACGGTTGGAGGCGTTGCGGTGATCGTGAGGGGCAACTCGGTGGAGAGGCAGCCAGCGTGTGAGTTCATCGGCAGGCACCGGAGGGCTCCACAGGTAGCCTTGCCCCATATCGCAGCCTTGTAGCTGCAGAAATTCGAGTTGTTCAGGCGTTTCAACGCCCTCGGCGACCAGGCTCATGCCCAGGTCGTGCGCCAGATGGACGATGGACGCGGTCAAGGTTCTCGCGGTCGCAGACAGTGTGAGCTGACTCAGGAAGGTTCGGTCCAATTTCACCGTGTCCACGGGCAGTTGGCGCAAGTAGTTCAGGGACGAGTAGCCGGTACCGAAGTCGTCCAGCGACAGCGTCACGCCCAGGTCCTTGAGTTGTTGCATGACAGGTTCGGTGGCGCGCACATGCTCCATCAAGACGGTTTCGGTGAGCTCCAGGTCCAGCAGGCGGGGGTTGATGCCGGTGGCTTCGATCACCCGCTTCACCGTCGCCACCAGGTCGTGGCCCACGAACTGTTTGGCCGACACGTTCACCGACAGGGTGAACGGCGCCCGACCCTCGTCTTGCCAGTGCCGCAACTGAGCGCATGCGGTGTGCATGACCCACTCCCCCAGTGGGTGGATAAGGCCAGTTTCCTCGGCCAGGGTCACGATTTCGCAGGGTGAGATGTTGCCGAGTTGTGGGTGTTTCCAGCGCAGCAACGCTTCCGCGCCCACCATGCGCTGGCTTTGAAGATCGATTTTGGGTTGGTAAGCGAGTGACAGGCCTCCATGGTCCAGGGCGCGCCGCAGTTCGGTTTCCAGCGTCAGCCGGCGTTGGCTGGCCACGCCCATTTCATGCTTGTAGAAGCGGAATGTGTCGCGCCCTTCGCGCTTGGCCTGGTACATCGCCAGGTCGGCGTGCTTGAGCAATTCGTCCAGTGTGCCGTGCTGGGGGAAAAGGGCGATGCCCATGCTCGCCCCCACATGGATGTGGCGGCCATCGACTTTCACGGGCGCGGCCAGGGCGTCGAACACCTTGCGCGCCACGGCAGCCGCTTCGTCGGCCGAACGCAGGCCCTGCAGCAGGATGACGAATTCATCGCCCCCCAGGCGAGCGACCGTATCGGTGGCCCGCACCGCTCCTTGCAGCCGTTGGGCCACCGTTTGCAGCAGCACGTCACCGGCGGCATGGCCCAGGCTGTCGTTGACCACTTTGAACTGGTGCAGATCGAGCAGCAGCACCGCTGCCAGGCGTCCACTTTGTGCGGCGGCTTCGGTGGCGAGCGCCATCCGGTCCAGCAGCCGTTCGCGGTTGGACAGGCCGGTCAGGCCATCGTGCGTGGCCTGGTGCCGCAACCTGGTGATGTATTGGGTTTCTCGGGCCTGCTCCAACGCCTTGCGTGGGGTGATGTCCAGCATCGCGCCGATCATCGCCGTGCGTCCCTGCAAGGTCATGCTGGCGCCGTGGATTTCCAGCCAGAGCGTGCGTCCGCTTTCGTGCTGGCCACGTGCTTCGTACACCACCGCGGTTTCCTGGCCCGTCAGGCGTCTGGCGATCTGTGCCCTCGCTTCAGCCAGGTCTTGCGGGGCGATCACATCTTCCAGGCGGGCGCGGTGGGCAAACCAGTCGCGGGTGCGACCGAACATGTCCGCCATCTTCGGGTTGGCAAACACGAAGCGCTCGTCCTGCAGGATGTAAATGCCGATGATCGCGTTGTCCGCCAGGCGGTGGAACATCGATTCCGCCTGCGCCAGTTGGTGGACTGTCTGGCCCAGTTGCTGCGCAGTCTGGTTGAAGGCGCGGGTCAAGCCGCCGATTTCATCGGCCGAGCTGAACGTGGCGCGGGTGTCGAATTGGCCCTGGGCCAGTGCTCGGGTGGCACCGGCCAGTTGGCGCAGGGGTTTGACGATGCGTTCGCGCACCAAGCAGCCCAGCAGCACCAGAAGTGTGCACTGGAATGCCAGCAACGCCAGCAATTGCTGGCGTTGGTGCCGCAGCGTCGCTTCGTTGGCTTGAACCAGGGCCTGCACCAGATCGTCGGCCTGTTCCAGCAGTACCGCCGAGTCTTTGCGCAGGACATCGGCGTCGGTGCGGACAGATGTCCCCAAGAGGGTGCTCACCCGGAGTTCAAACGCATGCCAACGCTGGCGCAGCGCGGCGACCTGGGCACTGGCACTCTCAGGCATCCAGCGTGATCGCGGGTCCGGGTCGGTGGTCGCGTTTTCGATGGAGCGCAGTGTGCCTTCGTACTGCGACAGCAGTGACGGCAGGGCTGCGCGAGCGGGAGGCGTGTTCAGTGCGGCGTGCAGCGCGATGCGCTGGCTCAGCATCCGCAGGCGGCCAGTTTGGTCAATGATGCTGGCGGTGTGATCCTGCCCTTCGAGCATGTGCCGAAAGACGAAAATGTTGCCAACCGCCGCGAGCGCCAGAACGACGAACGCGACCGCGAATTTCTGTTGCAGTCCCCAGGGCAAGCGCAACTTCCAGGGCGAGTTCGCATGGGCGGACAACGGGGGCGATGCGAGCAAGGTCATGGTGCAGCGGTCAGCAGAAACAAAAAAAGCGCCCACACCCGTGTGAAACAGGTGCAGGCGCCTTTGCCGGTGCGGTCTACCGTCGTTGGTGGTCCGCGTCCAGACCGAAGTCTGTTGCGTGACGAGCAAGCATTTTCTGTGCCTGGTGTTTACCCTGATGGGCGCGCAGTGCCGTTGGCTTCAATGGGCGTGGCGCATGCCGCAGTACTTGCCCAAGGCCAGGCCCTTGCAAGCGGTTTGCAGCTCGGCCATGCACACTTTCTCGCCTTTGCCGGCTTCCAGGCATTTGGCCGCGCCTTCGTGTGCGGCCGCCATGGCGCGGTGGCGCTTGACGTCTTCCTGCACTTGGGCGGGGGTATGTTGTGCCATCGCAGGCAGCAAGGTGGCCCAGAGGGCGCAGGCAACAAACAACGGACGCATGGGTGAAACTCCTTTGAAAAACAAGCCAAACTGGGCTGACTTTCAGCGTAGCAAACTTGTCAACCCCCGGGGTTCCAATGCCGAAGGTGGCATGGCCGGCGCGTGATGGGCTTCATCGGCTTGGCCGTATGCTGGGCGAGCGGGCTGGGGTTAAGCTAGTGCACATGAAAGCCTACCGCGCAAGCCTGCTCTGGTTCGACCCCGCCGCTGACCACGCGGTGCCCCGCTACGAGGCCGACGGCCTGCTCGTCACCGGGCCGGGCCCGCAGGGCGCTCGTGGCCCGCGCCTGGTGCGGGCGATCGGGGCGTACCAAGACCTGATCGACCGTTACCCCGGCATCAGCGTCGAGCACTTTCCGGGGCGCCTCATCGCCCCGGGTTTTGTGGATTTGCACATCCATTACCCGCAGACCGATGTGATCGGCTCGCCGGCCGAAGGGCTGCTGCCCTGGTTGGAGCACTACACCTTCCCGCACGAAGCGCGTTTTGCCGACCCGGCCTACGCGGGGGAGGTGGCCGAGTTCTTTCTGGACGAATTGCAGCGCCAGGGCGTGACCACCGCGCTGACGTTTGCCACCTCGCACCCCGCCTCGGTGGATGCCTTGATGAGCCGCGCCGAGGCCAGGGGCCTGAGGTTGGTGGCGGGCAAGGTGCTGCAAGACCGCCATTCCCCCGACGGCGTGCGCGACCAGACCGAACAAAGCCTGCTGGACACCGAAGCCCTGATTGCGCGCTGGCACGGGCGCGGGCGTTTGGGCTACGCCATCACGCCGCGTTTTGCGCCCAGTTGCTCGGACGCCCAGATGCGCGGCGCGGGCGAATTGGCGGCGCGCTACCCGGACGTTTGGATTCAATCGCACGTGGCCGAGAACGTGGATGAAGTGCGCTGGGTGCAATCGCTGTACCCGCAGGCCCGCAGCTACCTGAGCGTGTACGAGTCGTTCGGCCTGTTGCGCGAACGTGCGGTGTATGCGCACTGCATCCACCTGGACGCGACGGACCGCCAGTTGATGCAGACCACCGGCGCCGCAGCCGCCATCAGCCCCACCAGCAACCTGTTCTTGGGCAGTGGTTTTTTCGATTACCAGGCCGCCCGAGCGGCCGGTATGTTGCACGGTTTGGCCAGCGATGTGGGCGGCGGCACCAGCTTCAGCCCGTTCCAGACCATGCTGGCGGCTTATTACGTGGGGCGCGCCTCCGTCACCGGGGGTGGGGCGGCCAAGCAGGGCGTCAGTCTGGCGCCGGGCGACTTGTGGTGGCAGCACACCGCAGGCGCTGCCCGTGCCATGGGGCTGGACGGCGTGGTGGGCAACCTGGCGCCCGGCTGCGAGGCCGATTGGCTGCTGCTCAACCCGGCTGCCACGCCTTTGCTGGCCCGCAAGGTGGTCCAGGCGAACAACCTCGATGAACTGCTGTTTGCCCTGATCGTGCTCGGTGACGACCGGGTGGTGGAACGCGTGTTCGTGGCGGGCGCCACCGCAGATTGACGCGGATTTACACGGTCTTTACCGACCCGTCGCAGCAACGCAAAAGGGTTGCGACACACTGTACCCTTGCCAGATTGAATTGGAATTTCAACCAGGGGTCACATGCCGTTGTCTTTGTCTGTTTCTTGGAGGATTGCCCGTGGTGTGGTGGGCGCGGCAGCCTGGCTCGCGCTGGCGGGTTGCGCCACCGGGCTCGGCTCCAGTGGCCCAGCCGACAGTCCGGTGACGGTGCCGGCCACGTGGACCGCCGTGCCGGCCGGCACCGCCAGCGCGCAGTCGCCAGCCGCTGAAGACTTGGCCCAATGGTGGTCGCGTTTCAATGACCCGTGGCTGACCACCCAGGTCGAGCGCGCGTTGCGCGAGCACACCAGTGTGCGGCTGGCCCAGGCGGCTTTGCAGCAAAGCCGGGCCCAGCGCGACATCACCGCCGCAGGCAACCTGCCCGCTGTGCGTGCCAGTGGCTCGGCCCAGCGCAGCCAGAGTGGCGACAACACCCCCGCCAACACCTTTCGCGCCGGTTTCGACGCCAGTTGGGAGCCCGATGTGTTTGGCGCCCGCCGCATGACGCAGGCCGCCAGCGAGGCCGAGGTACGGGCCGCGCAAGCCGCCGTCGCCCAGGCGCGCGTCAGTTTGGCGTCCGAAGTGGCGCTCAACGTCATTGATCTGCGGGGCTTGGCCCTGCGCGAACGCCTGGCCCGCGAGAACCTGGCGCGCCAGTTGGAAACCTTGAGCCTGACCGAATGGCGGGTGCAGGCGGGGCTGGCATCGACGGTGGACCTGGCTCAGGCCCGCACCACGGTGGAGCAAACCCGCGCCGCCCTGCCCAGTTTGCAAAGCAGCCTGCAGCAGACCTTGAACGCGCTGGCGGTGCTGACCGGCCAGCCCCCCGGTGCTTTGCAACAGGACTGGGCGGCCCAGCCCGAGGCCAGCGTGCCACAGCCGCCGCAGAGCTTGGCCTTGCGCTTCCCGGCCGACACGCTGCGCCAGCGCCCCGACGTGCGCGCAGCCCAAGAGCGGGTGCAGGCCGCCTGGGCGCGGGTGCAGCAGGCCGACGCCAACCGCTACCCCAGTTTCAGCCTCAGCGGTTCGTTGGGCTTGAGCGCGCCGCGCTTGAGCGACCTGTTCGATGCCACCGCACTGACCCGCAGCCTGTTGGCCAGCGTGTCCGCCTCCCTGTTTGACGGGGGCGCTTTGCAAGCCCAGGTCCGGGTGCAGCAGGCCGCGCTGGAACAGGCCCAGCTCAACCACGAAGCGGCGGTGCAAACCGCGTTGCTGGACGTGGAAAACGCCCTGGTGGCGCTGCAGGCCAACCGCGAGCGGCTGACCCGCCTGCAGGCCGCCGCTGCGGCCGCCGCCGAGGCCGAATGGCTGGCGCGCCAGCGCTACAGCAGCGGCCTGATCGATTACCGCAGCCTGCTGGACACCCAGCGCACTTTGTTGTCCGCCCAAAGCGAGCTGGCCAGCGCCGAGGCCACCGCCAGTGCCGACCACGTGCGCTTGTACAAGGCGCTGGGCGGTGGCTGGCAGCCCGAGCCCGCCGCGAATGACACGACTGCCCCCGTTTCCAACCGCCTTCCCCAATGATGGCCATGCAAGACACATCGACCACCCGTTCCGACAACGTCCAGACCCTGTTGGGCGGTGAGGCGCCCCCCCGCTGGTGGCGCCGCCCGCTGCTGTGGGGAGGGGTGGCCGTGGTGCTGCTCGCCGCTGGCGGCGCCTACCTGTACCAGGCGCGCCAGGCGCAACAAGCCGTACCGGCCTACGTGACCGAGTCGCTGCGTCAGGGCGACATCACCCTGACGGTGACGGCGAACGGCACCTTGCAACCCACCCGCTTGGTGAACGTGGGCAGCGAGCTCTCGGGCACGGTGCGCGAAGTGCTGGTGGATGTGAACGACCGCGTCAAAAAAGGGCAGGTGCTGGTGGTGCTGGACACCGCCAAGCTGCAAGACCAGGTGAACAGTTCCCGCGCGGCGGTGGCGGCGGCGCAGGCCCAGGTCAGCCAGGCGGTGGCCACGTTGCAAGAAGCTCGCGCCGTGCTCGCGCGCCAGGAGGAAGTGGCCCGCCTGTCGGGCGGCAAGGTGCCATCGGCCGCCGAGTTGGACACCGCCCGCGCGGCGGTGGACCGGGCCCAGGCCAGCGAGGCCAGTGCCCGCGCAGCGGTGTTGCAGGCCCAAGCCACCCTCGCCACCAACGAAACCAACCTTTCCAAGGCGTCCATCCGATCGCCCATCGACGGTGTGGTGCTGACCCGTTCGGTGGACCCGGGCAACGCCGTGGCCGCGTCGTTGCAGGCGGTCACCCTGTTCTCGATCGCCCAGAGCTTGAGCCAGTTGCAGTTGGAGGTGTACGTGGACGAGGCCGATGTCGGCTCGGTCAAGGTCGGGCAAAAGGCCAGCTTCACCGTCAGTGCCTACCCCAGCCGGCGCTACCCCGCCACCATCAGCCGCGTCAATTTCGGTTCCACCAAAACCGAGAACGTGGTGACCTACGTGACCACGCTGGAGGTGGACAACGCCGATTTGAGCCTGCGCCCCGGCATGACGGCCAACGCCAGCATCGTGGCCACCGAACGCCAGAACGTGCTGCTGGTGCCCAATGCGGCCTTGCGCTTCAACCCCGCCAGTGGCCAGTCCAACGCAGACGGGTCGGGCAGCGTGCTCACGCGGATGATGCCGCGCCCGTCGGCCGGCAGCGCCAAAACCGCCCGCACCGAAGGGCGGGGCGGCTCGCGCCAGATTTGGGTGCTGCAAAACGGCCAGGCGGTGGCGCAGCCCGTGGTCACCGGCATCAGCGATGGGCGCAACACCGAAGTCCAGGGCGAGGGCCTGAAGCCCGGGCTGGAGGTGATCACCGGTCTGCGCAGCACAGGGGCCGCCCGATGAGTGCTGCGCCCTTGATCGAGCTGCGCGGCGTGACCAAAACCTATGGCGAAGGGGCCACCGCGTTTCAGGCCCTCAAAGGCGTGGGCCTGGCGGTCGCGCCGGGCGACTTCGTGGCCATCATGGGCCCCAGCGGGTCCGGCAAATCCACGGCCATGAACATTCTGGGTTGCCTGGACACGCCCACCACTGGCGATTACTTGTTTCGTGGTGTGCCGGTGCAGGCCATGTCGCGCGATCAGCGGGCGCTGTTGCGTCGGCGCTATTTCGGTTTTGTGTTCCAGGGTTTTCACTTGCTGGCGCGCACCAGCGCCCAGGAAAACGTGGAGCTGCCCCTGGTGTACCGGGGCGAGCCGCGCCAGCAGCGGCACGAAGCCTCGC
>JACCDS010334161.1_pt1 | contig 16598 bp, 19 predicted proteins | sample 7446441 | NCBI WGS metagenome assembly JACCDS01 (sample SAMN15323445, study PRJNA562643) | freshwater metagenome | isolation source: river surface water | place: USA:Blue River Watershed | collected 2017-08-17
GCCACCATCAACTTGGCTGGAGCTGAAATCGACATGGTTTCGGTTGCAAATCGCGAGCGTGTGCTGCTGGAGAGTTTGAATCAGTTCCTAGCCAGCTTTGAACACCCGATTCACTATGTATTTATCGACTCTCCACCATCGCTCGGGCTTTTGACTGTGAACGCACTGGTAGCTGCCAGCGAAGTCTTGGTGCCAATCCAGTGCGAGTATTACGCTCTGGAGGGCGTAACTCAGCTGATGGCAAACATTGAGCGCATTAGAGCCAATCTGAATCCCGATCTTGCTGTGGGTGGAATTCTGCTGACCATGTTCGACAACCGCACCAACCTTTCAACCGACGTTGCCGCTGAAGTTCGGAAGTATTTCCCCAAGCAGACGCTTAATGCCACCATTCCACGCTCTGTGAGGCTCTCTGAAGCCCCGAGCTTTGGCCAAACTGCAATCAGTTACGACCCTAAGAATTCGGGCTCCCTGGCTTATCAGGAAGCTGCCATTGAATTAGCTCAGCGAGGAGTAATCAAATGAGTGAAGAAAAGCGTCCAGAGCGCAAAGGCGGTCTAGGTAGAGGTATTGGTTCACTAATCCCCGGTGGCGACAGAGACGCCGTAGATGTTTTCTTCACCAACACCTCGGCACCAGCATTAGTCGAGGTCCCCGGTGCACGATTCATGGAGATTGACCCCATGCTAATCGTCCCAAACCCTCAGCAGCCTCGTTCAGTATTCGAACCAGAAGCATTTGCTGAGCTGGTTCACTCGGTTAGGGAGTTTGGAGTCCTGCAGCCGATCGTGGTTCGCCCGAAGGGATCTGGCTTCGAGCTGATTATGGGTGAGCGTCGTCTGCGCGCTTCCAAAGAGGCAGGTCTGGCAAAGGTTCCCGCAATTGTGCGCGAAACTGCAGACGAAAACATGCTCCGCGATGCACTTTTGGAAAACCTGCACCGTTCGAACCTAAACCCCCTGGAAGAGGCATCCGCCTATAAGCAGCTGCTTGAGGACTTCGGTTCAACCCAGGAACAGCTAGCGGACAGATTGGGTCGTTCAAGGCCACAGATCACCAACACCCTGCGACTTTTGAAGCTGCCACTACCGGTTCAGTCCCGAGTTGCTGCTGGCGTGCTCTCTGCGGGTCACGCTCGAGCCCTGCTTGGTGCCCCTGATGAGGTGACCATGACCGCTTTTGCCGAGAAGACGGTTCGCGAGGGTCTTTCGGTTCGCAGTCTCGAAGAGCTGGTTTCAAGCGTCAAGTCCAAGCCAAAGCCAGCCAAGGGAAAGATCATCCCGGGTGGCAAGACCGACATGCTCAAAGAGATGGCCGAGGACATGGGCAATGCCTTGGACACCGTTGTGAAGATTCAGCTTGGTCGCAAAAAGGGCCAGCTAATTATCGAGTTCGGAAACGTGGCTGACCTGCGGAGAATCGCAGATCGCATTCAGGGTAAGAACTAAGACCTAAGAGCAGCTAGCGCTATCGAAAGATAGGCATCGGGTAGCGATTCTCCATCCGCGATGACCGCCTGCGGAAACAGCGAGGTCTCAGTCATTCCGGGGGTTACATTGGCCTCTAGGAACCACGGGGTCCCCTCGTGGTCAACAATTATGTCAACCCTACTTAGGTGCCTTAGGCGCAGCGCGTTGTGCGCTAGTAGTGCCACCTCGGCCGCTCTTTCCAGGTCAGCCGGCCTCAATCTTGCGGGGACGTAATAGGTGGTTTCACCTGGAACATATCGTTCCTGGTAACCAAAAGCTCCGCTGTTCGGTTCGACCTCAACCGCAGGCAGCGCACGTGGGCCAAATCCCAAATCAACCACCGAAATTGCCAATTCAGTGCCCTCGATGTACTTCTCTATCAGAACTTGATCGCAGTAGACAAACGCGTCGACCATGGCTTTGGCAAAGGCCTGAGCATTCTCAACCTTGCTTACACCCTGAGCCGAACCGCTCTTGGCAGGCTTGACGATTAGCGGGAAATTCATCTCGGTGGCAACCAATGCCAGAACAGCCTCAGCGTTTAGCTCGCGGAAGGTGGATTTTGGCAGCGTGATTGAATCTGGAGTCTGCACTCCGTGACGCTTGAGAATGATCTTCGCCGCTGGCTTGTTCCACGCTAAACGTGCACCATCGGCATCTGACCCGACAAAAGGGATCCTCGCAAGCTTCAAAAGGTCCTGTAGTGAGCCATCTTCACCCACCGAGCCGTGGAGCGTGGACCAGACCACATCGGGTCTGGTGGCAAGCAGGTGCCCGAATAGCTCGCTATCGGGCTCTCTGAAGTCAACAACCGAACCAGCCTCGATCAAGGCATCTGCAACGCGACGACCGGATTTCAAAGAAACATCGCGCTCATGCGATATCCCACCGGCTAGTACCAAAATGGTGGGCTGCATGACTAGTCCTTAGCTCCGAAGGTATCCAAAAGGTCCAACTGCAGGTTCACAACGTTGGAAAGTCGCTTGATTCCAACCTTGACGTTTTCTGCGGTTGGGTGGCTGAAGCAAACTCGGATGTTGTTTGCACCGCGACCATCGCCATAGAAAGCAGTGCCCGGGGTGTAGGCAACCAGCTCATTTACTGCCAAAGGCAGCATTTCCTTGCTGTTTAGGCCTTCAGGAAGCGTTAGCCACAGGAAGAAGCCACCCTGTGGCCTGGTGGTCTTTACCCTGGGTAGATACTGGGCAAGCGCCTCGAGAGCCGCGTCACGCTTGGTGGCGTAGAGCTTGCGGTAGGTATCGATCTGGCCCTGCCAATCGGTAAGCGAGAGGTACTCACTAACCATCATCTGGGCAAAGGTTGCGGGGGAAAGAATGGCGGATTCATTAGCCAAAACTAGCTTCTCGCGAATTGCCGGTGGTGCTAGCACGTAACCGACTCTCAGTCCTGGCGACAGAATCTTGGAGAAGCTGCCGAGGTAAACCACGCCTTCGGCATCCATCGAACGCATTGCGGCCGGTGGCTTCTGGTCGAAGTAGAGCAAACCGTAGGGGTTGTCCTCGATGATCAAGATGCCACGTTCGCGGCAAACCTGCAGTACCTGAGCGCGGCGTTCAGCGGTGAGCGTGACACCGGAAGGGTTAGCGAAGTTCGGCACCAAATACAGCAGCTTTACTTTGCGACCCTGTTCAATCAGGCGATCTGCGGCCTCGGCAAGGGCTTCCGGGGAGATGCCGTCGTCATCGGTGTAAACATGCTCGATGTGGGCCTCTTTGTGGCGGAAGATACCAACCGCACCAACGTAGCTTGGGGCCTCAACCAGCACAACATCGCCCTGGTCCAGGAAAAGATCTGCCAGCAGCTCTAGTGCGTGCTGACTTCCGGTGGTGATCATCAAGTCTTCGACCGAACCGTGAACGCCGTCAAGAGCCATAATCTCCTGAATTTGCTCACGCAATCGCAAATCACCTTGGCCGCCTCCGTACTGCAGCGCATAGTTACGTCGGTTTGACATCAGGGAGCGGAAAGCCTGCTCGATTAGTTCGCCATCCAGCGCCGAGACATCCGGCATACCGCCGGCCAGCGAGACCACCTCGGGTCTAGAAACCACAGAAAATAGCGCTCTTACCTCGGAAACTGAGAGGTTGGCCGCTCGTGCCGCATACGCATGCTTCCAGGCGTCAAAATTAGTGACACTTCCTGTGCGCGTTTCGGACAATTGTTGCTCCCTAGGTTTTAGGGGATAGCTTACTTTGCCTAAGCCCCAAGGGGCTAGAAGATTACGGGGTTATCCGAGGTATTCGCTGAGCTCAGAGACCAAAGCAGCCTTTGGTCGAGCACCAACCAACTGCTTGACCATCTGGCCATTGTGGAAAACACCAAGCAGTGGAATACCGGTGACCTTGTAGTCCATCGCGAGTTGACCCTCTTCGTCAACGTTTACCTTTACGACCTTGATCTTGTCGTGATACTCGGTTGCCATTTCCTCCAGCACCGGAGCGATCATGCGGCAAGGGCCGCACCACTCTGCCCAAAAGTCCACGATTACGGGTAGTTCTGCCTTCAGCACATCCTGCTCGAAGGTTGCAACGGTGGTGTCGATTGGTTTCACGTGAAACTCCTTAGTGACTTGCTAGGTAGTGCTCGGCATCTAGGGCCGCAACACAACCGGATCCGGCGGCGGTAATCGCCTGGCGGTAGGTCGGGTCGATCACGTCACCGGCTGCAAAGACGCCCGGAAGTGACGTCCTTGAGCTGCGACCTTCGACCTTAATGAAGCGGTCTTCAGTTAGCTCTACCTGATTCTCAACCAGAGAAACCCTCGGGTCATTTCCGATAGCGATAAATAGGCCATCCAGCGCCATCTCGGTGCGCTCGCCGTTGCGAGTGTCTTCCAGCACAACCGCCTCGAGCTTGCCGTCACCCTTGAGCTCGGCAACCGCCGAATTCCAGATGAATTCAATCTTTGGGTTGTCAAAGGCACGCCGCTGCATGATCTTCGACGCCTTTAGGGTCTCGCGGCGATGAATTACGTAAACCTTGGATGCAAACTTGGTCAGGAAGTTGGCCTCCTCCATAGCGGAGTCACCACCACCGACCACGGCAATGGTCTTCTCGCGGAAGAAGAAACCATCGCAGGTGGCACACCATGAAACACCGTGGCCCGACAGTGCCTTTTCGTTTTCAAGGCCCAGCTCGCGATAAGCCGCTCCGGTTGAGATGATTACGGTCTTGGCTTCGTAGGTCTCACCCATACCGGTCTTGACGATCTTGACATCGCCCTTTAGGTCAACCTCAACCACATCGTCAAACAAAATCTCGGCACCGAAGCGCTCAGCCTGGGCCTGAAAATTAGCCATTAGGTCAGGACCCATCAAGCCATCTGGGAAACCAGGGAAGTTCTCCACCTCGGTGGTCTTCATCAGCTCACCACCGGGCTCGACGCTAGAGGCGATAACAAGCGGGTTGAGCTGTGCTCGAGCCGCATAGATTGCAGCTGTGTAGCCCGCAGGGCCCGAACCGATGATGATTACGTCGCGCATTTCGTCTCTATTTCTATTTAGATAGATAGTTGTCTATCTATACCAATCTACCCGCCAAATCGCGGGATTAACCTCTTCTAAACCTAATCTTCAACTGCCGTTGCAGTTCGCGTAATTCCGGAACTCGGAAAATCCACAAGGTAGCAAGATAGCAAATCACCATTGCCGCCCCAACCAAAGCGCTTGTTAGCACCGCTGAGAACACGCTGTTTAGCGTGAAACTTCCCGGGGCAATTCCACCTAGCCACAGCATCACCGCGTAACCCACGGCGGCGGCTGGGATTGCAGCCAACACAAAGCCGAGCAGCGATTTGATAAACGATCCCTCACCCATCGCACCGATGCGCCTGCGCAGCATTAGGTAGCCAATTAGACCCTGAACCAGGATCGAGCAGGCGGTCAGAATTGAGATAGAAACCACCAGCCACTGCTTTGGGACAGTTGCCCCAAGCGTCAGCGAGCCGGTGATGTGGATGGCGATCTGAATTGTGGTGAAGATAAAGGGCGACCTGGTGTCCTCGAGCGCGAAGAAGGCGCGCTGGATCATGTAGACCACGCTGAACGGCACCAAACCAACCATCAGCGCAACAATTACGTTGCCAAGCGCCAGGGTTGCGGGGTATTCGCCGACAAAAACTCGGGCTATTGAATACGCCAGCATCATCAGGGTTGCGGTCGAGATCACGCTCACCAGCGCAATCACCCGCAGCCCGGTGGTGAGGTCTTTCACAAACTCATCGAGCTTGCCATTTGCTGCATGCTGAGACATTCGGGTGAAGTAGGCGGTAGCAATTGAAACCGTAACTACCGAGTGCGGCAGCATGAAGATCAGCCAGGCAATCGCAGCCGCAGCCACCGATGCCACCTCGAGCCCTGCCTCACGACCGGCAACGGCTGTGGATGCGACCGCAGTCTGCACCAAACCACCAATTTGAGTAACCAAAACCATGGCGAGTGACCAGGAAGCCGCCTTCAGGGCGGGCCTAAGGCCAAAACCACGGAAGTGGAAATTGAGATTTAGCGCCAGACCAATCTTTTTCCAGCTCACAAAGAGAATTAGCGCCTGAGCGGCAACGCCTAACGTGGCACTTCCAGCCAGCAGCGAGATGCGGTCCGCCTCCCACAGGCTGACCGCTCGCTCGCCAGCTGGATCAGCTCCGAAGATCAGGATGAATGCAACCAAACCGGCAATCGAAACCACGTTGTTCAATACGGGAGCCCACATAAACGGCCCAAACTCACTTCGCGAGTTCAGTACCTCACCGAGAATCGAGTAGAGCCCGTAGAAAAACAGCTGCGGCAGGCACCAGTAGGCGAATGCTGTGGCTAGCGCCAACTGATCCTCAGACCAGCCCGAGGTGTAGAGCTGAACCAAAAGCGGTGCTGCCATGGTGAAAATCACCGTTACCGCGAAGAAAACCGTAATAGCCAGGGTTACAAAGCGGTCAACATAGCCCTTGCCGCCATCGGCTTGGCTTCTAGCCCGCACTAGCTGCGGAACCAGGACAGCGTTTAGCACGCCACCGACGATGATCGCGTAGACGTTGTTTGGCAGCTGGTTTGCAACTCCAAACGCGTCGGCTGCATCGGTGGTGACACCGATGGCAGCAGCAATCAGCACAGCCCTTGCAAAGCCCAAGATTCTCGAAACGATTGTGCCCGAGGCCATGATTACCGAGCTACGAGCCACCGACTTCTCAGCCATTGCGCCTCCGGCGCAGCTTTCGCACGGTTCGATAGCTTCCAATCAGAATCAAACCAAACATGGCAAAAGCAAAACTCACCAGCAAAAACAGCTCAACGTCATAGTTCACGTTCACCTGAATTAGCTCGCGCTTACCAATCTCAACGCCGTTTTCCTCCAGCCAAACCTCAAGTTCGACAGGCCCATTTGCCACCGCTCGCACGCCAACCTCGGCTACCTGAGAGCTTCCGGCGGGGATCGTGAGCTCGGTGTCTTTTATGACTTCGAGTCGGAAGGAGGAGGCCTTGCCGTGAACGATCACGGTGGCAGACTCCGAGCCATCATTTTTGATGGTGATTGGGATTCTGCCGTCCTTGGCAACCAGGTTGACCTCGCTACCGGGCACGATGTAGACATCGGATGCCAGCGCAACAGCTGGGGTTAGCACTGAAAGCGCCACCAGCAAGAGGGTCAATAGCCGCTTCAACTCAGAATCTCCAAAGCTCGCTGGGCGATCTTGCGCTCGTTTTCGTGAGCCAGAACTTCTTCAAGCTTGCCAATTTCAAACCACTGGGCATCAACCACCTCGCCGGTTGGGTCGCCGGCGGCGTTTAGCAGGCCACCGGTTTGCTGCAGCAGGTAGTGGTGCACGGTCTTCTTGATGCGCTTTGGCCCAATCTTGAAGCTGTAGCTGATTTGGCCAATCTTCTCGAGAATTCGTGACTCAATGCCGGTCTCCTCGCGAATCTCGCGCACCGCGGTTTGCAAGTAGTTTTCACCCAGTTCGACGTGACCCTTTGGGATCACCCAGTCCAGCCCACCACCGCGGTTTTTGTGAGAAATCAAGGCAATTAGCGACGGATTGCTCTCGGAAATCACCAGGCCGCCAGCGGACACCTCAGAAACGGTGAAGGGCCGGATGATTTTCATGCCCCAACTCTACTTGCAGGCTGTGGCAAGCTAGTGGCGATGCAACCCGTTGCCGACGCCCTGAAAAACCTCCAGCAGAACAGTCAGAATCCGCTGCTGGACCGACTTGGCGCACTCTTTGAGGCTGCCGGCTTTGAATTGGCACTGGTCGGCGGGCCGGTAAGGGACGCAATTTTGGGCAGGGTCGCGCCAGATTTGGACTTCACCACAAGTGCCAACCCGGATCAGATCCTCAAGCTGATTAAGCCGATTGCAACTGCAACCTGGGACATCGGTCGAGAGTTCGGCACCATCGCCGCTCAGATTGACGGCGAACAGGTTGAAATCACAACCTACCGAGCCGATTCCTACGATCCAGAGTCCCGCAAACCAACCGTGGCATTTGGCGACAACCTGGAAGACGATCTGGTTCGCCGTGACTTCACCGTCAATGCCATGGCGCTGCGGCTGCCTTCCAGAACCTTTGTTGATCCGCATCAGGGACTCCGGGATCTGCTGGGCATCACACTTCGAACTCCTTCGAAACCCGAGATTTCCTTTTCTGACGACCCACTGCGCATGATGCGAGCCGCTCGCTTTGCCTCGCAACTTGGCTTTGAGATTGAGCCAGAGACCTTCGAGGCCATGGTGGAAATGCGCGATCGCATCGAGATCATCTCGGCTGAGCGAGTCCGGGATGAATTGATCAAGCTTTTGCTCTCTGACAACCCAAAGCCGGGTCTTGAAGCGCTGGTGGATAGCGGGATTGCAGCCATTGTGCTGCCCGAATTGCCAGCGCTGCGGCTGGAACTCGATGAGCACCACCACCACAAGGATGTTTATCAGCACACCTTGACGGTGGTGGCGCAGGCGATTGACTACGAAAAGGACTACGGGCTAACTAAGGACCTGGTGCTGCGGCTCGCGGCGCTGTTGCACGACATCGGCAAGCCCGCCACGAGAAGATTAGAAACCGGTGGTGCGGTTTCGTTCCACCACCACGATGTGGTTGGTGCCAAGCTGGCCAAGAAGCGACTAACCGCGTTGCGCTTCGACAACGACACCATCAAGGCAGTTTCCAAGCTAATCGAACTTCACCTGAGGTTCTTTGGGTATTCCGACCAGCAGTGGAGCGACAGCGCGGTTCGCCGCTATGTCCGTGACGCAGATGACCAGTTGCTTCGGCTGCACGCCCTGACCCGGGCGGATGTCACCACCAGAAACCAGCGCAAGGCAGATCGACTTTCCCACGCCTACGACGATTTAGAGCAGCGGATTGCAATTCTGGCGGAGCAAGAACAGCTCGATGCCATGCGCCCAGAGCTGGATGGTCAGCAAATCATGGAGATTTTGGGCATCAAACCCGGACGCGAGGTCGGCGAGGCCTACTCGTTCCTGTTGGAGCTCAGGCTGGACGCGGGTGAAGTTGGCTATGAAGAGGCCAAAAAACGCTTGCTTACCTGGTGGCAACAAAGGTAGGCTTACAAGGTTGCTCTAAGCAACGCACATGCAAATACCCTCCTGCCATGGAAAGACCATGGCCGCTCTAGACCGAAGGAGGTGGGTGAACTATGCATAACTACGAGGTGATGGTCATTTTGGACCCTCAGCTTGACGACCGCACAGTGACCTCAACTATCGACAAGTTCCTACTGGCGATCACCAACAATGGTGGCACCGTGGACAAGGTTGATGTTTGGGGACGTCGTCGAATGACATACCAAATTCAGAAGCGCTCCGAGGGCATCTACGTCGTTGTAAACGTAACCTCGAGCCCAGCAGCTGTCATTGAGTTCGAGCGTCAGCTCAGACTTTCTGAGTCAGTGCTTCGCACCAAGGTGCTACGCCTAGAAGATGCGATTTTCAGCATCAACCCAATCGAGTTCGTGCCGGAAGACAAGCCAGCTCGCGCTCCACGTGGCGGTCGCCCAGGCGGCAAGCGTCCATCGGGTCCTAGGAGCAACTAATGGCGGGCGAGGTTAGCGTTACCATCGTTGGCAACCTTGCCGACGACCCGGAGCTTCGCTACACCCAGGGCGGCGTGGCAGTTGTATCTGTCCGCGTTGGCTCGACTCCCCGCACCCTCAACCGCTCAACCAACGAATGGGTTGACGGCGAAACCGTATGGGTTCGTTGCACCGCTTGGCGCGAGGCAGCAGAAAACATCGCACAGTCCCTAACCAAGGGAACCCGTGTCGTTGTTACCGGTCGCCTAAAGGCACCTTCTGCTTACCAGACCGCTCAGGGCGAGGCTCGTGCATCGCTCGAGCTTGAGATCGATGAAATCGGTCCATCGCTTAGGTATGCAACCGCATCCATCACTCGCCGCGCTCGCGAAGGTGGCGCTCCAGCAGTCGAGTCCCCATGGGGCGAGACCAAGGCTCCAGCATCTGGCGCCGCAGCTTGGGCCAACCCAGCAGACCCAGCAGTTGACGAAGCACCGTTCTAAAGAATTTCAAGGAGAAATAAATGGCAGGAAAAGGAGCTGACCGCCGCAAGGCTCGCATGAACTCTAAGTTCGCGAAACTTGCCCCGGCCAAGACCATCAAGATCGAGGTTATCGACTACAAAGACGTCGCTACCCTTCGCAAGTTCGTATCCGACCGCGGCAAGATCCGTGCTCGTCGAATCACCGGTGCAACGGTGCAGGACCAGCGCAAGATCGCAACCGCAATCAAGAACGCACGCGAGATGGCACTATTGCCATACTCCGGTGCTGGGCGCTAAGGAGAATCCCCATGTCGAAGCTAATTTTGACCAATGAGGTCTCTGGACTCGGTTCCGCAGGCGACGTTGTAGACGTAAAGGCTGGTTACGCACGTAACTTCCTACTACCAAACGGCCTAGCTGTCGTTTGGACCAAGGGTGGAGAGAAGCAGATCACTCAGATCCGCGCTGCTCGCCAGGCTCGCGAGATTGCCTCTGAAGAAGAGGCAAAGGCCATCAAGGCCAAGCTCGAGGAGAAGGCAATCCGCATCAGCGTCAAGGCTGGGGCAAACGGTCGCATCTTCGGTGCGGTCAAGACCCAGGACGTTGTGGACGCAGTCGTCGCCCTAGGCATCGGTGCAATCGACAAGCGCAAGGTTGAGATCTCCTCGAAGATCTCCTCCGTTGGCGAGTACGAGGCAACCGTTCGCGTGACCGCGGACCTAGTTGCAACCGTGAAGCTACAGGTTGTAGCTGCCAAGTAACTAAGAAGTAAACAAACGACCCGGGTAACCCCCGGGTCGTTTGCATTTCTGGGCATTTTTTTGTTCGGTTATCCACAACCTTGAGGTTGAGGTTTAGAGTTTTCCACTTTAAGTTATCCACAATCACAGCCCTGATAAATCAAGGGTTTAGGGAAAGTTATCCACAGTTATCCACAAGTGGGTAGAAGTTTTCCACAGGATTGTTCGGCGTGTTTCCACAGAGTTATCCACAGTTATCCACAGGCTGGTTTGAATCTAAATTGTCGGTGCCCCAAGCTATACAGGGCTTAGCTATTTCTGGAGGTTTTTATGTCGATGTTGGCACCGGTCCCATCGGCCGATCCGAGGGTAGCTCCGCACAATCTAGATGCAGAGCAGTCCACCCTGGGCGGCATGTTGCTCAGCCAAGAAGCGGTTGCCGAGGTCTTTGAGACCGTATCGGGCGTGGACTTCTACGCCCCCAAGCACGAGCTGATTTTCAACGCCATTCTGAACCTTTTCGGTCGAGGCGAACCAACCGACGTAATTGCGGTCACTGACGAGCTCAACAAGCAGGGAAATCTGGTCAAAGCTGGTGGCGCAGATTACCTGCACTCACTAACCGGCTACGTCCCAACCGCAGCCAATGCCGCCTACTACGCCAAGATCGTTGCCGACAAGGCAATTCTTCGTCGCTTGATTGAAGCCGGAACTCGAATCGCTCAGGCTGGTTATGAGAGCCAGGGCGAGGTTGAGGACCTGGTTAACCAGGCTCAGGCTGAGATCTACAAGGTTTCCAGCCAGTCTTCTAAGGAAGACTATGTTCCGCTAAGCGACTCACTTGAGGCTGCTATCCATGAGATCGAGGGTGCTCAAAAGCGCGGCGGCGAACTAACCGGTGTTCCAACCGGCTTCACCGACCTGGATGCCTACACCCACGGTCTTCACCCGGGCCAGCTGGTCATTGTGGCGGCACGTCCTGCGGTTGGTAAGTCAACCTTCGCACTTGACCTAGCCAGAAATGCCTCCGTGAAGCACAATCAGGCCACCATCTTCTTCTCACTCGAAATGGGTCGTGCCGAGATTGCGATGCGCCTGATGAGCGCTGAATCTTCGATTTATCTGCAGTCGATGCGTAAGGGAACCGTTACCGATGCCGACTGGACCCGGCTAGCCGCGGTTCGTGGTCGCATCAACGATGCCCCGCTCTATATCGATGACAGCCCGAACATGTCGCTGGTGGAAATTCGAGCCAAGTGTCGCCGTTTGGCCCAGCAGGTTGACCTAAAGCTTGTGGTTATTGACTACATCCAGCTGATGTCCAGCGGTAAGAAGGTTGAATCCAGGCAGCAAGAGGTTTCTGAGTTCTCCCGTGCGCTAAAACTTTTGGCTAAGGAGCTCGGTTTGCCGGTTGTTGCGCTTAGCCAGTTAAACCGTCAGGCAGAGCAGGCAAAAGACAAAAAACCAGAGCTTTCGCACTTGCGTGAATCTGGATCTTTGGAGCAGGACGCCGACGTGGTAGTGCTTTTGCACCGCGAAGGTATCTACGAAAAGGACCACCCGCGCGCAGGAGAAGCCGATCTGATTCTGGCAAAACAGCGAAACGGACCGACCGGAACCGTAGTTGTTGCCTTCCACGGTCAGTACTCACGCTTTGTGAATATGCCAAGCTAGCTCCGTGCGAATTCAACCAGCCATCAAAGCAGCCGTAAGTTTCGGCGCCGGAATCTTTACCACCTTCAGCCAGTCGCATTCGCCGCAGGTCGGCCTCTACACCCTTGCGGTTTTTGGCCTAGTTATCGGCCTTAGCTCGGCTGCGCTGGCTTTCGCAAGGAAGCTCGAGGGGGCACTGCAAGAGCTTCCGATGGCTACCCTGGCCACCCTGGTTGGAATTTTCGCGTTACTTGCAGCTCAGTCGGAGCAAGGACAGATGGCTGCATTTGTTGCACTGGTTGCAACTTGGGGTCTTATATCTGGTGCATTTGGCCTTTACCAGGCCCGTCGATTTGGATTCAAAGAGCTGCAGGGTAGAGATCACCTACTCAGTTCGATCTTCGCGCTGTTGCTGGGGGCGCTGTTCCTCGGTGTAGATCTAGACCCGGTTAGCGCAGTTGGTTTCTTTGGCGCATATCTGGCCCTGGACGGTGTGCACTGGGGGATTGCCTCGGCATCTCCCAAGGGCAAGTAGGCTTTAGCTGTGAAGCGCTTTGCAAATCTCAAGACCTACATGGTCGTATCGCTGGTCGCAGCCCTATTTACCGGCTTTTTGGTCTACTTCGGAACCAGGTATGTAGAAACCGGCGTGATCTCTGGCCTGGTTACCTTCATTGTGGTGATTGTGATTGTTGCAACCTTGGATCTGAGCTTCAAGCCAGATGACCAGGACCCGAATCGTCCAAAGCTTCGCTAATTACCTCAGGTAATTAGTTAGTTCGCTCGCTAATCCCACGTAGCTGTTTGGCTTCAGAGCCTTCAATCGGTCTTTGGTCTCAGTTGGAATGTCGAGGCCGTCAATAAATGCAATCAAATCCGCCTCTGAGATTCGCTTGCCTCGGGTTAGCTCTTTGAGAAGCGCATATGGGTCAGAAATCTTCGATAGACCCCTGGCGACATCAGCCCTGATGGCGGTCTGAATCGCCTCTCCCAAAACTTCCCAGTTGTCCAACAGGTCAGCCAGTAGCACTGGCTCGTTGATTGCTAGCTCGTCTAGGCCCTTGGTCAGGTTGTCGATGGCCAAAAGCGAGTGCCCAAAACCGACGCCGATGTTGCGCTGAGCGCTGGAATCGGTCAGATCACGCTGCAACCTTGAGGTGACGAGGGTTTGGGCAAGCGATTCCAGGATCGCGTTCGCCAGTTCAAGGTTTGCCTCTGCATTTTCAAAGCGAATTGGGTTCACCTTGTGAGGCATGGTGGAGGATCCGGTGGCGCCGGCAACCGGGATCTGCTTGAAGTAATTGAGCGAGATGTAGGTCCAAATGTCGGTAGCAAGGTTGTGCAGGATGCGGTTGAAGTGGCTTACTGCCGAGTAGAGCTCCGCCTGCCAGTCGTGAGATTCGATCTGGGTGGTTAGTGGGTTCCAGCTCAAGCCGAGGTGCTCAACGAATGCCTTGGATTCGCTAGGCCAGTCCACGTTTGGTGCTGCGGCAACGTGTGCGGCGAAGGTTCCGGTTGCTCCAGAAAACTTACCCAGGTATTGCTGGGCTGAAATTCGATTGATTTGCCTGGCTGCTCGGTAGACGAAGACTGCAATTTCCTTGCCCATGGTGGTCGGAGTTGCTGGCTGACCGTGGGTTCTGGAAAGCATTGGAACTGCACTGAGATCCTGGGCTATGCCTTCGAGTTTGCTCACCAGTTTGATTGCCCTCGGCAGCCAAACCTGGTTTAGGGCTTCCTTGACGGTTAGCGCATAGGAGAGATTGTTGATGTCTTCCGAGGTGCAGGCAAAGTGCACAAGTTCTGCAAGATCAAGGCGGCCCATTGCCTCTAGCGCATCACGTATGAAGTACTCAATGGCTTTCACGTCGTGCCTGGTGGTGGCCTCAATCTTGGCAATCGCCGCAACATCGGCATCGCTGAAGTTCTCGGCAAGCGCTCTGAGCTTAGTTTTTTCTTGCGCGCTAAGGCTGGAGTTGGTGCCCAGCAAATCTCTTTCGGCAAGCCAGATCAGCCATTCAATCTCGACTTGGATTCTGGCTCGGTTTAGCCCGGCCTCGCTCAGGTAGTTGCCGAGGTCCCCAACCTGGGCGCGGTAGCGACCATCAAGTGGGCTTAGAGGTTGAACCGAAAGATTGCTCACTAGCCCATTTTGCCCTACTTACAGGGCAAAGCGATACTCAAATCACTTGATCTTGAGAACCTTGAGGACGGTGCGAGTTAGGAAGCTGGCAATCGACATCACAATCGCAGCCAAAATTGCCCAACCCAGAGAGGCGATTGAAAGCCCTTCTGAGGTAAAGCCTTCGATCGAGAACACATTCGCACCGAGTAGCCCTGAGAACCAAGCTACCAAGAGCAGAAGTGCGCCATTGATCACAAAGGCGATTAGGCCAAAGGTAAGAATGTAGAGCGGGAAGGCCAGCACCTTGATTACCGGAGCGATGATGGCGTTAACCAGGCCAAAAATTGCTCCGATCACCAGGAATGAACCGATGGTTTCCCAAAGTCCATCACCGCCGTAGGGGGTGAGCTTCACCTGAGGCACCACCAGGGTGGCGGCCCAGAGGCCAACTGCATTGACGATGGTGCTAATTAGAAAGCGCAACATTATTCAATTCTGGCAGTATCGGGCTAAATTAGGTTCCGTGACCCCAGACAATTCCACTCCGATGATGCAATTACTTGCTCCGGACGGCAGCTACGGCGTGCCAGCGCAGTACGCCAGGTATGGGGAAATTATTGATTCGCTGGGCGAAGAACAGCTAAAAACCTTCTATCGCGACATGGCGCGCATTCGCAGGTTCGATATCGAAGCCATTGCGCTGCAGCGCCAGGGCCAGCTAGGTCTGTGGGTACCGGCAATTGGTCAGGAGGGTGCTCAGATCGGTTCTGGTTACGCAGTTGGACCGAACGACCACATTTTCCCCTCCTACCGTGAGCACGGTGTTGCCATTACCCACGGTGTGGAGCTGATGTCGATTCTCAAGATGATGCGCGGTGTGAACCACGGCGGCTGGAACCCTGAGGAGACCAGGTATCACCTGTATTCGATTGTTTTGGGTGCCCAGGTTTTGCACGCGGTTGGCTATGCCATGGGTGTGAAGTTTGATGGTCGAGTCGGAACCGGCGACAAAGACAACGATCTTGCGGTGATCTCCTACTTTGGTGATGGCGCTACCGCCGAGGGCGATGTTTCAGAGTCCTTGCTGTTTGCAGCAATCAACGATGCCCCGATTGTGTTCTTTGTTCAGAACAATCAGTGGGCAATCTCATCTCCAGTGGAGAAGCAAACCAAAGTTCCGCTCTACCTGCGCGGTTCTGGCTTTGGTGTGCCGGGCATGCGAGTTGATGGCAACGATGTTTTGGCTTGCTACGCAGCCACCAAGGTTCACATGGACGAGGCGCGTGAGGGTGCCGGCCCGTACCTGATTGAGGCTTTGACCTATCGCATCGGTGCTCACACCACCAGCGATGACCCATCGAAGTATCGCGATGAGGCCGAGGTCGAGTACTGGAAGGCCCGCGACCCAATCGCTCGTTTTGAGACCTTCTTGCGTCGACAGGGTGTGGAGGATTCTTTCTTCGAAGACGTCAAGCAGGCTGGGGACGAGCTGGCCGCCGACATCAGAGAGCAGACCTTCGCCCTCAAGACCCCGCCGCTTGAGCACATCTTTGACTTTGTCTACTCAGATTCCCACCCGGATATCGACCAGCAGCGCGCTTGGCTGAAGGCCTACGAAGAATCGATGGGTGCTCATGAGTAGCTATAAGGACATGGCGATTGCCAAAGCGCTAAATGCCGGTTTGCAGAAGGCAATGCAGGATGACCCGAAGGTCTTGGTCTTTGGCGAGGATGTTGCCCAGCTCGGTGGCGTTTTCCGCGTCACCGAAGGCCTACACAAAGAGTTTGGAGACCAAAGAGTCTTCAATTCACCGATTGCAGAGTCCGGCATCGTCGGAACCGCAATTGGTTTGGCGATGCGCGGCTATCGTCCGGTGGCTGAGATTCAATTCGATGGCTTTGTTTTCCCGGCCTTTAACCAGATCACCAGCCAGCTTGCCAAGCTAACCTCGCGATCTGAGGGTTTTTTGCAGATGCCGGTGGTGATTCGTATCCCTTACGGTGGCGGCATTGGTGCGGTTGAGCACCACTCGGAGAGCCCAGAGGCCTACTTCGCCCACACCGCAGGTCTGCGAATTGTCACCC
>JACCDS010410060.1_pt1 | contig 16583 bp, 15 predicted proteins | sample 7446441 | NCBI WGS metagenome assembly JACCDS01 (sample SAMN15323445, study PRJNA562643) | freshwater metagenome | isolation source: river surface water | place: USA:Blue River Watershed | collected 2017-08-17
CAACTAACAACAATGCGAAGATTATTTTTTTAATTTTTTTCATACACTTCAATTTCTATTTAGAATTACTAATTATAAAGATAATAGATTATTATATTCCTCTTTACATCTTTTAAAATAAAAGCCACTTACATTGTTGTAAATGGCTTTCACGTTCAATTATTTTTTAACACTATACTTTTCTGTTCTAGCATCTTTGATTATGCCGTTCCAGTTTAACCCGAAACCAAAATCATATACATTCCCGTTTGAATCTCTATACGGTATCATGTCGTGAGGCACGTCTTCCAATTGTTTTTCGACGGTGGTCATATCTATTGGCATTTGCAATGGTAATAAACCTGATGGCTCTGTTTTTCCAGAAACAATATCTAACAAGGCTTCTGTTTGTACTCCAAACTCACCTACAATAGCATGGACTTCTTTTTCAAATTCGCCAAAAACCATTGGATTAGATACGGTAATAGCAATTACTACCGGTTTTCCATTCATTGCTTTTTTAGTTTCTAAAATAGTATTCAAATCAGGATACGAATTGGATTTTGAAGTTTTATTTAAATACGAACGATTCGTAATGGTTGGGTCTACCACAGGATCTCCTGCCGCAATACTTTGGGCTCTAGCATCTACCGCAGTGTAGTCTTTCAATTGTAAGCTAATTGGCATGTAGCCATTTCCTCCTGCTTCTCTATCGGCTCTGCTATACCCATTACTTACAGGGCTTTTGATAAATACCATAGCAAAATCAGCTTTTGCAGGGTCGTCTGTTACGTTGTAATATTTTTTAATCAGTTCTAAATTAACTGGGTATTCTGTTTTTTCTGGTGTTGGAAATCCAAAGAAATTAATTCCTGGTGGTGTAGTTCTTTTTGGAACATATACTGTTTTTCCTTTAGCAATTGGCAAGGTTTTGTTTTGGTTTTTAATTAAAACAATGGATTTTAACTGAGCTTCATAACCCGCTTTCATAAACTCTGGTTTACCAACAATGGCTTTGGTTTGTTCTGGATCCAAATAAGCGTTTTCAAATAATCCTACTCTAAATACGTTCAACAATAAACGCACCGCTGATCTTTCAAAACGGCTACGCATTGCTACTTCACCATGTTCTTTTACTCCCATTTGGTAGGCTTCTAAAACCGGTTTAATGTCGTTGTTCCCGCCAAACTGATCCACACCTGCCATCATTACTTTGTAATGTCTTTCGGCAATAGTCATTTTTTCAGTTCCCCATGATTTACCCGCAAAAACATCTGGTGTTTTTCCTTCGTCACCGGTAATTAACCAATCGGTACATACCACGCCATCATAACCGTATTTGTTTCTCAACAAGTCAGTCACGATATATTTGCTAAAACCATTCCCTACGTTTTCACCGTACTTTTTATCTTGGTTATACGAAATCGTATAGTAGGGCATGACCGCTGATGCTTTTTTAGTCCCTCCGTTCAATTTAAACGCCCCATCAATAAAGGTTTTTAAATGCATTTCAAAATTATTTCCTGGATACACCGCAAATTTTCCATAGGCAAAATGTCCATCACGACCTCCTTCTTCTGGACCACCACTTGGCCAGTGTTTGATCATTGCATTTACACTTTGGTTACCCCAACCTTCATAAGCGGCAATGGGTTTTGGAGACGATTGAAATCCATCTACATAAGCTCTTGCCATATCTGTAGCGAGTTTTGGGTCTTCGCCAAAAGTACCTACAAAACGGTTCCATCTTGGCTCGGTAGCCAAGTCGATTTGTGGCGAAAGTGCTGTCGTAATCCCTAAGGCACGGTACTCTTTAGCGGCAATTTCACCAAATTGTGCTGTAACAGCTGGATCAAAAGTAGCGGCAAGACCTAACTCTTCTGGCCATTGCGAAATAGCGCCACCTGAACCCGCGTTGTATTCGGAATCTTTATTGGCACCGTGTCGTGGGTCAGAGCTATTATTAGCTGGAATTCCCATTCCAATACCTTCTACTAATTCTTGTACATTGTTATTCCAAAGTGCCGATACCGTAGGGTTTTCCACCGAAGTCATTAAAACATGACGCAAATTATCGGTAGTTAAAAATGCTTTTTGTTGGTCGGACAAATCATAGGGTTTGGCGCCACTTTCTGGAAAGGGTTTGCCGTTATACGTTCCTGCAAAATACCCTCCTGCCTGCGCTGGAACCGATTGATGACGACTGTACAACATCAATCCTGCAATTTGATCTACGGTCATTTTACTAGCCAAATCTTTGGCACGTTCTGCTACGGGTTTTCTCCAATCTTCGTATGCATCTAATTTCCCGTTTTTATTCAAATCTTTAAAGGCGAATCCGTCAACAGTCAAGATTTTTACTCCTGATTTTGGCGAATAACCTAAAGTTTGTCCTCCTTTATTTTCGATCAATTGAAAACTGCCTTTAGCCGTTTCAGACCATTTTTTTTGCGCTTCCATTTGTGTTCCAAGGAGCAACAACAAAGCGGGTAATACAATTTGTTTTTTCATGATGTTATGATTTTTGGGTAGTTTTTAGCAAATGTGTTTCAAATATATAAAAAATATTGCGTCAATTGTACGCAATGAAAAAATATTTTGTAAAAAACAGAAAGCCCTCGTGTATATACAAGGGCTTTCTGTTTAATAGGATAAAAATATTAATTAAAATATGGAAGTGCAACATCTAACAATTGCTTCTTTAAAGCTACGATACTTTCTAATCCATTGAAGTCATATTTATTTCCATTTATTTCAACTGAATATTTATTCCTTGAAGAAACAATTTTACAAATGATTTTTTTATTATTATCATCTACTAGGATATTAAAACTGTTTTTTTGGTCACGATACGAAATTCTATCCGAATCTATTTTTTTATTATGTATCAGAATCGTTTTAACAGTGTGATAAATTTTCAATTCTTCCGCCGTAGTAATAATCATATTACCATTTTTAGATTCTTCTTCAATTACCTTAACTAAAGCTGTTTGAATTGTATTTGAATTGATTAGTGACTTAATCTTTTCTTTTACAGAATCAGTCATTCTTTTCCCGTGCATTCTGTTAAAAATTGCCTTGATAAAATCATCTGAAGGTTCAAAAAGTTCTGTAGCAAAAGCATTATCAAAACCCTGCATAAAGAAAAACTCTTGAGCCTCTTCAAGTAGTTCAGTTATGTCGATATTATTTCTATGAAACTTAGATAAATTTTCAAACAGGATATCGTTCAGTTCGCTAAAATCTAAAACCAAGAATGGTATTTCAAACAAATTTGAATTTTTTGTTGCTTCATTTATGGCATAAAAACGCCAAATTATACCATTTGTTAGTATTCCTAATTTAGAGTTTTTAGTATTTATAAAATACCCGTTCAGTTGAGAAGCTTCTTTATCTGTTAAAACTTTTCCATACTTTTTACATTCAACAATAATTTCAGGCACTTTGCCTTTTACAATCAAACCAATATCTGCCTTATCATTTTTTTGACCCCATCCTGCGGTAATTTCCGTTGCCATATCATCTATCCTACTATATCCTAAGATTTCAAGAATAGGTTCAATTAAGACAAATCTAGTTTGTGCTTCGTTAGAACAACGTTCTTCCAATTTAGAAAAATCAAATTTTAACAAGGATTTTTTTATTGCATTAGCAATCTGTTTATTAGCGGGCATATCTGAGAAAATATTAAAGGTTATACAATTCATTGTAAAATTGTAAAATTTATTTCATATTTCCTACAATTCGAAATAATTTCAATTTACTTCACTACATAAAAAGACCTCTTAAAAATTTTAGATGTCTTTTATGTAGAATTTTGTATTTTATAAGCTATATCTAGCTCCTAAAGTCCAATTGGATTTTCCGTCAGATAACGTCTTATTGACAAATCCTCTAATATCTATGTTCTTGTTAAGTTTATACGAAATGGTTTCTGAAACCCCATACGTTCTGTCCAAATCCAAGCCATATAATTGCGATAGAAAACTAAAATTTCCTTGAACTACGTTAGCGTTAAAAGACAAAAAATTGGCCTCAAAATCATTATTTTTTCCTTTACCATGCAAATAAAACGCGCCTACAGTAACATTTTTTGTTACTTCATAATTAGCAATGAATTCCTGTGCAAAAAAAGTATCCACATTATAATCGTCACTAATTTGAATGGCTGGTAAATGAATTCCAACTGTGGCTTTTAATTTTTTGTCTATCAATTTATATCGAGAAATAAATACCACCCCCCTTGGAGTAAAATTACTCATTCGAACAGTAGACAATAAATGAAACGAAAACGCCTTGTTTTCGTTGGTTCCTGCGTTGATTACAAAATGTGGGGCATCAGACGTGAAAGCTGGAATAAAAGAAAATCCGCCCGTACTAGCTTCAATATTGGCATATTGCGCATGAGCGAATATGCTAAAAAGAAAAGCAATGATGGCAATTAAAATTTTATACATAGAATAGAATGGAGTTGATTTATTAAAAATAAATACAAACATACAATTAATGCGTCAATTGTACACAATGAAATGTAAATTATTAAAAATCGCGCTCCATACGAATATAGTTTAATCCATTTTTGAGATACATTTCGCCTTTGGGAATCATTCCAAATTTTTTATAAAAGCCTTGTTTTTCATAGCGAGCGCTACAATAAACAGTCTTACATCTTCGCTGTTGCAAATACAAAAAACTATATTCGAGCAAATGACTTCCGTAGCCTTTCCCTTGAAACTCAAACAAAGTGGCAAATTTTCTAAAAACAGCACGCTGATGTTCTTCTTCAAAAATAGAAATACAAGAAATCCATTGACCTTCTAGAAAAATTCCAAAATGAATCCCTGTGTCATCGTTTGGAGTCCGAACAAAATCAATGTCTTTATCTGGCCAAAGTACTTTTTGACGTAATACTAGCACCTCGGCTATTGGAATTTCTTGCAACATCATTTTGTAAATATACTAAAAAACAAAACCCTGACAGTAGCTATCAGGGTTTTAACAAAGTAATCAAAATTTAAAATTGTTGCTGCAATTTGATTTTTATTTAGGTAGTAATCCCAGTTGTTTTAGAAATTCGTAATTATCAAAGAAATCTCTTTCCTCTGTAATTTTTCCATTAACAATGGTGGCAATGGTACATCCTTCCACATCAATTTTCTTACCCGTAGCTGGAATACCGAAGAAATCGCCAGTATGTGTTCCCTTAAATTTCCAGTATTTTGTTAACTTGTTCCCTTGGGCAAAAGTTTCTTTCACAGTAAATTCACGATTAGAGAATCCAGTAACATAATTGGCATAATAGGCTTTGGCATTAGCCACTCCTTTAATCTCAGGAACGGTGTGCAATACTACGTTTGGTGCATAAGCGGTATCTAGAACCGAAACTTTGCCATCATTAATAACCTCATCCCAAACTTTTGAATAGAATTTGATGTTGTATTGGGCTGTTTTTTCACTTTTATCTGCTGCACTTTCACAAGCAAACAAAGACATACTTATTGCTAAAATTAATATTATTTTTTTCATCTTCAATTGTTTATTTTAATAGTTCGGTTAATGGTGCTGTATCATAGGTGTCCCATTCTTCTTGGATTTTTCCATCTTTAATCGCGAAATTCATGTTAAAGATAATCGTTGCTTTTTTTTCAGCTTTGGCCAGAGTAATTTCATAATACGAAATAACATAATTAGTGATTCCAGTCTTTTCATCTGGTTTATTATTCACAACTTCCCAAACTAAAGGATCTTTTGGCAACGTAATTGTAACTCCTTGAGCTTGCAACGAAGCTAAGTTTTTCATGTTCTGGTCAATGGTCATTGTATTCATATTGTCATGAATAACTGCGTTTGGAACATATAATTTTTTAATGCTTTCCGTATCAAATTTACTAGCACACTCATTCATTTTTCTAATCATATCTGTGTTTTCTGAATTAGAAAGATTAATTCCTCCTTCATTTGGATTTTTAGCGGCAACCTCAGCAGCTACTTCTTTTTTACAAGAAACCAATAGTAAACCTGTTAAGGCAATAAGTGCAATTGTTTTTTTCATCGTGATTGAGTTTAAATTAATTATTTAATAGCTTGTGCGTACTGCGTTATACTATTGATTTTCATGTTTAAATCAAACATGAACATTTCTGTTAATTCTTTTTTCCAAACGGTTCCGTCTTTACCTACACGAGTTTCGGTAGCTACAACAATTACTCCTGACGAAGGGTCTGTGTCTTTAATTCGAATAGGAACAATTCCAATAATTTTCCAGTCTAATGATTTGAAACCAGCAAAAAATCCTTCCCAATCTTTTCCTGTTAGTACCTCTTTATTGCCTTCAAAATCTGTAAAGGTTACTTTGTCGGCACAAAAAGACATACACGTTTTGAAATCTATTTTATTATACGCTTCGTTTAATTTCATTATTGCTTCGGTTTCTCCTCTATTCGAAAAAACAAAAGGTCTGTTTTTAAATTTTGAAGCAGGATCAAGGTATTTTCCACCTTCTGTCTGTGCGTTCATTTGTGTCATTGATACCGCCATAGCGATAATAAAAAGTACTTTTTTCATGATTTTTGTGGGGTTTAATTATTTAATTTATTTGGTTGATGCATCAACATACATCACTAATTCATATATTGGAGACAACTCAAATCCATTAGGAGTGATTGTACTCATTTTAGAATCTTTAACGATAGGTGCAAAACGCGTTTGGCTCAATGGTTTATATTGAATATGATCTAAAGCCTCGGATATTTTTGAAAATCCATCCCAGGTAAGAGCAGAAAACGGCACATCGTTACCTTGAGGATATACCACTGTTTGTAGTCCCCATCCGTTTAATTTGAATCCGTTTTTTTGTTCTTTTTCGATAAATGGCTTCCAAAGATTCTTGTTTTCATCAACAAACGCTTGGATATTGGTTGGTTTGGCATAATTAACTACCACAAATTTCGGTTCTCCTTGAATTCCAGCCTCTGTTTTCATGATGTAAGTAGCAACCACTTTAGAAATAGAATTGGTTTCTATGGCTGCCAACTTCATATCGGATAATACTTTTTCTGGATCGGCCCATCCGCTTTCCATGGTGTCAAAATCAGCTACCGATTTAAAGTCGTTGACAAACAAATAGTTGGGTTTGGTTTCGGAGTCGCCAATAACACCAACTTTTTTCCACAAACTCCAAGCAAGCATTTTGCCTGATTTAATGTTTTCTTTGGCAATTTTTGACCAATATTGGGTTTCTCGTTTTACAAATTCGGCTTCATTTTTCTCAGGTACATTTCTGTACTGTAAAAATTTGTACTGCGCTTGTGCTTGTTGTAATCCTAAAGCTAGGATTACAAATAAAATTACTTTTTTCATAAATGTGGGGTTTTTTGGTTTGATTTCAAAAATAAAACCCCAATCGTTTATAAGGCTAAATCTGTACGTAAAATCTGTTCCTTTTTGGCGTTTTGGTACACTTTGCAATTTTTAAGAATCCTTTTAAAAATTACGTTGGTTTTCAAAAAAAAACTATATTCGTGCTTACACAATCTATTTATCAGCGCTTTATGGAAATGCTTACGCCTTTTTTTGGCATATTTACTTCGTTTATTCTTTTTTACTATAGAAAAGATTTTAATCGCTCTAATTTGTATCTAGCGTTGTTTTTCTTGTGTAGTAACCTTATTGTTTTAGTCTATTTTGGGTTACATTTTAGTAAATCTCCGTTTTGGGAAGGTGTGTTTTTTGTTAATTTCATGCCGCTGTCTTTTGTCATTGGTCCCCTTTTATTTTATTATGTTAAATATGCCGTCGCCGAAAATAAAAACATCACTCCAAAAGATTATTTGCATTTGTTTCCTGCAGTAGTAGTGATTCTTTACAGCCTACCTTATACCACACTCCCCTTTTCAAAAAAAGTAGAAATTGCCCATCATATTCAAGCTGTAACTCAAGATTATGATTTTTCAATTTCGTTTTTTTCTTTGAAAAAAATGCTATTTATACGCCCATTACATCTTTTTATTTACTGTGTGCTAAGTTGGGGTTATTTTAAACAAACTACCAAAAAGAGACTCGCTTCTGTTGGTGTACTTCCTACACATCATAGTATGATTCAAAAATGGATCTATTCTTTAATTGGGCTTCAATCATTTATTGCCTCTTATTGTTTATTAGATTCTTATGCTGATTTTATTTTAAATGATTACCAAGGAATCATTAACCAAAAAAACTATTTTAGATTTTTAGGCGTTGCCTTTTCTTTACAAAATGTAATTTTATTTTTATTCCCAAAGATATTATTTGATACTATTTCTTATCCAGATGCTTCTTTGGCTAGAAATAGAGCGACACAATTAAAAAAAGGGAATGCTGTAGAAATCAATCAAAATATTACAACATTATTAGACAAGTATATGGTAGCCTGTCCTTTTATTTTGCCGGGATTTAATTTGTCTAAAATGGCTTTAGATTTACAAGTCTCAGAAAGAATATTGTCTAATTATTTTAACACTGAATTGAAAATTTCGTTTAGTGAATGGAAAAACAATCAACGGATTGATTATGCGTGCAAACTAATTGAAGAAGGAAAAGCAACTAAACTTACTGTTGAAGGTATTTCGCAAAATGTGGGGTTTTCTTCAAGATCAAAATTTATTGATGCTTTTAAAGAGCGCAAAGGTGTAGTGCCTTCAACATATATCAAACAATTTAGTTAAACCATTTTTTATGAAAAAAGTACAGCACATACTGTTTTTCTTATTGTTTTCAGGAGTTGTTTTTGCACAAAAAACAGACAAAATCCTATCCAATTTAAATGCTAAAAAAGACTTCTACGGAACCATTGGGCAACAAATTTGGCACTTTGCCGAAATGGGGTACCAAGAAGAAAAAAGTGCAGCCTTGTTACAGCAAACTCTAAGCAACGAAGAATTCAAAATCACTAAAGGTGTAGCTGGAATTCCTACGGCTTTTATCGCTGAATATGGAGAAGGACTACCCGTGATCGCTATTTTAGGCGAATACGATGCTTTACCTGGTCTATCGCAAGAAGCAGTGGCGGAAAAAAAATCAGCAGGAAAAGCGGCAGGACATGCTTGTGGGCATCATTTGTTTGGAACAGCCTCTACAGCTGCGGCGATAGAAGTCAAAAATTGGTTGAAAACCAACCATAAAAAAGGGACTATCCGCTTTTATGGTTGCCCTGCAGAAGAAGGCGGTTCAGGAAAAGTGTATTTAGTTCGCGAAGGCTTATTTAACGATGTAGATGCTGCTTTGCATTGGCATCCTCATGACGCTAATGATGCCAATCCTGGGTCGGCTTTAGCCAATAAATCTGCTAAATTTAGATTCTATGGAATAGCCTCTCATGCTGGAATGGCTCCCGAAAAAGGGCGATCTGCCTTAGACGGAGTTGAAGCGATGGACATGATGGTAAACATGATGCGCGAACATATCCCTTCGGATGCGCGGATTCATTATGTGATTACCAATGGTGGAAAAGCACCCAATGTAGTGCCTGATTTTGCCGAAGTCTATTACTATGTTCGTCACAGTAACCGAAAAACAGTACTCGAGATTTTTGATCGAATTACTAAGGCGGCCGAAGGAGCTGCTCTAGGAACAGGAACCAAAATGGAATACGAACTCATTGGTGGTACACACGAATTACTTCCTAATATAACACTCCAAAAGATGATGTATGCTAATTTGGTCAAAGTAGGAGGTGTTACTTATACCCAAGAAGAAAAAGAATTTGGAAACCAAATCATCCAATCCTTAGGAATTGAAAACGGTAGTTTGGAAAAGGCGAGTAGCATTCAACCCTACAAACCTTTAGACCCTAGTTTCGGTTCAACAGATGTGGGCGATGTGAGTTTTACCGTTCCAACTGCAGGCATGAGCAGCGCTACTTGGGTTCCTGGCACTCCCGCTCATAGTTGGCAAGCCGTTGCCGCTGGTGGAACAGACATTGGAAATAAAGGTATGATGGTCGCTGCCAAAACTATTGCCTTAACAGCGATCGATTTGTTTTTAAACCCTTCCCAAATTTTGAAAGCAAAAACAGAATTGGAAGAAAAAAGAGGAAAAGATTTTAAATACATTCCGCTTCTTGGAGACAGAAAACCTGCTTTGGATTATAGAAAATAAAAGAAAGATTATTTGATTTCTCTGATTTTAATATTGCGTAAAGCCACGCCTTTTGCCCAATCTTGAAAAGCTATTTTTCCACGAACTGCTTTTCCAAAAGAAGGGAAATTACCCAATTTGCTTGCTGCAATTAATTGTTTCCAACGATCTGTTTTCATGTCTTCGTGACCTGTTTCGATTCCGTTTAGCCAAAAGGTAATGACTCCGTTCTGTTGCAGAATTCGAGAACTATTCCATTGCCCTGAAGGTTTTGGTTGAACCGGATGTAACAAAGGTGATAAGCTATAGATACAGCCTGCAGCGTGTTTGCCGTCTTGAAGATAATCTTTAGGCATATTGGCATTGTCTAATAATTGGTATTCTAGACCTGTAGTCCAAGCGGTTGGAAATTCAGGTGCTTCTTGCACATTGATGAACACTCCGCTATTTCCTGCTTCTGAAATTTTCCATTCAAAGGTAAAATCAAAATTCTCATATTGATTGTCTGAAACCAAGTCCCCTCGTTGTACTTTCTCTGTATTTGGATCGCAAACCAATTCGCCATTTTTAACTGCCCAAGCCGATTTGATGTTTCCTTCGTTATACAAATGCCAACCCGCAGTGGAGTGACCATCAAAAAGTAATTGCCAACCATCCTGTTTTTCGGCTTCGGTTAATGTATTTGCATTTGTTTTTTCTTGAGAATACATCCCGCAACTTATTGCGATTAAAAGAAAAGAAAATAGGTGTTTTTTCATGGCCTATGGTTTTGTTAATTGGTTTTAAAAGTATACACAACGCTTGTAGACGTGTTGTTTCCGTCACTAGTGACTACTCTCCAATAATACACTGTATTGGAATTTACAGCAACTTCTTTGGACTTCGTAGTCAGATTCGTATTGGCACCTAGCGGAGTTTGTTTCCCGTCAATGTTATCAAAGTATAGCGTATAGGTCAACGCACTTCCTTCTACATCACTGGTTTCCCAAGTTAGGGTTACTTTGCCATTGACTGGAGTAGTAACAACTCCTGGTAACGGACTCACCGCTGCTGCAGGGAATGGCGCATAATTAGTTACCCCATTACCCGCTAAATAAAATTTCCAAGTGTCACTAACGGTCGTTGTCGTTCCTTTATTTTTGGTGGTAATAGTCCAAGAATATGGTACACCTCGGGTAAGAGTTACGTCTTTGGACGTGGTTGTAATTCCTGTCTGGGAGGTTACTTCCTGAGTATTCAAATTGATAATTTTTAAATCGTAGCTTTCAGTATCCGACGTACTGTTCCAACTGAAAGTAACTGTACTTTGAGTAGCGGAACTATTGGTGCCATTTTCGCAGGTTTTATTATTCACAGGGGCTATTAAAACTGATTTTCCTGGAGTTTTAATTATTGGTCCGGGAGTAGGAGTAGGTCCTGAATCACTACCTCCACACGATGTTATAACAATCAAAAAGAATAGACCTATTAAAGTTATTGCTGTTTTCATACTGTTATTGTTTTATTACTTTAATGGTTTCATTAATCGTTTTGCTTTTCAGATGTACCAGATACAAACCTACGGGATACGAACTCAGATTCAAATCTAGTATTCTTCCCTCAGGAACTGATTTTGAAACAACTGTTACCATTTGACCCGAAAGATTTGTAATGGTTATGGCAATATCATTATCGAATCCCGCTACATATATATGTGCATAATCGTGGGTAGGATTTGGATATACAATTACTTTTTCGCTTACAAAGATACTATCTGTGATTTTTCCTTGACAATTCAAATCAGTAGCAATACTAATGGTGTTTTGGCCTGAAACTAAGTCTAATGTAATTTCGTTAGTCATATACGTTTGAGTAATTCCATTAAGCGTAACGGTGTAACTCGATGCATCACTCAAAGTATAGGTTACTTGTTTACCGTTTGTACTTATTTTGTTTGTAGCCGATAAAGGTGTTGGCTCAGTTACTTTTAACGTATAGCATTGTAAATAATTCGTTTTTCCTTGAATACTAATACAAACTTCATAGTTACCGGGCGCCAAATTTTGCACTTGATTTTTAAAACTATTAGCCGAATTCAATTCAAAACCCGTTTGACCATTTATTGTAACGGTATAAGTGTAATTTGTATTGGTTGCACTTACACTAATGGCTCCATTTTGTTGACCAACACAAGAGGTAGCTGTGGCTATAACTGCATAATTATTGGACGGTAAAACAAAAATTTCACACCCATTAAAATCGACTGTTACTCCTGTTCCCGAATTAGGACAAAGATCAATATCGTCCCTGATTCCATCTCCATCTGTGTCTGGTGCTACGGTAATTTTAATTACTGCCGATGTACTTCCTCCTGAATTAATAGCGCTGATAGTATAATTAGTTTGGACAATAGATGCTGTTGGTTTACCCGAAATAATTCCGGTACTTGTACTAAAATTCAAACCCGAAGGTAAGGCTGGACTAATCGAAAATGAAGTAGCTGGATTACCTGATAATTGAGGTGTAATTGCTGCAATAGTTATTCCTTGTGTGAACAAATAATCTGTTGGATTAAATGCAATTACAGGTGGAGAATAATAAAAAGTATAAGGTGCCGAATTTACCCCACAAGCATTGGTCACAACAACATTACCACTACTATTTCCCGAAGGAAAACTAACTACAATAGTCGTGTTGGTTGCGCTTACAATAGTGCCTGCAACACCTCCTATACTTACAGTAGGTTGTTGACCTCCAACAATAAAATTAGACCCGCTAACAGATACACTATTAGGCGTTACAACAGTTACATTGCTGATTGTTGGCACATCGTTTATGGTTAAAGTTCCTGTAGCAGAAACAGCGTTACAACCCACTATTAAATTAACTACATAAGCAAATGTTCCTGCTACTGTTGCCGAACCACCGATAGTAATTGTATTGGCTGACCAAGTTCCTGTTACACCTGATGGCAATCCTGAAAAAGTAGCTCCTGTAGCACCAACAGTGCTATACGTAATGGGTGTAATTGGTGTATTGATACATTTTGTTTGTGTCTCGGTTCCTGCTGCCGAGGTACGTGCCATTGAAGGAATTAAACTTCCTGTATTGGCATAGACAACGGGACGAATTCTCAAATTAGCTACAGAAGTCCAAGTAGTTCCATTAGTCGAAGTATAGGACCTACTACTGTTTGTGGTTTCTTGGCCTAAACCAAAAGTATCTGTTGAGCCGGGAACTAAAACCAAAAAATAATCCGTCGCATTGGCAACCGTAACATTTAAAGAACTCAAATCAAAATAGTTCCAAGTGTTTTTTGAAATTTTAGACGCAGTAATTGGCAATGAACCTATCAATGTTCCTGGAACCCCTGCATTATTCGTTCTCAACTCAACTGTAAGACTCGTAAGTGTGTTCCCTGTTGTGGTTTTAAAATAAACACCTCCTAGATTTCCTTCTGAGGTAGAAGTAAAACGCAATGCAGCCCTTTTGGAAGATAAATTGTATGAATAATTAGTGGAGAACCCGTAAGCTTGTTCATAATTATAGGTTGTTGTAGCCAATGGTTGACAATACGAAAAACTAGAAGCGGCTTTATACACATCTATTTTTCCACTTCCCCAAGTATTGTTATCTGTTGTTCCTGTGAAAGAATCTTTAGTTGCTGTTGTTGTTATGGCTGTTTTAATTTGATCAAAACTAGCCGTTGGCTTTTTTTGTAATAATAACGCAACACATCCAGCCACAGCAGGAGAGGCCATACTTGTACCTTGTTCAACTTGATACAAGCCATTAACTACCATATAGGGTGAGCTATTAGCTAACCCTGAATCAGAAGATAAACAAGAAACCACAGCTTGTCCATTGGCAGTGATATTGGGTTTTTGCACATTGTCTCGTCGGGGACCAATAGAACTAAAGCCACAGATATCATCTTGCGTACCATTAGTATAATTATATCCCGCAAATCCTGTAGATGTTCCTCCATACCAATCCATCTTTGCCATATAAGCCCCTACAGTAATTGCTTTAGTTGCAGAACCTGGTGTTCCTACCAAATAATTACTATCTCCTCCCGTTAGTGTCATGTTTAAGAAATCATCCCCTTTGGTATCTAACCATCCATCAATAGTTAATGAATTTGCGGTAGCATTGGTTAAAGAAATAGTCCAAGTACCAGAAACATCTGTAGCAGTAGTAGATCGTGTCACATAAACCTGCACTTTTCGATCACCACTTTCAGGGTCAATATAATTTGACAAATAGACTCTTGCTTTTCCTCCAAAAACAGAAGCCCCATTATTTGAGAGCGAACTCGATTGAGTCCCATCGGGTGCCGTTACAATAGCACTTAAGGTACTCGTATCATTTGCGTATAAAGTAAACTGAAATACATCGATTGAAGTGCTAGCTGATGCCACTGGCACTTGCATACTAATTGCTGTACCGGCATTTCCTGCCAAAGGTATTTGTTTGTGAAGATTTTCTCCATTTTCATTACCAGAAGCCACGACTACTATACGGCCTGCTGCAGTATCTGTAAAATTATCTATGGCCCGTTCAAGAGGATCTGTTCCGTCGTGTGCACCATTCTGTGAACCGAGACTTAAATTAACCACAATAGGTTTACCCATACTTGTTGCTAAATTTTTTAAATAATCCAAGGCCAAAATTAGATTTGAAGTATCAAAAGAACCATCGCCTGCTTTTACGATAACAATGTCGGCATTGGGAGCTAAACCTGCATATTTAGAACTCAAAGCTGCTCCATTTCCTGTTGCGATTCCTGCAACGTGAGTACCGTGTCCATCTATATCTTTCTCTCGAACAAACCCGGCTGGCGTTCCATCAATTTCGTCATTGATTTGAGTTTGGGTATATTCCACTCCAACGTTAAATCCTGCTGGAGCGGATTCGCCTGTTATTGGAGTTAGTGTTTGATCCCAAATTCGTAAAATTCTACTTTTAGTTTGGTCTGAAATACTTCTAAAATCAGGGTGATCCCAGTCAATTCCGGTATCAATTATAGCTACAATAACACCATCTCCTTTATAAACGGTATTGTCTAATTTCCCAGCATGTAAAAGAGCCGCACCTGTTGAGGCAACAGAAATATCATTGTTCTTCTTTAGAATTTTCGGACTGTCTACAAAATCTACCTCGGCCAAAGCTGCTACTTTCGAAATTTGATCTAAGTTAAGCCAAGCTGTAACAAATGAGTTATAAATACTTTGAACCGTAATTCCATTCGTTTTTAACACTTCGGGCGATTGGGTGTAAATAATACAATTATATCCTGATTCATTTACCCCTGTGAGTTGATTTTTTCTTCTAGATTCGGGTTTAGCAAATAAAGATGGTACGGCAGAATCTATATTTTTAGTGCGTTGTCGCTCTTTTAAAAATCGAAAAGCCGGAGCCATTTTTTCATTGTTTTGACCAAACAAAACGATTGTTATCAATAAAAAAATAGTGCTAAAAATAATATTTCTGTTACTACTCATGGCTTTGGAAAATTTATAAACTACCAATTGTTCTAGAGACAGCCTGATAATTTTTGTATAATAAACAGTAAATTTATGGTATTTAACTCAATTGCCTTTCAGAAAATTTAAAAAAGAAAAAGCAGATTGTTTATTTGACAATCTGCTTTATTAATCAGGGCAACAAATTAACATCAATTACCCTACTGAAGGTAGTTTTGATTCATTATATTACTTTATCAAATTTTTTGTATTAAACTTAACATTCATATCTTTCCAATATTCATATTCCATATACAAAAATTTACCGTCTTGGGCAAAACACAAAAGGTACTCTGATTTTTTTTCTATAAATTTTACAAAAAAACAATCTGTTCTCATTTCTGTTATTTTTATAGTAGTATTTTTGAGTTTTAATTTTAAATCCTCAAAATAACATTCCTCTTTTGGGGTTGCCTCCAGGACATCTGAAAGACTTTTCGATCTTGGAAAAGTGGATGACACTATGTTCTTTATTAAATTCATAAACTAATTATTACTATTAAAACCTATTTGTTAAAATTTAATATCTGCCTTAGGGTATAATTTGTTAAAAACATTGACCGCACTAAATTTTGGATGATGTTTTTCGAACCTCAATAGCATTTTATAAAATTCTTCTAAATCTGCTTTATCTATTTTATCTTCTATACTCTTACGTGAAATTTTTCGAAATCGTTTCATGCTTTAATATAGTTCTAGATTTAAAATATTCTAACTTATAAAATTAATCAGCCTCATTTTAAAACGTCCCTTCTTATTCCTTCACTATCACAAATGTACTTCTACGGTTGAGTTGGTGTTCTGCCTCACTACACTTCACTCCATCTGAACAGTGGTTTGTTAACTGTGTCTCGCCATAGCCCTTAGCCGTTAAGCGGTTCTTGTTGATCCCGCGTTGAACTAAGTAATTCAGTGTCGATTGCGCTCGACGTTGTGACAAGGCTTGGTTATATCCTTTGCTCTGACGACTATCAGTATGTGAACCTA
>JACCDS011789064.1_pt1 | contig 16582 bp, 16 predicted proteins | sample 7446441 | NCBI WGS metagenome assembly JACCDS01 (sample SAMN15323445, study PRJNA562643) | freshwater metagenome | isolation source: river surface water | place: USA:Blue River Watershed | collected 2017-08-17
CTTCGGGTGCACAGCTCGGATCGAAAGCGCTTGGAGTAAGAATCCACATGTATGGGTGTTTGGCCATCTCACCATGCTGGGCCGATTCGAAAGCCTGCTGAAGCTCGGTGAGGTTCTCAGCAATCGTGATTGAACCAGGCACTTTCAATTCTCGATCAGACAGCGACGTCCACTGCGGAAGCCCGGACAGTGCCATGTTGATTTTGAAGGTAGAAGCCTGCGTACGGATACGCTTTACCGCCTCAATTACGCTGGGCGGAACATGCTCAGGCTTCAGAAGGCGAAGGAAAAGAGTTTTCGCATCTGCGTTGCTGACCACGATTCGAGAGGAGATCTTCTCACCACTTTCCAGCTCGACGCCGACCGCCTTCCCGTTTTCCACCATTATTTCTTTAACTGGCGCTGCGCAACGAATGGTAACGCCGGCCTCGATACACGCCTCGCGAAGCGCTCCCGCGACGGCTCCCATCCCTCCCCTCACAAGGCCACCCGGTCCTGCTGCAGTGTCGCTCTCTCGCAAATAAGGGCGCGCAAGGACATAAGCTGAACCAGGGGTGAGCGGGCCGATGTTGCCACCGCTACCCGAGGCGTAACACCCAAATAGGGTCAACACCTTAGGGTCGTTGAACCAACGTTTCAAATAGTCATTGCAGCTGAGCGTCAGCAGATCCCATATATCGTAAAACATGGAGCCGGCCGAACGCATACGCCATACCAAGGCGGCAGACTTCTGCAAGTCCTTAGCTTTCCCAGTAGTGAAATTTACCGGTACTTCGAAGATTAATTTCCGAAGGTGGGCGACCAGTGCCTTCATGTGCTCCACGAAACGCGGGTAGGCTTCGGCATCTTCAGGTGAAATTCTGCGAATCTCTTCCTGCATCGCTTTGCTATCAGACCAGAACACCGCAGCAGTCCCATCCAGGAATGGCTGAATTCCGGGGTTCACCTCGACAACCTTAATTCCGTGCCGGATCAAATCCAGATCAAGCATGATCTTGGGTTGGAGCAATGACATCCAATAGGAGGCCACCGACAGGTGAAAGCCAGGCCACAGCTCTTCCGTCAGCGCGGCGCCACCAATGATCTCGCGCCGCTCTACAACACAGACTTTATGGCCTGCCTTAGCCAAGTAAGCGGCGCAGACCAAGCCGTTATGGCCGCCACCTACAATCACAGCATCAAATTCAGCCATTACTGATCTCGCTCACTTCTTTAGTTTTTGCGCGGCAGCACAGCTGTGCCTTCGATCTCAATCTTCACTCGAGGGTCGTAAAGACCTGCAACGGTGACCAGTGCGTTTGATGGCGGACAGTCCATGTTCACGTAGCTATTTCGCACCTTTTTAAAAGCTGCGGTAGCTTCAGGACTGCCGTCTGTCACATAAGTAGTCATCTTAGCCAGAGCCTCAAAGCCTACGCCTGCTGCGCGCAGAGTGGCCTCAAGATTCTCAAATACCTGGGTCACCTGAGCCTCAAAATCGCCGTCTATGACCTCACCGTTCGAATCTGTCGGAACGTGTCCCGAGAGGAACATCAGCTCGCCTTCGGAAACGATTGTGGACATTGATACCCCAGAGAAACCGCCGCCAGCGTTATTGGCACGAATCATCTTCTTACCCCTTTGCCCCCGGATAAGGCAGGCGCTGCAAACAAAAATAGGATTGCGGTACAGAAAAACTGACCGCTGAGTACAGAATTTACTGGCTGAGCACGAGACATGCAAGAGCAAGCAACTCTGCACAGCTGAAGCTGCTGCTCCGAGCAGTTTTTCTCACTTGACGCCTACTGACCAGTGGTTCTAATTTATAGACCCCATGGACATTTTCGAGTATTGACACCATCAGCGATTCGAGCATACTGACCTAGTGGTCTAATTTTTAATACATCTGGTACAACCTCTTTTTAGCAGGAGCAATACTGTGGGTATTCGAGTCAACTTCATTAACCCGTTCGGCACCCCGGCCTACAATGACCTCATCTCCGAGACCCTGACGCCGTACCTGAACGAAGGGAACGAGCTCGTGGTTACCAATACGGAAAATTGCCCAGAAGACTGTGACTGGTGGTACCCAAAGCACCTGGTCGAAGAGGAAGTATTTGAACAAGTCATCCAGGCAGAAAAAAACGGTTTCGATGCGATCATCATTGGCTGCTGCAACGACCCGGGTGTGCGTGCAGCACGCGAACTGGTTGACATTCCAGTAGTCGGCCCTCTAGAGGCGACAATCCAGCATGCAGCTTATTTTGGTCACGATTACCTACTGGTAACAGACCACCGCAAATCGGCAGCGCACATGCGTGATCTCGTTACGCTCTATGGCGCCACCTCCCATTGCCGTGATGTCCGCTACATCAATTGGTATGTAACGGACATGATCAAGGACTACGTGGGTGTAGCCGAAGACGCATTGGCCGCGTCGGCGAAGGCAATGGAAGATGGAGGGGTAGAGGCCGTGATTCTGTCTTGCACAATCATTGCTGCCGCGACAGAAAAGTACCTCCTCGAAGGTAAAGCTCCACGCCAACCCACCCTGCTCAACCCTAATACTTTTGCACTGAAAATGGCCGAGTCGCTTGGCTTGCTCAAATCGAAAGGTGCTTATGGGATTAGCCGACTTGGCTACTACGAACAGATGCAGCAGCGTCGCCCAGAGCAATTCGTTGACATTCGTCGTCGCTTCGGGAAGGCCACCCGCGTCCAAAATTGATGCACTGACAAATTAACAACCGTGGCGCGGTCTAGCGGGCTGCGGAAGCCAGTGAATGCATGCAAGGTAGCCTTATGAGCAGAAACAGAGATTTCACCGATATCGAAAATGAGATCGTTGAAACAGTCACGAAATATATCTCCCGGGAGGTAAAACCTAAGGTTCAGCAGCTTGAGCTGAGCAAGACCTTCCCCGAGGATATGGTTACAGCCATGAAGGAACTTGGCCTTTTTGGTCTTGCAGTACCAGAGGAGTACGGTGGTTTCCAGCTGCGCCTGCCTGTATTTGCCGTCGTGATGGAAACCATCGCTGCGGGCTGGACAACGCTGGCGGCCTACATCAATAGCCATTGCACGGTTGCGTACGCAATTGCCAAGCATGGTACTGAAGCCCAGAAGCAGAAGTATCTGCCTTTGATGGCGACAGGAGAGCATCGTGGCGCGCTGTGCCTGACCGAACCAGCTGCCGGCTCAGACCTACAAGCTATCACCACCGTCGCAACCCTGAAGGATGATGATGTCTACGAGGTTAATGGCGCAAAGATCTATGTCACCAATGGCGCCAGAGCTACAGTTTACCTAACGCTTGCACGCACCAGTTTCGATGAAGGTACAAACAAGCCGCGCTCCAGCCTTTTCCTGGTAGAGAAGGCGCAACAGGGCGTCTCCGTAACCAGCGAGTTCCATAAAATGGCGTATGGCCTGGTCGACACCATGGAGGTACTTTTCGACAAAGTCCGCCTTGAGTCGGGCTCAGTGCTAGGCGGTAAAACTGGTCTCGGCATGCGCCACCTCCTCGACTCACTTGAAGTGGGTCGCATCGCTATTGCCTCCAGCGCAGTGGGCTTAGCCGCTAACGCCCTTGCCGAAGCTAAGCGCTACGCAAGCGAACGAAAGACGTTCGGGGTGACAATTGATCAGCACCAAGCGGTGCAGCTGCGTCTGGCTGAGATGGCCACTAAGCTAGTTGCTGCCCGACTGGTAACCGCTGAAGCGGCACGCGTCAAAGAATCTGGCGAGCGGGCGGACATGATCTCCGGCATGGCGAAATTGCTCGCCAGCGAATCAGCTCGGGAGATTACCGAGGACGCTCTACGTATTCACGGTGGTTACGGCTACATCAACGAATTTGCTGTCGAACGCCTCTACCGAGAAGCACCGCTTTACATCGTTGGTGAAGGAACTAACGACATCCAGAAGATGGTCATAGCCCGTCGGCTGATTGATGAGACTGAGGCTGATATTTTGAGGCTGCCGAAATGACCAAGGTCTGCCTCACTTTCGATTTTGATGGCGTTGCAATATGGCTAAGCACGTTCCGCCAGACGTCACCCACTCCGGTTTCACGCGGGGAGTTCGGTGCCCGTGTAGGGATGCCCCGTCTTCTCGACGTGCTCAAGCGTAATGGCGTTAAAGCAACATTTTTCGTACCGGCGCATACAGCCAAGACCTACCCACAGATCGTAAATCAGGTGATCGAAGATGGGCACGAGGTCGCCTGTCATGGGTATCTGCACGAGTCGCCAGTCGGTTTAGAACTCGAAGAGGAGCGCGAGTTACTTACCAAGAGTATCGATGCGCTTGAAGCAATCACTGGTGTACGGCCTATCGGTTACCGATCACCCGCATGGGACTTGAGCGATAACACCATTGATCTGCTAGAAGAGCACGGCCTGATCTACGACAGCAGCCTTATGGCGGATGACTTCAAACCGTTTTTCGCTCGCAAAGGTGATGTCCTGACCGAGGATAAATTCACACAGGGCCTTGAAAGCAACGTAATTGAGTTCCCAGTGGCTTGGGAGCTCGACGACTATCCGTACTTTCAATACATGGTGAAACCAATCAATCCCGGCCTCCGTCTTGCGAGCGACGTATTCAAGGCGTGGTCTGCCGAGTTTGACTATGCCCAGCGAGTAAACGGCGTTTTCACCCTCACCTGTCACCCAGAAATCATTGGCCGCGGGCCTCGCATCATGATGCTAGATCAGCTGATCGAGTACATGAAGCAACCCAATGTTGAGTTCACCACCATGGGTGAGCTCGCTAAAACACTGAATGTTAAGTCCAAATAACCGGAGTACAACAATGAGCAACACTGCCGAAACTGTCGAAGCTGCAATTGGCCAAAATGCGCTTTATTTCGACGAGCTAGATGTAGGTAAGGAATGGCGCTCTCCGCGCCGGACTATCACCGAAGCTGATATCGTAATGTTCGCTGCCCTGACTGGTGACCACAATCCGGTGCATACCGATGAAGAGTTTGCCAAGAACACCGTATTTGGCGGACGCATTCTTCACGGCCCGGCCGGCTTTGCAATCGCTACTGGCCTTGAGTCCCGCTTGGGCATCAAAGAAGGAACCGCGATTGCGTTTCTGGGTATGACCTGGGATCTGCGTGGCCCAATCAAAATCGGCGATACCATTCATGTTTATCAGCGCGTGGACTCCAAGCGCGAGACCAAAAAGCCTGGTGTCGGTATCGTGAATTTCTTTGTATCCCTTGTTAATCAGCGCGGCGAGTCCGTGCAGGAAGGCGAGTGGAAAGTCATGATGCACCGTAAATTGGCTTAAGTGCCACGCTCACCTCGCGCATCAATGCAACGTGTAAGGTCTATGCAGTCATGATTATAGATTCAGTCAAAGCCATCGCAGCGATACACCCTCTTGCGTTGGCAATACGATTTGAGGACACCGCCTATACCTATGAGGCGTTGTTACGCGAGGTAGCCAAAACATCTCAAGCACTACGCGATGTAGGTGTTACCACCGCATCGACCGTAGCCGTATTCTGCGAGAACAGCAGTAACATCATGCTGCTCTATTACGCTGTCGCCATGATCGGCGGCACGTTTGTTCCCCTGAATGCATCACTGAGCAGCTCAGAGGTGGGCTACATCCTGGGACATGCTGAAGCCAACTTATTGTTCACCGACTCGAAACTCGCTAACAAGGCTCAAGAAGCTATTGTCGGTAAGAGCTGCATCCTCTATGACGTATCGCGATTTTTCAGTGCCAACGTCCAGGCTGCCGAATGGAGCGAGGAGCAAGCTACGCAGGTTAACAAGCAATTTCTAATAATTTATACATCTGGTTCTACCGGGCTGCCCAAGGCAGTTCTCTTTGACCAAGAAGCCGAGGTTGCAGGGAATCAATCGCTGATAGATATGTGGGCGATCACGTCCAAGGACAAGATGCTGGTGGCTTTGCCACTTGGTTTTTTATATGGACTCTCGACAGCCTCTGCTACCGCAATTCAAGCAGGTTGCGAGCTAGTTATTCTGCGTAAATTTCGCCCCGGCGACGTTTTGGAAGCAATCGTTAAACACAAGATAACGATCTTTCAGGGTGTCCCGACAATGTTCGCGATGATGTTGGAATATGCCGAGGAAAATAGCCTGGATTACGACCTATCATCTGTACGGTTACTTATCTCGGCAGGCGCACCACTTGCTGGTGAACTGCGCGCCCGTTTTACCCTGCGCTTCAAGGCGCACATCGAAGACTATTACGCACTCACAGAGGTGCGGCCCGTATTTGGGAAGTATGCTAGCGACAGCTCACCGATTCCGGCAGGCGCTATCGGTAAAGCTTGTCCAGGTGCCGAGATTCTCATCGTCGACACCGCAGGGAATCAAGTCAGCGCAGGCACAACTGGCGAGATTCTTGTTAGAGCCCCCTCTACTACCACCGGTTACCTGAAGGCAAGCCTCACGACCCAGCAAGCCTTCAGCGGAAAATATTTCCGTACAGGCGATCTCGGCTATCAGGACAGCGAAGGCTTCTACTACATCACCGGCCGGATCAAGGACATTATTATTCGTGGTGGGGCCAACATCGCGCCGGCTGAGGTCGAGGCAGCCTTACAAGCACATCCCGCCGTGCAGTTGTCCGCGATTATCGGAGTACCCGATTCAAAGTTTGGTGAGCTGCCGGTGGCGTACTACGTCCTTCGCACCGGACAGACTGTCTGTGATGAAGAGTTGACCGAGCACTGCAAGGCCCTTCTGGCAGATTTCAAGGTGCCTGCTCATTTTGTGAGAATTGCCGAAATGCCTCTGGGCAATACTGGAAAAGTAGATAAGAAAGCGATTTTGAATATCTGGAAGGAACAGCACAATGGCTAACACACTCAGCGTTTCCATCGCAGCGTTTCCTATCCAGCGCTATGCTCACTTTAATGAGTTCAAGCGCCACGTCGAAAGCTTTATTGGGAAGGCGAGTGCTGCTGGGAGTAAAGCACTGCTACTTCCAGAATTCAGTGGTATGGGCCTTCTGTGGACTGATTCACGAGCCGGGAGCATCGACAACCTACAGGTCAGCCAGTTCTACCGAGAGGTCTTCAATCCTCTGTACAAACAGTACAAGGATGCCATTTCCTCCTTTGCCATCCGCTTTGACATCACGATTCTTGGGGCCACTATTTGGCATGAGGTGGACGGTAAAGGGGTCAATACAGCTTTTGTATTTTCTCCCGATGGCTCCGTGTATGAACAGGATAAAATCCATCTGACGCGCGGTGAACGGGCTATTAATACCTGTGCTGGCAACAAGCTGCTTCCCTTCGAAATTGACGGTATTAAATGTGGGATCGTGGTTTGCTACGACGTCCAATACCCAGAGCTCACCCGGCACTTAGTTGAACAAGGCGTCGAAGTGCTTTTCGTCCCTGCACTCACCGAAACACGTGGTGCTTGGCGCGAATGGCACAGTGCGCATGCGCGCGCCTTGGAGAACCAGATGTACGTGTGTGTATCGCCATTGCTAGGCCCATTGGATATCCCCAGTGATTACCGCTCGGTATGTCGCGGGCAAGCATTTATCGCTTGTCCAATCGACAACCGATTCAAGATTGATGACGGTACCTACGCGAAGCTCGAAATGGATGAAGCAGGCTTACTCCACAGCCCGCTAGATCTCGATCTTCTGCGTATTTCTAGACAGAAAGCCGAAGTGCGTCAGCTGATGGATCGCAGGCCAGACCTTTATAAGGACCTGTCTTCTTAAGGAAGTAATGCCCCGCCCCATGCAACTTGACAGCACCCTCAACAAAAATATAAATACGATTATAAAAAATTTTTCCTGCTGATAGTTCCAACAAGACATCACCTAACTGGTTATCGGCCGGGTGAAATATAATAGGCGCTGAGGCCAGATATTATGCATGTAAACAGCAATCAAATTCTCAAAGTTGAGAATGTCGGCAAGAGCTTTGGGAACGTCCGTGTTCTTCAAAACGTAAACTTCACTCTTTCAAGCGGTGAGGTGGTCGCTATTATTGGCCCAAGCGGTTCTGGCAAGAGCACTTTACTCCGATGCATTAACCAGCTTGAACCTCCGACGGAGGGCTGTGTAACCGTTGGGGACTTAGTAATCGATGCTTCTAAGCCTATCACCAAGCAACAGGTTGCGACGTTACATAGCAAGCTAGGAATGGTCTTTCAATCATTTAACTTGTTTCCGCACCTGACTGTGCTTGAAAACGTGAGTTTGGCCCAGTGTCGCGTACTCAAGCGCAGCAAGAAAGAAGCTGATGAACGCTCAATGCAACTCCTTAAGCGAGTAGGCCTTGAGTCAAAAGCGCAAATGTACCCAAGCCGCTGCTCTGGTGGCCAGCAACAGCGAATCGCTATATCCCGGGCACTCGCTCTAGACCCTCAAATCATGCTGTTCGACGAACCGACATCGGCACTTGATCCAGAGGTTGGCCTAGAGGTGCTGGCGGTGATGCGAGAGCTTGCTGACAGCGGGATGACGATGATCGTGGTGACACACGAAATGCGTTTCGCGGAGCAAGTATCTGATCGCGTCGTCGTAATGGCCGATGGACGGATCATTGAGGAAGGCCCAAGCGAAGAGGTAATGCGCTCACCTCGGAATGAGCGTGTTCAGAAATTCTTAACGGCAGTGCGAGATCGATAATGACACTCCTCGATTTGGGCATTGCCCTGCTCAAAGCGCTGCCCTGGACATTGGCACTCACAGTTGCCTCACTCCTCGTCGGCGCCCTATCAGCCATTCCGCTCTGCATGATGAGTATTTCGAAGAATCGTGTCGTTAGCCATTTTGCGTTTTGGGTCATCGTTTTCTTTCGCTCCATTCCGCCGCTTGTGTGGTTGTTTTTCATTTTCTTCGCAGTAAGCCAGAACATCGTGCAATTGAGCCCGTTCAGCTCCGCAGTAATTGGCCTCGGTCTGATAACCGCAGCGAACATGGCTGAAATCTACCGTGGGGCTTTGCAAGCAATCCCAGCAGGGCAACGGGAGGCTTCAACCGTACTAGGCCTTAGTCAGTTGCAACGAGCCCGCGACATTATCGGCCCGCAGGTTTTTCGTTACTCCCTTCCTGCTACGAGCACCTACGCAATTGGATTGCTTAAGGACACAGCCATTGCATCGACGATAGGCGTACCTGAAATCGCTCAGACTGCCTATCAATTGAGCCAGCAGACATTTCAAGGCTTAACCATTTTCGCCATCGCCGGTGGCTACTACTTGCTAGTTAGCATCCTTATGGCTTGGGTTTCCCGCGCTGTTGACTCCCGCATCCGAGCGAAGGTGGAGCGATGAACGAAATGCTGATCACCTGGGTTGAATGGTTCCCGGAGCTTCTCGCTGGCTACTGGCTCAGCGTTCAGGTCACCGCCATCGCTCTGCTGCTCGGCATCCCTGCCGGCCTTGCACTGGCAGTTGGAACCGACGCAAAGCACACACCGGCTCGCCTATCCAGCTTGGCCATTGTCGAGTTAGGGAGGGGAGCCCCCGTCCTCATCCTGCTTCAGTTCTTTTACTTCGGGCTTCCGTCTGCTGGCCTTGCCTTGTCCTCGTATAGCGCCTCGATCCTGGCACTAGCCTGGAGCACAGCGGCCTATACCAGTGAAATAATCAGGGGCGGCCTTAAGGCAGTTCCTCCGGGGCAGTTCGAAGCAGCCAAAACCATCGGACTGAAATCGATGGAAACGTTGCGGATAGTGATCTTGCCTCAAGCACTTCGCATCAGCCTACCACCCCTACTGGGCTTTTCCCTGGTCATGCTTCAAACCACATCGCTGTGCTTCACAATTGCGTTACCTGAACTTGTTTCGAAAGCAAATGAGATTGGCTCGAGCACATTCCAGTACATGTCGGTGCTGAGTCTTACGGGCTTGATGTTCGCTGCGGTGTGTATACCGGCGACCTTCTTCGTAACGCGCCTAGAAAAGCGTCTCAGCCGGCATCAATAACCAATACATAGCAACACAACCGTCTCACGGGCCCTTATTGTCAAGCAGACTCACCCTCGGGCTTAGATCGATAAACGGCTCTTTTTTATCAGCAACATAGCCTTGGCAGAAAACGCTCTGGCCATTTTTAAACGTAACGAGGAGAATTTCTCATGTTCAGCCTAAAAGAAAAGGTCGCCATTGTGACTGGAGGCGAATCTGGCATTGGCTTGGCGATCTGTCAGATCCTCGCACGTGCTGGTGCCAAAATTGTAATTGGCGGCATTCAGGAAGAACGAGGTAATGCGGCAGCGAAATCTATTCAAGACGAGGGATTGGAAGCAACTTTCGTTAAACTGGACGTTCGCCTTAAGGCTAATGTCGATTCGTTCGTGAATGGAGCGGTCGAAAAATACGGGAAGATTGATATCGTAGTGAACAGCGCGGGGGTATTTGATGGGTTCGCAACAGTAGATGAGACCGATGAAGACCTTTGGGATCAAATGATCAACATCAACCTCAAAGGCCCGTACCTTGTCTGTAAGGCAGCTTTGCAGCACATGTTGCCCCAAGGCGCTGGGCGCGTGATCAACATCTCGTCCATTGGTGGATTGTGTGGCCGAGCTGATGGTGCTTCTTATACCGCCTCCAAGTTTGGTCTGATCGGTTTTACGCGTCAAATGGCCGCCTCCATGTCGAGTTCGGGTATCACCTTTAATACCGTATGCCCCGGTGCAATCGCGACTGATATCCGTGGTAACTCAGCATCTATCCTCCCCAATTCCTCCCATCTGATGAACCGCGGCGTTGGCTCTACAGATCCTGACGCTTTGAAAAAAGTTATACCGGCGGGTCGCAAGGGTACATCTGAAGAAATCGCCGCGGCAGTTCTGTTCTTGGCGTCCGACGAAGCCAGTTATATAACTGGGCATGATTTGACTGTCGATGGCGGCTTCGTCGCATAAAATAGTTAGTATGCTCACAGAGCAAAATAACTACGACCTTTGCCCCTGAACCTCAGGGGCTGCTTTCTGAGGACTAGAAAAATTATCACTTTCGCCGTGTCTGCTTAGGGCATGACAAAAATTAAAATCAACATCCTCACCTACTCAAATCATTTCCTTTGAAATGAAAAAACCGCCATCAAGAGGGAGCTGCCATGTTAAACGACATTTCTATCCGTGCCAGAATAGTCGCATTGTCACTGGCCTCCCTACTGGTCATAATCGCGATTCTAAGCGGATTAAACTTATACCAGAGCTCTGAGTCTAATCAAATAAGCTCGCAGTCTAGCCAAGAAATTATCTCAACAAACATAGAGAAAAATATTTTAACCATCGCGTCTGGACACGCGACCAGCATCGACAAGATGTTTTCAGAAAAAATTACAGCTGTGAACGACCTCGCTAGCCAGGCTGTGGCTATGTACAACCTTTCAAATATTAAAAATCTTGACGCAGCTGCCATCCGCCACGAACAAAATGAGCTTCTAAATTCCCACCTATCAAGAGACCCTTCCCTGCTTGGTGTCTGGTTGATAATGAAGCCCAATAAGTTAGGCTCAGACGCGCAGTTTATCGGTGACTCTCGTAGCGGCTCCAATGAAGCTGGCCGCTTCTCCAGTTACTGGTATAGATCGGAAGGCCAGGCGCTGAATATGCTCATTGGCGAGAAGAGCATCAGCGATGATTCAATTAACTCTTCAGGCTACGCCAAAAACTATTACCTCAGTTGCCCGGAAACCAAACGATCGACCTGCGTCCTTCAACCATTCGTGGGATCAGAAGAAGGTATTGAGTTTCTGATGACCACAATCTCTCATCCAGTGATTGTCGACGGCGAGGTCATAGGCATTGCAGGGGTTGACATTTCCCTGACGACTCTCCAAGAGCGAGCTAATGAAGCCAAGGAGAAACTATATAACGGCGCAGGAGATTTGGCCATCATCGCCAGTGAGGGGATCATTGCAGGCTACAGCGGCGACAGCACGGCCATTGGCCGGAAACCGGATGCTGCCATAGGAGATGCTGGAATCGCGGTGCTAAAGCAGATGAGTGCCGGTCACAGCGGTCTAATTCATCAAGGTGAAAGCCTTCTGGCGCTTTTCCCCATCGCTTTGCTACCAAATGAAAAGCCGTGGTGGGTCTTCATTGATCTGCCTCTGGATATCACTAAAGCCGATACTAATAGAATAGTGAAAGTGCAGAGCGACCTTCAAAGAAAGGGGCTGGTTAACACATTAATCTTCGCTCTCCTCGCTGCATTTCTGGGCGCTTTGGCCATGTGGTTTACCGCCTCTAGTGTCACACGCCAGATCAACGGCTTGGCCGATATGCTCAAAGATATTGCATCGGGAGAGGGAGACCTCACACAGCGCCTTAAGTACTCACGACGTGATGAACTAGGAAACCTTGCGTCCTGGTTTAACCGTTTTCTTGACAAGCTCCAGCCGACCATACGTAGAATCAGTGAGTCCATTATAGAAACTCGGTCGTTGGCGAACCAGTCACTCGATATAGCGAAACAGACAAGTGATGGAATGCAAGTGCAGTTCCGGGACATCGACCAAGTCGCTACAGCCTCTACAGAAATGAGCGCAACAGCTCATGATGTTGCAGAGAATGCTGCAAAGGCAGCGCAAGCGGCCCAGAACGCTGACTTGGCATCCAAAGACGGACTGGTATCAATGGATCGAAGCACCCACGAGATACGCACACTTACTGAGTTGGTGACTGGAGCGATGCAGGAGGTCCAATTGCTGTCGGCTAGCAGTGACCAGATCGGAAATGTTCTGGACGTAATACGTAGCATCGCCCAGCAAACCAATTTGCTGGCTTTGAATGCGGCTATAGAAGCCGCACGTGCAGGTGAATCAGGAAGGGGGTTCGCTGTTGTAGCAGATGAAGTACGCAATCTTGCGATGCGTACCCAAGACTCAATTGAGAAAATTCGTGAGGTGATAGAGCGCTTGCAGTCAGGAACGCGTGCAGTGGTAGGAACTATGCAAGATAGCCAACAAGGTGCGCAGAGTAGCTCACTTATGCTTCAAGAAACATCACGCGCTTTTTCAGACATTAGCAGTGCCGTTTCCCTGATCAGTGAGATGAACCTCCAGATAGCTACCGCAGCTGAAGAGCAAAGCGCGGTAGCAGAGGATGTCAGCCGTAACATCTCTAGCATCCGTATAGTGACAGAGGCTTTGAATGAGCGATCCGATGAAGCCACGCAGATGAGTATAAAACTCAACGCGCTAGCGGACAACCAGCTCCGCCTGGCTGAGCAGTTCAAAACATAATTTAAACTCGTCGTTTGAGGACCCCTTCTACTGTAAGATCTCGCCACTCGATAAGCCTCTCCTCCTTTAGCAACGGCCACGCGGAAATTGAGGGACTAGCAAACAACTGAAAGGCCTTGACGGTTTCACGCCAGCGATGAAGCAGTCAGTTGCTCAGCTTGGCTTTGTAGCAGAAGCCATTGATCATCAAGCGAGGTAATCTCAGCGTCGAGAGCCTCAAGCTTTCTTACAAGCTTTTCTAGTTCCAGGTACCCAAGACTATTGAGCATCTGAGCTTCACATATACCTTTGTCTTTCCTTCGACTGGAAGTAAGTTCCTCAATCTGTCGAACCTTCTTTTCAATCGCCTTCAACTGTTTTTCTATATGTGGCCTTTTAGTCAAGACTGTCTTGAGCAGCAGCACTGGTTGTGGTGTGCTCGACTGAGCTTTCCGAGCAGTTTCATTCGCCCTCCTTGCCCCTTCCATGAGGTACTTTTGGTAGTCCCCCAGGTCACCGTCGAATGGTTCTACAACACCGCGCCCCACCATCCAAAATTCGTCGCACACTGAGCGCAGCAATCCCCTGTCATGGCTCACCAGCATCACACTACCGTCGAATTGGTTGAGCGCTAACGCAAGAGCCTCACGCGTCGCAAGATCCAGATGGTTTGTCGGCTCATCGAGCAAAAGAAGATTCGGTTTTTGCCAGACAATCATGCATAGGACGAGTCGGGCCTTCTCTCCGCCACTCATGGTACCTACACATTGTGTCACCATATCCCCGCTGATGTTGAACGTACCCAGGAAGGTGCGAAGCTCTTGCTCCCGAGTGCCTGGTAACCCGATATCCGCAGCAAGCTTTAGCATGTGTGTGATAGGCGTTTCAGTCCTATCCAGTACATCAAGCTCTTTGGTCTGTCCCGGGCTGAGTGGACACTAACTTAAGGTGGATAATGTCCACCACAAGGAGTGTTCATGACCCAGACCAGACGACGTTTTCCCGAATCCTTCAAACGCGAGGCGGTAGACCAGGTGCTTGCCGGTACGCCGCTTCGTCATGTGGCCGAGACGCTTGGCATCGCTGAAAGCCTGCTGGGAAAATGGAAGCGCCAGTACGAACAGCAAGGTGACGATGCCTTTCCGGGCAATGGCAAGCAGCGTGGAGAGAGTGCGGAGTTGCGCCGGCTACGCCAGCAGCTGGCTCAGGTCACCATGGAGCGCGATGTTTTAAAAAAGGCGCTCGCCATCTTCTCGCAACCCACGAAGTGAAGTTCCGCGCCATCGAGGCGCTGACCGGTCGTTATCCCGTAGCTCCGATGTGCCGGCTGCTGCGGGTATCACGCAGCGGCTTCTATGCCTGGCAGCAGCGGCCACCTTCAGCGAGAGAGATGGCGAATCGGCGTCTGAGCAAGGAGATCCGCACCATCCACCATGAGGTGAATGGAATCTATGGCCATCGCCGAATCAAGGCCGAGTTGGCGGCCATGGGGTATTTGTGTGGTCGACACCGAGTGGCTCGACTGATGCGCGAAGCCGGTCTGCGCGTTCGCTCGCGCAAGCGCTGGCGGCTGGTTTCCAGCAGTCGTCATGCTCTGCCGATTGCCCCGAATCACTTGGATCGCCAGTTCGCCTCGGATCGCGCTAATCGGCACTGGGTCTCGGACATGACCTACGTGCGGACGGCTCAAGGCTGGCTGTATCTGGCCGTCGTGCTCGATCTCTATTCACGCGCCGTCGTCGGTTGGGCGATGCACCACCGCATGCAGCAGGCCTTGGTACACGCCGCGCTGGAGATGGCCGTTGCACGCCGACAGCCGAAAGAAGAAGTGCTGCTGCACTCGGATCGTGGCAGCCAATACTGCGCGTACGATTACCAGGCCTTGCTGCGGCGACATCGCATCGTGCCCAGCCATTCACGTCCGGGAAACTGCTGGGACAACGCCGCGATGGAGAGCTTTTTCCGCTCGCTGAAGGCCGAGCGGGTGTACCTGACTCGCTATGCCAGCTACCAGGAAGCGAAAACCGACCTGTTCGACTACATCCGCTTTTACAATCACCGCCGCCGCCACTCGACACTGGGCTATCTCAGCCCGATGGAGTTTGAGCGGCGAAATGCGAGCAGTAGCTCTTAACTACCTGTCCACCAGTTCCGGGACAGACCATGTCGTCGGTGCGTCTATTCAAGATGAACCTACTTCCAAGCCAAAGCTAAGTCGCTTTAGGCCGGTTGCAGGTTTGCAGCTCGTCTCTGTCGTTCAATAATGCTTCAGTGGCCAAGTCGCGGCGTGGTAACGGAAGCTCTGGCACCAATGCGAAGTGACAAGTGAAGCTGAAGTATGGCAAGGCCACGCTGAATCAAAACCGCAAACGCCGGTTGTATAGCAACGGCACTGCCGAGCAGAGCTCAGATGACATCTGGTATGTATAGATCAGCTACGCGGTTGGCGCTGGATCTCTTCGATAAATGAAAAGGCCGCTGCTGCGGCCCTTTGTTCGAGGAAACTTACTGAACCCAGGTTTCAACTACTTCCGAACCGTGCTCTGCCTTCCAAGCCTTGAGCACCTTATGGTTGCCACCCTTAGTTTCGACGACTTCGCCAGTCTGCGGGTTCTTGTAACGCTTCAGCTCACGTGCCCGGCGAGCTGTTTTTTCAGCAGCTGCTTTGCGGCCTTTGCCTGCTTCCGGATCAAGCAGTGCGATCACATCGCGCAGCGAGTAGCTGAATTCACCCAGCAGTTTGCGCAGCTTGCTTTCGAATTCGATTTCTTTTTTAAGGCCTTCATCGCTTTGAAGTGCCTCTAGACGTTTTTGGTGCTCGGCAATCTGTGCTTCGAGTGCTTTGAATTCTGCGATTTTGGACATGAAGTCTCCCTAGGTTGAACTGAATTTGAATTTTTAGTGGTTGTTTCCGATTAATGATCGAGTTTAAACGTAAACTGATTTCTCGGGTACTACGCTGCAGACGTCCCAACTGCCTTCTTCGGCGGGAACAAGAGTTCGTCGTGTAAGGTGCAAATAAGCCTATGATCCAGTACGTGGAACAGCGCAGGGCTATTCGCGTCTTGGTTACCAATGAAAAAAAGATAGCTGCGGGACCGCTTTTTCGCTTTTTTAGCTTCCATACCCTCTTTTCGGGCTACTTCCAGCTCATTCTTGAGCCGTCCGCGTGCAGCTGCAGACCATTCCAGCCAGTGGACGATCACTTGGTAGGGCGTAAGCTTTCCATTTTTCCACTCTCCTGCATTGAGCGAAATAGTCAGATGCTCGCGCGACTCTACGGCCTGAGACCATGCCAACTCGCCATAGAAAACACGCGCTTGGGCGAACTGCTCTAATCCTTCGGAACGGAGTTTCTTGAAGGCCGTTTGATACGTAGTTGGAGTAACACCGGCGATCTC
>JACCDS011098059.1_pt1 | contig 16575 bp, 14 predicted proteins | sample 7446441 | NCBI WGS metagenome assembly JACCDS01 (sample SAMN15323445, study PRJNA562643) | freshwater metagenome | isolation source: river surface water | place: USA:Blue River Watershed | collected 2017-08-17
ATCGTGCCCTTCGTGTTTTCCAGCATATCGATTTCCATGTTGACTCCCTTGGTGATGCAGTTTTCAGTCGGCAGCCATCACTGTGCGTGACGGCTGACAACTACCAACTGCGGTTCATTTGAAAGCTCTTTCCATCCACTGACTGCCTGGCGATGGTCGCCTGCTGCTGTTTCACTTCGTATGGCTGACTACGTATTGCTGCCTTTCCCTGTTCCGGTGCCGCCGACTTCAGAAATTCCCCAGGAACCACTCCTTCATGCGTTGCCAGACTGCCTTCGCCGAGCCCCCCTGGCGCACCATCACCTGGCCGCGCAGGTATTGCCGCTTCGCCTCTTCCAGCAGACCCAGCACGGTCGAATAGCGCGGGCTCTTGACCACATCGGCCAGCTGGCCGTCATAGGCCGGCACGCCGACCCGGGCCGGCTTGAGGAAAATGTCCTCGGCCAGCTCGGACATGCCCGGCATCATCGCGCTGCCGCCGGTCAGCACCACGCCGGACGACAGCACTTCCTCGAAGCCCGACTCGCGCACCACCTGGTGCACCAGTGCGAACAACTCCTCCACACGCGGCTCGATCACGGCCGCCAGCGCCGCCTTCGACAGCGTGCGCGACGCACGGTCGCCCAGGCCGGGTACGTCAAACGCTTCGGTCGGATCGGCCAGCACCTGCTTGGCGATGCCATACCGGACCTTGATCTCCTCGGCTTCCGCGGTCGGCGTGCGCAACGCCATCGCGATGTCATTGGTCACCTGGTCGCCGGCGATCGGTATCACTGCGGTGTGGCGGATCGCGCCTTCGGTGAAGATGGCGATGTCCGTGGTACCGCCGCCGATATCAACCAGCACCACGCCGAGTTCCTTTTCGTCCGGCGTCAGCACCGCGTCGGCCGATGCCATCGGCTGCAGCAGCAGGTCAGTCACCTCGAGCCCGCAGCGACGTACGCATTTGACGATGTTCTGCACCGCCGACACCGCGCCGGTGACGATGTGCACCTTTACCTCAAGACGGATACCGCTCATGCCGATCGGCTCGCGCACGTCCTCCTGGTTGTCGACAATGAATTCCTGCGCAACCGTGTGCAGCAGCTGCTGGTCGGTCGGGATGTTGACCGCCTTCGCGGTCTCGATCACGCGCGCCACGTCGGTGGCGGTCACTTCCCTGTCCTTGATCGCCACCATGCCGCTGGAATTGAAGCTGCGAATGTGGCTGCCGGCCACGCCGGTCCACACATTGCGAATCTGGCAGTCGGCCATCAGCTCGGCCTCTTCGAGCGCGCGCTGTATCGATTCGACGGTCGCCTCGATATTCACCACCACACCCTTCTTGAGACCGCGTGATTCGCTCTGGCCGAGACCGATGATCTCGTGCCGCCCGCTGGGCAGCACCTCGGCGACCACGGCCACCACTTTCGAGGTGCCGATGTCGAGTCCGACAATCAGGTTCTTCGCATCTTTTGTCATGGCTTTAACGGGGTCTTCGTTAGGTCGTTTTTCAATTCATTTACGTCGTTCGCATGGTTCGCATCGGTGGCGTCGGTCGCGGCTCAGCTGGCACCGTCAGGCGGCGAGATCGGTTGCGCCCGCCGCCGCAAGGCCAGTCCGTTCGGGTAGCGCAGGTCGATCGCCTCAATCCGGTCCGGCAGCGCCGATACCAGCTGCGGATAGACGCTCGCCAGCCGGTCGATACGAGCCTTCATGTCCGCTTGCGTTGCGGCGCGGCCCAGATGCAGCTCGATGCCGTTTTCCAGCCGGGCCGTCCACGCATAGCGCGCCGACAGGCTCAGTTCGCGCGGCGCCAATGCCAGCGGCGCCAGCCACTTGCCCAGGTCGGCAAAGCGCTGCGTCACTTCGCGCGCACTCTCGTCCGGTCCCTCGAGCACCGGCAGCGTCCCCTCTTCCTCCGCCTCGGCCAGGTTGGCGGTGAACACCTGGCCATCGACTGACACCAGACGCCCGCCCTGCACGCCCCAGGTACCGAGCGCGACATGCTCATCGACCAGCACCACCAGCCGGTTCGGCCATTCGCGCCGCACCGATGCACGCTTCACCCAGGGCACCGTCTCGAACGCCGAACGCGCCGCGTTCAGGTCGATGGTGAAAAAATTCCCGCGCAGGCGTGGCAGTGCGCCGCTGCGTACCGTGGCCACATCGACATAACGCAATGGCTTGCCATCGATGCCGCGGATATGAATGCGCCGCAAATCAAACATCGGCTGGCGCGCAACCCACAGGTATCCGGCATGCGCCAGCGCGAGCAGGAGCACGCCGAGCAACAGCCGGGTGATCATGTTCATCGTCCTGACGTCATTCCACATTGCGCGCGCCCTCCAGGCTCAGTCCGGCTTCCAATGGTTCGACGGTCGCAGGTCGAGCGCCGCCAGGCGCAGGATCTCTACGCACAGCTGCTCATACGGCAGGCCGGCAACTGCGGCCGACATCGGCACCAGCGAATGACCCGTCATGCCCGGCGAGGTATTGATCTCGAGCAGGAAAGGCGCGTCGTCGCCGGCGCGCAGCATCACGTCGGCGCGCGCCCAGCCGCGGCAGCCGAGACTGCGATAGCTGTCCAGCACCAGTTGCTGGATGCGGCGCTCCTGCTCCGCCTCCAGCCCGCTCGGGCACAGGTACTGCGTCTGGTCCGAGAAATACTTGTTCTGGTAGTCATAGTTGGCGTCCGGCGCGACGATGCGCACCAGCGGCAACGCGCGTGCATCGTCGCCGCGGCCCAGTACCGGGCAGGTCAGCTCCATGCCGCTGATGAATTCCTCGGCCATCACCGCGCTGTCGAAGCGCGCCGCCAGCGCGTAGGCGGCCGGCAGCTGCGCTGCGTCGGTGACCTTGGTCAGGCCAAGGGTCGACCCCTCGTGCGCCGGCTTGACGATCAGCGGCAGGCCGAGGCGCGATGCGACCGCCTGCCAGTCACTGTCAGCGGACAGCATCTCGAAGCGTGGCGTTGCCAACCCATTGAACAGCCACACCCGCTTAGTCATCGCCTTGTCCATCGCGATCGCCGAGGCCAGCACGCCGGGCCCGGTATACGGAATGCCGAGCTGCTCAAGTGCGCCCTGCAGCGTGCCGTCTTCGCCATAGCGGCCGTGCAGCGCGATGAAGACCCGGTCGAATTTTTCTGCAGCCAGCTCCGCCAGCGAACGCTGCGCCGGATCGAACGGGTGCGCATCAATCCCCAGCGACTGCAGCGCCTTCAGCACACCGCTGCCGGACATCAAAGAAATCTCGCGCTCGGCAGAGCGCCCGCCGAACAGCACGCCGACCTTGCCGAATTCCTGCGTCACATCCTTATTCACAACCTGGCTCATTCCTGTCCCCGCACCTGGCCCTGCTGCGTCAGCTGCTGCAGCTGCGCCGGCACATTGGCAATTGATCCTGCTCCCATCGTCATCACCACATCGCCATCGCGCGCCATCTTCAAGAGCACCGCCGGCATCTCCGTGATGTCCTCGACGAACACCAGCTCCGTCTTGCCGACCACACGCAGCGCGTGCGCCAGCGAGCGCCCGTCGGCCGCCGGAATTGGCTGTTCGCCGGCCGCATACACGTCGGCCAGCACCAGCACATCGACGCCGGAGAGCACCTTCACGAAATCCTCGAACAGGTCGCGCGTGCGGGTATACCGATGCGGCTGGAAAGCCAGCACCAGCCGGCGGCCCGGAAAAGCGCCGCGCGCCGCGGCAATGGTGGCGGCGGTCTCGACCGGGTGATGGCCGTAGTCGTCGACCAGCGCAAAACTGCCACCGGCGGGCAGCGGCAACTGGCCGTAGCGGGTAAAGCGTCGGCCGACGCCGGTAAACTCGCGCAGGGCCTTCTGGATATGCGCGTCGGCCACATCCAGCTCGCGCGCAATCGCGATCGCCGCGCAGGCGTTCTGCACGTTGTGCATACCGGGCTGGTTCAGCCTTACCGCCAGCGGCGGATAATCCTTCTGGATCACGCTGAATGCCATCTGGCCATCGACTGCCTGCGCATCGATCGCGCGCACATCGGCGTCCGCATGGAAGCCATAGGTCATGACCATCTTCGCGACCGACGGCATGATCTCGCGCACGTTCGGGTCGTCGATGCACAAAATCGCGACGCCATAAAACGGCAGCCGCTGCGTGAATTCGATGAAGGCCTGCTTCAGCTTGGCGAAGCTGTGGTCGTAGGTCTCCATGTGGTCGGCGTCGATATTGGTGATCACCTCGATCACCGGCGACAGGTTCAGGAAGGACGCATCCGACTCATCCGCCTCGGCGACGATGAATTCGCCGGTGCCGAGCTTGGCGTTCGCACCGGCGCTGTTGAGGCGCCCGCCGATCACGAAGGTCGGGTCGAGCCCGCCCTCGGCGAGCACGCTGGCGACCAGGCTGGTGGTGGTGGTCTTGCCATGGGTGCCGGCGATCGCGATGCCACGCTTCAGGCGCATCAGTTCGGCCAGCATGACCGCGCGCGGCACGATGGGAATGTGGCGCTCGCGACCCGCCAGTACTTCCGGGTTGTCCGCCCTGACCGCAGTCGAAGTGACGATCGCATCGGCGCCGGCGATATGCTGCGGCGCATGGCCGACACGAATGGTCGCGCCGAGCTCGGCCAGCCGGCGGCTGGCCGCATTGCTGGCGAGGTCGGAGCCGGACACCGTGTAGCCGAGATTGAGCAGCACCTCGGCGATACCGCTCATACCGGAGCCGCCAATGCCGACGAAGTGAATATGTTTTACCTTGTGTTTCATTGAGTTTCCAATGCTTCCAGCACCTGCGCGATCGCGTCGTTCGCGTCGCGCCGGCCTTGCCGATACGCAGCCTCGGCCATCTGCCGGCAGCGCTCGCGCGTCATCTCCTGCAGCAAGCGCGCCAGCCCGGCCGCATCCATGCCGGCCTGCGGCAGGTGGATCGCAGCGTCGCTGGCGGCCATCCATAGCGCGTTCTCGCGTTGATGCGAGGTGGTCGACACCACCAGCGGCACCAGCACGCTGGCCACGCCGGCGGCGCACAGTTCGGCAACGGTGATCGCGCCGGCGCGGCAGATCACCAGGTCGGCAGCGGCATAGCGCGCGGCCATGTCGTCGATGAAGTCGACCACCTCGGCGCTCACACCGGCCTGTGCGTAGTTGTTGGTCAATGCGTCGATATGCTGTTTGCCGGACTGGTGCACCACATGCGGCCGAACCGCTTGCGGCAGCAGCGCGAGCGCTGCCGGCACGGTGTCGTTGAGCACCCTGGCGCCGAGGCTGCCGCCGATCACGAGGAGGTTCAGCGGACCGCTGCGCTGTGCGTAGCGCTCGGCCGGCAGCGCCAGGCTGGCAATCTCGCTGCGGATCGGATTGCCCGTCACTTGCGCCTTGCCGAGCTGCGCATCGCGCGCGGCGAAGCCGAACAGAATGGTCTTTGCGAAGGGCAGCAGGGCCTGGTTTGACATCAGCAGCGCCGCATCGGCATTCATCAGTACCAGCGGCCGGCCGGCCAGCGCGGCCGCCATCCCACCCGGCACGGTCACATAGCCGCCCATGCCCAGCACCACATCGGGCTGGCGCGCGCGGATGATCGCGCGGCAGCGCAGGAAACCGGCGACCATCTTCAGCGCGCCGGTCAGCAAGTGCTTCAGGCCTTTGCCGCGCAGGCCGGCGAAGTCAATCGCATCGAACGGGATGCCATGCCGCGGCACGATGTCGGCTTCCATTCCATGGCGCGTGCCCAGCCACGTCACCTGCCAGCCGCGCGCGCGCAGCGTGTCGGCGATCGCCAGTCCGGGGAAAATATGGCCGCCGGTGCCGGCTGCCATGATGAGCAGGCGCTTCATGTGCGCCCTCCGCGCATCATGACCCGATTCTCTATATCGATCCTGAGCAAGATCGCCAGCCCGATGCAGTTGATCACAATCCCCGAGCCACCATATGACATCAGCGGCAAGGTCAGGCCCTTGGTTGGCAGCAGGCCGACGTTCACACCCATGTTGATCAGCATTTGCACGCCGATCCAGATGCCGATGCCCTTGGCGGCCAGGCCGGCGAAGAATTTTTCGGCGGCGATGGCCTGCCGGCCGATCTCGAACGAGCGGCGCACGATCCAGTAAAACAGCGCCGTCACCAGCAGTACGCCGGCCAGTCCGAGCTCCTCGCCAATAACGGCCAGCAGGAAATCGGTATGCGCCTCGGGCAGGTAATGCAGCTTCTCGACGCTGCCGCCCAGGCCAACGCCAAACAGCTCGCCACGGCCGAACGCGATCAGGGAATGGGTCAGCTGGAAGGCCTTGCCCTGCGCGTAGGCCGGATCCCACGGATTCAGGAAGGCGAGCATGCGCTCGTAACGCCACGGCGAGATCAGGATGATCGTGAAGAACACCATCGCCAGTACGCTGATCATGCCGGCGAACCAGACGATGTTGAAGCCGCCCAGGAACAGGATGCCCATCGCAATGCAGACGATGACGCCGAAGGCGCCCAGATCCGGCTGCAGCATCAGCAGGCCACCACAAATGGCTACCGCAATGGCCATCGGCAGGAAGCCCTTCGACAGGCTGTGCATGAACTGCTGCTTGCGCACGGTGAAGTCGGCCGCGTAGAACACCATCATCAGCTTCATCAGTTCGGACGGCTGCAGGCTGAAGCCGCCCAGGCCGATCCAGCGCCGTGCGCCGTTGACGCCCTTGCCGATGCCCGGCACCAGCACCAGGAACATCAGCACCAGCGCAGCGAGGAAGAGGAACGGCGTCCAGCGCTCCCATTGGGCCAAGCGCACGCGGAGCGCAAGCGCGCCCATGACCAGCCCGACACCGATGAACATTGCCTGGCGCAGCAGGAAATGATGATTCTTGAAGTTGGCGTACTTCGGCGAGTCCGGCAGGCTGACGGATGCCGAATACACCATCACGAGGCCAATCAGCAGCAGCAGCAGCGTGACCCAGACCAGCGCCTGGTCATATTCGCGCATGCCGGAACGCTGGCCGAGGTGGCCGTCGGCCGACGACCCGTCTGCGTTACCGAACCAGGGCAGCGTCAGTCTCATGCGATCACCTCGCCGCGATTCAGGCCGATCTCGCGCACCGCATCGACAAACACCTGTGCACGCTGCGCGTAGTTGGTGAACATGTCGAGGCTGGCGCAGGCGGGCGACAGCAGTACCTTGTCGCCCTCGTGCGCCAGCGCTGCCGCAGCCTGCACCGCCTGTGGCAGCGTGTCGCAGTCGGCCAGCGGCACGCCGGTGGATTCGAGCGCCGCGCGGATCTGCGGCGCATCGCGCCCGATCAGCAGCACGGCCTTCACATGACGCGCGACCGCTGGCGCCAGCGGCGTGAAATCCTGTCCCTTGCCGTCGCCGCCGGCAATCAGCACCAGTTGCGCGCCGCGCCCGCTGCCCAGGCCCTCGAGTGCGGCTACGGTAGCACCGACATTGGTCCCCTTGCTGTCGTCGATATAGTCGACGCCGCCAATGGTTGCCACCAGCTCCACCCGGTGCGGCTCGCCGGCATACTGGCGCGCCGCGTGCAGCAGCGGCGCCAGCGGCAGGTCGATCGCACGGCACAGCGCCAGCGCAGCCAGCACGTTCGTCGCGTTGTGGCGGCCGCGGATCTTCAGTGCATCGACCGGCATCAGGCGGTTGATGAACAGCTCGACGTCGGGCTGCGGCTTGCCGCGCTTCTTCTTTTCGCCCTCGTCATGCGCCACCGCCAGCACCAGCCAGTCCATGCCGCCGCCGGTGGCCAGGCCCAGGCAATCGGGCGCGGCCGGCGTGTCGGTGCCGAAGCTCACCACGGTCGCCAGCGGAGGAGTCATCTGCATCACGCGCGCGTCGTCGCGGTTGAGCACGCGCACGGTGTTCGCGCCGAAGATGCGCTCTTTCGCCGCTGCGTACGCCGCCATGTCGCCGTGCCAGTCGAAATGGTCCTGCGTCAGGTTCAGCACAGTGGCCGCATCGGCATTCAGCGTGCTCGTGCTGTACAGCTGGAAGCTGGACAGCTCCAGCACCCAGCATTGCGGCAGGCTGTCGAGCGCGATCGCCTCGCGCAACACATCGAGCGCGGCCGGGCTGATGTTGCCCGCGACCTGCACGCTCAGGCCGGCCGCACGGCACAGGTGGCCGGTCAGGCTGGTCACGGTGGTCTTGCCGTTGGTGCCGGTGATGGCGAGCACCCTGGGCGCATAGCCGCGCTGCGCCTTCAGCGCCGCCAGTGCCTGTGCGAACAGCTCGATCTCGCCCCACACCGGGATGTTCTTCTCGCGCGCAGCCGGCAGGATCCCGGCCAGCTCGCGCGCGGGTGCCAGCCCCGGGCTCAACGCGACGAAGTCGATACCGTCGAGCAGCGCGGCACTGAATTCGCCGGCGACGAATTCGGCAGCCGGATGCGCGGCCTGCAACTGCGGCAGGCGCTCGGGGGCGGCACGGGTGTCGGCGACGCGCACGCGCGCGCCGCAGCGCGCGAGCCACAACGCCATCGCCAGGCCCGATTCACCGAGCCCCAGCACCAGTCCCTGTTTGCCTTCGTATTGCATCCGCCTGCTTCTTCCCTGTTCGTCTTGATGGATTGACCTGCTGTCGTGTCAGCGCAGCTTCAGCGTCGACAGGCCGACCAGCACCAGCATCATCGTGATGATCCAGAAACGCACCACGACCTGCGTTTCCTTCCAGCCCTTCTGTTCGTAGTGATGGTGCAGTGGCGCCATCAGCAGTACGCGCCGGCCGACGCCGGTACGCATCTTGGTGTACTTGAAATACGCAACCTGCAGCATCACCGACAGCGTTTCGACCACGAACACGCCACCCATGATGAACAGCACGATCTCCTGCCGCACGATCACGGCGATGGTGCCGAGCGCACCGCCGAGCGCGAGCGCGCCGACGTCACCCATGAACACCTGGGCCGGGTAGGCGTTGAACCACAGGAAGGCCAGGCCCGCACCGGCCATCGCGCCGCAGAAAATCAGCAGTTCGCCCGCGCCGGGGATATGCGGGATCAGCAGGTATTTCGCATAGGTCGCGCTGCCGGTCAGGTAGGCGAAGATGCCGAGTGCCGAGCCGACCATCACGGTCGGCATGATGGCCAGGCCATCGAGGCCATCGGTCAGGTTCACTGCATTGCTGGTGCCGACGATCACGAAGTACGTCAGCGCAATGAAGCCCCAGACGCCGAGCGGATAGCTGATGGTCTTGAAGAAGGGCACGATCAGGTCGGCCTTCGGCGGCAAGTCCAGCGCGAAGCCGGACTGCACCCAGGCCATAAACAGTTCCCACACCTGCGCATTGGTCGGGCCAGACACGGAAAACGCGAGGTAGAACGCGGCAGCCAGGCCGATGACGGACTGCCAGAAATACTTCTCGCGCGAACGCATGCCGTTCGGGTCCTTGAACACCACCTTGCGGTAATCGTCGACCCAGCCAATCACGCCGAAACCGAGGGTGACGATCAGCACCGGCCACAGGAAGCGGTTGCTCCAGTCGCCCCACAGCAGTACCGCGATCGCCATGCCGATCAGGATCAGCGCACCGCCCATGGTCGGTGTGCCGGACTTGACCAGATGGGTCTGCGGGCCGTCGGTGCGCACCGCCTGGCCGACCTTCAACTGGGTCAGCATGCGGATGACCGCCGGACCGGCGATCAGGCCGATCAGCAGTGCCGTCAGCGTCGCGAATACCGCGCGAAAAGTGATGAAATTGAAGACCCGCAGCGCACCGACCTGGTCCTGGAAATGTTGTGCAAGCCATAGCAGCATGTCAGTGCCCTCCCGCTTGCGCGCCGGTCAGGCGCTCGACCACGCGCTCCATTTTCATGAAGCGCGATCCCTTCACGAGCACGCTCGCACCGGCAGGCACATGCGCGACTTCGTCATTCAGTTGTTCCATGGCGTCGAAATGGCGGGCGGCGCTGCCGAACGCGAGGCTCGCGTGGCGGGCCAGCGCGCCCACGGTAAAAAGCTGGTCTATCTGTCGTGCGCGCGCATACGCGCCGATCTCTGCGTGGAAGGCCACGCCCTCGCTGCCAACCTCGCCCATATCGCCCAGCACCAGCAGGCGCGGCGACGGCACCCCCGCCAGCACATCGATGGCAGCGCGAACCGAGTCGGGGTTGGCGTTATAGGTGTCGTCGATGACGGTCGCGCCGTTGGCTGCGATCTTCTTCTGCAGCCGCCCGGCCACCGGCATGAAGCGTTCCAGCCCGCGCACGATGCTGCGCGCGTCGATGCCGGCCGCCAGCGTCGCCGCACAGGCTGCCAGGGCATTGCGCACGTTGTGCTCGCCGGCGGCCGACAGCGACACGTCGAAGGTCATGCCCTGCGCATCGATCGCCAGCTGGCTGCCGAAATCCAGCGGCTGCCAGTGGCAGGTGATGGCCGGATCACCGGCCAGGCCGAAGGTGATCTTGCGGCGCGCGCCGGCATCGCCGTGCCACAGCGGCGCATAGTCATCGTCGGCCGGGAACACCGCACAGCCGTCACTTGCCAGCGCCCGGATCACCGCGCCGTTTTCCTCGGCGACCGCGGCCACGCTGACCATGAATTCCTGGTGCTCGCGCTGCGCGTTATTGACCAGACCGACGGTCGGCGCAGCGATCTCGGCCAGCCGCGTGATCTCGCCCGGATGGTTCATGCCCATCTCGATCACGGCAGCGCGATGCCGTGCATCGAGGCGGAACAAGGTCAGCGGCACGCCGATCTCGTTGTTCAGGTTGCCGCGCGTGGCCAGCACACAGTCGGCGCCGAACGCGGTGGCGAGGATGGACGCAATCATTTCCTTGACCGTGGTCTTGCCGTTGCTGCCGGTCACGCCGATCAGCGGAATGTCGAAGCGGCGGCGCCAGGCGTGCGCGATCTGGCCAAGCGCATAGCGGGTGTCGGGCACGACCAGCGCCGGCAGCGGGAATCCTTCTGGCACGCGCTCGACCACCACGGCGGCAGCGCCACGCGCGACCACGTCGGCCAGGAAGTCATGCGCATCGAAGCGTTCGCCGCGCAGCGCGACGAACAGGTTGCCGGCTTGCAGCGTCTGGCTGCTGGTCGACACGCCGGCAAAACGCACCGGCGCCGACAGCGTGGCGGCGGGGATGGCGGAAACGAATTCGGCGAGGTCGGCCTGCATTAGTGGCCTCCGAAACGGGTTGCACGCGTGGCCAGCGCCAGCGCGGCGTGGTCGGCGTCGCGGAAAGGCAGGCGCCGGCCCTTGATTTCCTGATAGTCCTCGTGGCCCTTGCCGGCCACCAGGATCACGTCGTTCTTGCCGGCATTGCGGATCGCGGACAGGATCGCGGTCGCACGGTCCTGAATCACCTGCATCTTGGCGCGGTCGCCCTCGGGTACGCCGGCGACGATCTGCGCGATGATGTCGTCCGGCGCCTCGCTGCGCGGGTTGTCGCTGGTGACGATCATCTGGTCGGCGCGGTTCGCCTCGCTGGCCATCGCGGGCCGCTTGCCCGGATCGCGGTCGCCGCCGCAGCCAAACACGCACCACAGTCGGCCCTGGCGCACCTGCGCGACCGTACGCAACGTATCGATCGCCTTGCGCAGCGCATCGGGCGTGTGCGCGTAGTCGATCACGACCAGCGGACCGTCGCTGCCGCCGAGCTGCTGCATGCGCCCGGGCACTGCGACCAGCGCTTCGAGCAGACCGACCACGACGTCCCAGCGGTCGCCGCGCGCAAACAACACGCCGGCAATCGCCAGTGCATTGCTAACATTGAAGCGGCCGATCAGCCGGGTGCGTACGCTGCCGCTGCCGAACGGCGACGACAGCTGGAAACTGGTGCCCTGCTGGCTGATGCGGATGTCGGTGGCCGACAGCAGCGGCACGCGCTCCGGCTGCGCGCCCTCGGTCGTATAGCCGATCACCTGTACGGCCGGATTGGTGCGGCGCATGCGCTCCACCATGCGCGGGCCGACCGGATCGTCGAAGTTGATCACCGCGTGCTTCAGGCCGGGCCAGTCGAACAGCGTGGCCTTGGCCAGTTCGTAGGCTTCCATTGTGCCGTGGAAGTCGAGATGATCGCGGGTGAAATTGGTGAACACTGCACAGTCGATGTGCAGTTCGTCCATGCGTCCCTGCGCGAGGCCGATCGATGATGCTTCGATCGCCAGCGCCAGCGCGCCCTGCGCGCGCTGCTCGGCCAGCTTGCGCTGCAGCTGCACCGCGTCCGGCGTGGTGAAGCCGGTGGCGGAGAACGGGCCGCTGCTGCCGCGACGGAACAGCCCGATGCCGAGCGTACCCACGACGGCGGTCGGCAATTCGCGGCGCGACAGCGCCTGACCCAGCCATTGGGTGCAGGAGGTCTTGCCATTGGTGCCGGTGACGGCCACGCTGAACAGGCCGTCATCCGGACGGCCGTACCACGCATGGGCAATGCGGCCAGCGAGCGTGGCCAATCGCGGTACGGCGCGGTGCGCTACCGTCCATTCGGGTTTCCACTGGAAGCCGCCGGCATCGTCGAACAACACCGCGCGCGCGCCGGCCTCGATAGCTAGTGCGATGAAATCGCGCCCGTCGCCGGATTCTCCCGGGCAGGCGACGAAGACATCACCACTGGCGATGCGACGCGAATCAAGCGACAGCTGCGCCGACGGCACGGTCGCACGCAGCCAGTCGATCACGTCAGCGGTAGCGGCGAGCGTCATCATTACATGCTCTCCACAACCGGTTCGGTTGGCATGATCACGTTCTCGATGCTGGCATCCGGCGACACGTTCATCGCGCGCAGCGCGCCGGCGGCGATATTGGCGAACACGGGGGCGGCGACCTGGCCGCCGAAATGCTTGCCGGCCGATGGCTCGTCGATCATCACGGCGATGATGATGCGCGGGTCCGTCACCGGCGCAAAGCCGACGAATGACGCGACATACTTGCTCACGTAACGACCGTTCTCGATCTTGTGCGCGGTGCCCGTTTTGCCAGCGACGCGGTAGCCGCGCACCTGCGCAAACGGGGCGGTGCCGTCGGGCCCGACCACTTTTTCCATCATGTCGCGCATCTGCTGCGCGGTCTTATCCGAGATCACCCGCTGCGGTTGCGGCGGCTGCGACAGCTTCTGGAACGACAGCGGGATCATTTCGCCGTTGCGCGCAAAAACCATGTAGGCGCGCGCCACCTGGATCAGCGACACCGACACGCCGTGGCCATAGCTCATCGTCGCCTGCTCGATCTGGCGCCAGCTCTTGTACGGCCGCAGACGACCGGCGACCGCGCCGGGAAAACCAAAGCGCGGCGCCTGCCCGAAGCCTACCGAGGTATACATGTCCCACATGTCGCGCGGCTCGAACTTCATTGCCAGCTTGACTGTGCCGACGTTGGACGAATGCTGGATGACCTCGGTGACGGACATGGTCGAGCCATGCGAATGCGAATCACCGATCGATGCCGTGCCGATCGTCAGGCGCGGCGGCGTATCGACGATTGTCTGCGGCGTTACCATGCCTTTCTCCAGCGCCAGCGCGACGGTAAAAGGCTTCAGCGTCGAGCCGGGCTCGTAGATGTCCGTCATCACGCGATTGCGCAATTGCGCGCCGGTCAGGCCGTTGCGCGTGTTCGGGTTATAGGTAGGCAGATTGGCCAGTGCCAGCACTTCGCCGGTCTTGACGTCGAGTACCACGACGGCGCCGGCCTTGGCACGATGCTGCTCGACCGCGCGCCGCAATTCGGTAAAGGCGGTGTATTGGATCTTGCTGTCGATCGACAGCGCCAGGTCACGCCCGTCCTGCGGCTCGCGGACAAAACCGATGTCCTCGACGATGCGGCCGAGCCGGTCGCGGATGACGCGACGGCTGCCGGCTGTGCCGCCGAGCGTGGCCTGCTGCGCCAGCTCGATGCCCTCCTGGCCGACATCTTCGACATTCGTGAAGCCCAGGATGTGCGCGGCGACCTGGCCGGCCGGATAAAAGCGCTTGTATTCCTGTCGCATATCGACGCCGGGCAGGCCGAGCTTGAGGATGCGTTCGGCCACGTCGTCCTCGACCTGTCGCTTCAGGAATACGAAGCTACGGTCGGACGCCAGTGTCTTCTTCAGTTCAGGCAGCGGCATCTCGAGCAGTTGCGCGAAACGCCGCAGTTGCTCGTCGTTCGCACTGAAGGCCTTTGGTATCACGCCGACCGTCTTGACCTGCAGCGACGAGGCCAGCACTTCGCCATGGCGATCGGTAATCTTGCCGCGCACTGCTGGCAGCTCGATCGTATGCAGGTAGCGTGAGCGGCCCTTCTCCTGCAGGAATTCGGTCGAGAGCGCCTGCAGCCAGAATGCACGCAGCGCAACCGCCAGGAACAGCGCGAAGATGACGAACAGCACGACGCGCGAACGCCACGGCGGCAACTGTACTGCCAGCACCGGACTGGCGGAAAAGCTGACGCCGCGTGCGGCGGCTTTGCGGGTGGGGGCGCGCATCATCGGCCTCCCGCGGTCAGGTATTGGGTACGGCCGGGACCGGGCGAGCTCATCCCGAGGCTGATGCGGGCGATGCGGTCGATGCGCGAGTGGTCGGCCAACGCCGATTGCTCGTACTGCAGCTGGTCCCACTCGGCCTCGAGCTTTTCCTTGCGCACCTGCGCGCGCTCGACCTCGATGAACAGGCGGCGCGCCTGATACTGCGAGTTCACCAGCAGCAGTGAGCAGGCGACCAGCAGGCCGGTGACGAACAACAGCGCGCGGTTGCTCATGCGGCGCCTCCCGACGGCAGGCGCATCACACAGCGCATCACGGCGGAGCGGGAACGCGGATTGGCGCTGATCTCGGCCGCGCCCGGCTTCATCTTGCCAAGCAGGCGCGCCTCGGGCTGGGGCAGATCGGCAGCACGGATCGGCAGGCGACGGTCGGGCTGCGGCGCGCTGGCCTTGGCGGCCAGGAAGCGCTTCACGATCCGGTCTTCCAGCGAATGAAAGCTGATCACCACCAATCTCCCGAATGGCGCGAGGCGGTTGAATGCCTGCGTCAGGCCTGCTTCAAGGTCTTCCAGTTCCTGATTGATGAAAATCCGTACAGCCTGAAAAGTCCGGGTGGCCGGGTCTTTGCCTTTTTCACGGGTCTTGACGGCACCAGCCACGAGTGCAGCGAGCTGTCCGGTACTGCGGAGCGGCTCGACGGCCCGGTGAGCAACAATCGCCTTTGCAATCTGAAAAGCAAACCGTTCTTCCCCATACTCACGAATCACTTTCTCCAGGTTGTCCTGTGTTTCTGTGGCCAGCCATTCCGAGGCCGGGATGCCACGGGTGGTATCCATGCGCATGTCCAGCGGACCGTCGGCACGAAAGGAAAAGCCGCGCGCCGCCTGGTCGACCTGGGGCGATGACATGCCAAGGTCGAGCAGCACGCCATCGACCTGGCCGATCCCGCGCGCCGACAGCGCGGCGTCCAGCGTTGCGAAGCTGTCGTGCACAATCGCAAAACGATCGTCGTCGTGCGCTAGCTGCTGCGCGACGGCGACCGCCTGCGGATCCTTGTCAAATGCCAGTAGCCGGCCGCGCGCCGACAGGCGCGACAACATCAGGCGGCTATGGCCGCCGCGACCGAAGGTGCCGTCGACGAACAGGCCATCGCGGCGCGCGTCATCGATCGCGAGCGCATCGACCGCCTCGTCCAGCAGCACCGTACGGTGCGAAGTAGCGGGCACCGGAATCTCAGTCATCGGGCGCCGTCAGAAGGAAAAGTTGCTCAACACGTCCGGCATGCCGCCGGCAATCGCCTGCGCCTCGCTCTCTTCCAGCTTGGCCGCGTCCCAGATTTCGAAATGACTGCCCATGCCAAGCAACATCACCTCACGCGTCAGGCCGACCGCATTGCGCAGCTCGGGCGAGATCAGGATGCGGCCGGCGCCGTCCATCTCGACGTCGCAGGCATTGCCGAGGAAGATCCGCTGCCATGCGCGCGCCGACATCGGCCAGTTCGCGATTTGCTCGCGATGCTGCTCCCAGACCGGTCGCGGAAACAGCAACAGGCAGCCGTGCGGATGCCTGGTGAGCGTGACGCGACCCTCGCACTGCACCGCGAGCGCGTCACGATGCCGGGCCGGAATCGACATCCGGCCCTTCGCATCCATGCTCAGCGCTGACGCTCCCTGGTACACGCGGACAAGCCCTCACAGTTTTGAAATTCGGTTAATCCCAGTGCATTCGCGCGGGCGGGAATTCGAGGAAATCCGCCCCACAAAAAGACACTTTTTCACACTATCGCCCACTTTAGAGGATGGCGAATTTCCGGTCAAGGAAATTGGCAGAGTGAAAGTCAGATTTTTTTCAATGAAGTCAAGGACTTAGACGACTCGGCTAAGGCGAGTCTTGAACTCAATAAGCGTGAGAAATGAAGGACTTAGCTGGCCTATTGAATGTGGAAGATGAGTTTTGCACATGTGTATGCGCATGGTACGCACCGCCGATGAGACACGCGCGGCACGCTCATCGCCCGCTGCCCGGCTGAGGGCCGGGACCTGCGGCGATCCCGGCAGGCCCGGGAGAATGTGAAGCAGGCCGATAGGCCGGATTTTGTAGCGCCGGCCTTGCGACCGGCGTGACAGTCATTCCTCTAGGCGCCGAATTACTCCGGCGCTCAAGCTTCCTACCCGCACGCTCCGCGAGCAACATCAACGCGTGCCTATTTGGAATTGCTCCGGGTGGAGGTTAC
>JACCDS012190378.1_pt1 | contig 16571 bp, 16 predicted proteins | sample 7446441 | NCBI WGS metagenome assembly JACCDS01 (sample SAMN15323445, study PRJNA562643) | freshwater metagenome | isolation source: river surface water | place: USA:Blue River Watershed | collected 2017-08-17
AGCATTTGTTACCACCTCATTTGCCTCAGCTTCAGATGCTGCTTCTACCGTTAATGTAATGTGCTTGCCAATACGAACGCCATCTACTTGGTTAATACCTAAGTTTTGTAAGCCAATAAGTACCGCTTTTCCCTGAGGGTCAAGAATTTCTTTTTGAGGCATTACGTTGATTTCAGCTAAGAATTTCATTATTTGTTTGGATTTAAAAGGAAAATAAGGCCGGACAGGAGGATGTATGTGATCACTAAAACCGGAATTGCTGCAAATTTAAGCATAACAAGGGCAGCAATGCAAAAAATAAGGAAAATGAATTTCACTTGATTACTTTTCCAATCCCAAGTCTTGAACTTAAAGGCTAAAAGAGGTAATTCGCAAACTAATAAATAGCTCATCAACACGGCATAGATTAATAGGCCTTGAAAATGTAGAATATAAGGACTGAATTCAGGCTGAAAACGTAGAATTAAAGGCAATGATGCAATGAGAAGGCCGTTAGCGGGGGTAGGTACACCGATGAATTGATCGCTTTGGCGGGTATCAATATTGAATTTTGCCAACCGATACGCTGACATCAAAGCCAAGGCAAAAACCATGAAGGGCTTATAAAATCCGAATAGTCCTACCGTGCAGGAAGTTCCACAACTTTGTTCCACAAGGGCAAACAAGATAAAGGCAGGTAAAACCCCGAAAGAGACCATGTCTGCGAGAGAATCTAATTCTTTCCCTAGATCAGAATAGGCTTGAAGTGCACGTGCCAAGAATCCATCGAAGAAATCGCAAACTAGAGAAATGAATATGCAATAAGATGCGCTCACTAAATCACCTTGCATGACGAACCAAAGTCCAATGCAACCCGCCAATAAATTACCCAGCGTCAATAAGTTAGGGATTTCTTTTTTCATGCTTTTACGTATGGATTGGATACTTTTTCATCCCCGATAGTGGTGCTACCCCCGTGTCCAGGGTATACAATGGTGGATTCAGGTAAAGTATATAATTTCGTTTGAATGCTGTGAACTAAATCAGCATGATTGCATAATTGAAAGTCAGTTCTGCCTACACTGCGTCTGAAAAGTACGTCACCATCGAATAATAGCCCTTCTTTCTCAAAATACAAGGCAACATGTCCTGGAGCGTGTCCAGGAACAAATAATACCTTGATTTCCATTTCACCTATAATCAGCGTTTGATTCTCCTCATACCAAACATCGACTTCTGTGGGTTGGTAGTGTGGGAAACCATATACTTGCGCACGGTTCGCTGAATCTGTTAACAGAGGTTCATCTTTAGGGTGCAGATAAAATGGAATTTTATACTCTTGTCTAAAAAATTCGACTCCTAACACATGATCAATGTGTGCATGCGTATTTAAAATGTGGGTCAACTTAATATTTTTTTCCTCGATGAATGTTTTTAAGGTTTGGCGTTCCTCGTAGGTATAACATCCGGGGTCTACGATAATACCGATTCCATTTTCATCCCAAATAAGATAGGTGTTTTCTTGAAATGGATTCAGCGTAAAGGCTTGGTGAAAGATCATATTTATTTACCTAAAAGGAATATACAAGGTTTTTTGTGCAAATCGGGTTGTGCTTTTGCCCAGTCGCTTGCCTTTTTTGTTTGGACAAAACCGGAGGGCGCAGTTACCTCACAAGCGATGCAAATTAAGGAATCTGGAGCACATTGTGCAATTAGGTCTTCTAAAAGCGCATTATTTCGGTATGGAGTTTCAATAAAAATCTGTGTTTGGCCCCATTTAGCCACATCTCGGTCTAGTTGTTCGATTTTACGAATGCGAGCAGCCTTATCGATGGGAAGGTAGCCAATGAAAGCGAAGCTTTGGCCAGAAAAACCTGATCCCATTAAACCTAATAGGATGGAGGAAGGGCCTACTAAGGGAATCACTTCGAAGCCTTGTTGTTGTGCGATGGATACTGCCAAAGCGCCAGGATCCGCCACCCCAGGACAACCAGCTTCTGAAATAACGCCAACATAATCCACTGCAGCATACTTTTTGTAAAAATCTGCAACCGTTTTAGAATCAGTGTCCTTATCTAATACCTCGAAAATCAAGCTATCTATCTGAATTCCTAGTTTCAATTCACTGATAAATCTTCGAGCCGTCCGCACATTTTCGACTAAAAAATGTGTTGTCTGCTGTAGTGCCGCTAAGATTTGTGGGGATAGGACTTCGGATGAAGTGTTTTCGGCAATCGGACAAGGGATGAGAAAAATTTTCATAAAAACGGTTGAAGCGCCTGTAGAAACAAGTCCGGTTGGTCCGCTTGTACCCAATGGCCCGCACCCGGAATCTCTACAACTTCAAAATTAGGGAAAATTTCGGCAATGTATCGCTCGTCTTCTGGCTGTATATAATGAGAGTCAGCCCCTTTAATGAAAAGTGTTTCTGTATTTGACGCTGCAGGAACAAGTAATTCGTGACCTACTACATCAATATTCTTCGTGATTACTTTTAAGTTAATTCTCCAAGCAAATTGTTGTTCTGAATTGCGGTAGAGGTTCTTTAATAAGAATTGGCGAACCCCTTCTTTCTCTTCAAAGCGCTTCATATGCTCATTCGCGGCTTGGCGACTTTCTAATGTAGTTAGGTCAATGCTATTTAATCCCTCTAAAATATGCGTATGGTGTACCGGATAGAATTTAGGGGCGATGTCGACTATGGCAATTCGAGAAGCGATACCCGGATGCAACAAATCAAATTGCATCACCACTTTGCCACCCATACTGTGCCCGATTAAAATGGGGTTTTCTAATTGATGTTCCTGAATGAATTCAAATAGATCCTGAGCCATCACCTCGTAATTGAATTCATCACCCCAAGGCGATTGTCCGTGGTTTCTTTGGTCCACTAAAAAAACCCGGTGCTTTTCAGAGATCGCTTTTCCAAACCCAAGCCAATTATCAGATGTACCAAAAATTCCGTGTAGAATGATGACCGGCGTTCCTGTTTCCCCAAGTGCGCGATAGAATAATTTCATTAGGCTAAGTAAATGGCTTTTTCTTTTCGTTCCGTTAATTCCCCAATAGGACTTAATTCATAGCCGTTTTCGAGTGCAAATGCCTCGAATTCAGCCGTATGTTCCGCTTCCACGGCGATTAACAATCCACCAGAAGTTTGTGGATCAGCTCCAATATATCGTTGGCGTTCAGAGATATCTTCACTTAAGCGTTCACCATAACTCGCTAAATTACGTCCAGTACCACCTGGGAAACACTTTTGGTCTAAATAATGATCAATATTAGGAAGCAAAGGTAGGTTTTCAAAGGCAATTTTAGCGCTTAAACCAGAACCATCTGCCATTTCTACTAGGTGACCGAATAATCCAAAACCTGTTACATCTGTTAAAGACTTCACATAGGTTAAAGGTCCTAATTTCTCACCAAATGAATTTAAAGTACTCATCTGTTTCACCGCGCGGGCTAAATCGGCAGGGCTAACGATGCCGCGTTTTTGACCTGTAGACAAAATACCCACGCCCAGAGGTTTCGTCAAATAGAGCATACAGCCTTTTGTAGCCGTATCGTTTTGCTTCAAATGTTCTTTACGCACTTTTCCAGTGACAGCCAGACCGAAAATGGGCTCGGGTGAATCAATTGAATGACCTCCCGCTAATGGAATTCCTGCCTCTGCACAAGCCGCGCGTCCACCTTCTAATACTTGCGCTGCAATTTCAGGGGCTAACTTATCAATCGGCCAGCCTAGAATGGCAATGGCCATCAGTGGACTTCCGCCCATCGCATAGATATCTGAAATGGCATTTGTTGCCGCAATTTTCCCAAAATCAAACGGATCATCCACTATCGGCATAAAGAAATCCGTCGTTGAAATAACCGCCTCTCCATTCTGCCAGTCAAATACAGCTGCATCATCCCGACTCTCGTTTCCGACTAATAAAAGGGGATGATTAGCCTTCGGTTTGTCTGATTTTAGTATTTTGTCTAAAATCTGTGGTGATATTTTACACCCGCAACCTGCACCGTGGCTGAATGAAGTTAATTTGATATTTTCTGACATGATGATTTAGTAGGTTGTTACAATATATCGCAACACAATTTTCTATATTAATTAAAACTTTTTGTGATGCGCCATTCTAAACAAATCCTCCTTGCTTAACGACTTAAAATAATCATAAGTGATCTTCAATCCCTCTGCACGACTTACCTTAGGTTCCCAGCCCAGAATGCTTCGGGCTTTTGTGATGTCTGGTTTACGTTGTTTAGGATCATCTGTGGGCAAAGGAAGAGAGATTAATTTCTGAGAGGTGCCTGTTAATTTGATGATCTCCTCCCCAAATTCCTTTATCGTTATCTCATCAGGATTTCCAATGTTTACTGGTTGCGCATAATCGCTCAATAAAAGACGATAAATGCCCTCTACAAGGTCATCGACATAGCAGAAAGAACGCGTTTGTGAACCATCGCCAAACATGGTTAAATCCTCTCCACGCAACGCTTGCCCAATGAATGCAGGTAATACACGCCCATCATTTAGACGCATGCGAGGACCGTAGGTATTGAAAATACGAACTATACGCGTCTCTAAGCCGTGGTAGGTGTGGTAGGCCATGGTCATCGCTTCTTGAAAACGTTTGGCCTCATCATATACTCCACGAGGACCTACTGGATTCACATTTCCCCAATACTCCTCCGGTTGAGGATGTACATTTGGATCTCCATATACTTCAGAAGTGGATGCGATCAAAACTCGAGCATTTTTTACGCGCGCCAATCCGAGGCAATTATGTATTCCCAAAGAACCTACTTTCAAGGTCTGAATAGGAATTTTTAAATAGTCGATAGGAGAGGCAGGTGAGGCAAAATGCAAGATATAATCTAATTCGCCTGCTACGTGAATGAACTTGGATACGTCGTGGTGATAGAACTCGAATTGTTTTAAATGGAACAAATGTTCGATATTCTTTAGATCGCCTGTAATCAAATTATCCATTGCAATCACATGGTAACCTTCTTTAATTAAACGGTCACATAAATGAGAACCAAGGAATCCTGCTCCGCCGGTGATTAAAACTCGTTTCATATTACTGTATGGTTTGACGGCCGATGGAATAATAGGTATATCCTAGTTCCTGCATTTGGCTTAATTCGTATAAATTTCTTCCGTCAAAAATGACTTTATTCTTTAATAAACTATCCATTCTCTCGAAGTCAGGTGTTCTAAATTGTGGCCACTCTGTTACGATTAGTAAGGCATCAGCACCTTCTAACGCTTCATAGGGATTCTTTGTGAATGTAATCTTATCACCTAACAGATTTTGAACATGATTCATTGCCTCTGGATCGTAGGCACTAACCGTTGCACCTAATTCAAGTAATGCATCAATGTTATATAAAGAGGGTGCCTCTCTAATATCATCGGTATAAGGTTTAAATGCCAAACCCCACATGGCAATTTTCTTCCCCGCTAAATCACCTTTAAAATGTTTCGCTAGGTGAGGAATGAGTTTTGTTTTTTGATTCTCATTTACTTTCATAACTGAGTCTAAGATTTTAAACTCATAGTTATTTTCTGCGGAAGTTTTTGCTAGGGCTTGCACGTCTTTTGGGAAGCAGCTTCCTCCGTAACCGATACCTGCAAACAAAAAGCGTTTTCCGATTCTAGAATCCGTTCCGATACCTTTGCGCACCTCATCCACATTCGCGCCTACGAGTTCGCAAAGGTTAGCGATCTCATTCATGAAGGTGATTTTAGTGGCCAAAAAGGCATTAGCTGCATATTTAGTTAGCTCAGCTGAACGCTCATCCATGAAGATGATCGGATTGCCTTGGCGAACTAATGGAGCATACAAGCGTGCCATCAAGTCTTTTGCTCTTTCTGATTGCGTACCAATAACGACACGGTCAGGTTTCATGAAATCTTCTACGGCTACGCCTTCTCGTAAAAATTCCGGATTCGAAACGACATCGAAATCGACTTTTGCGTTTTTAGCAATAGCTGAGTGTACTTTTTCGGATGTGCCTACAGGAACAGTACTTTTATCAATAACAACCACGTATTCCGATAGGAGCGGACCTAAATCATCCGCTACTTGCAAAATGTATTTTAAATCTGCCGAACCATCCGCACCTGGAGGGGTGGGAAGAGCTAAGAAAATGACTTTTGCTCCAGCAATACCCTTTTGTAATGAAGTGGTAAAATCTAGTCGGCCTTCTTCTGTATTTCTCTTGAACAAATCTTCTAAACCAGGCTCATAAATAGGGATGATGCCAGCCTGCATTTGTTTTACTTTCTCTTCATTGATATCGATGCAAGTGACATGGTTTCCCGTTTCAGCGAAACAAGTTCCCGTCACTAAACCTACATATCCGGTTCCTACAACAGCTATTTTCATATTTTTACTGAATTACTTTACCAATACTTCCTGAGGGCTCATTTATTTTTAACCAATTCGCTAAGGTGCTCGAGATGTCACTTATGCTTGTTCTTTGGTTTATTTCTTTTGGTTTTACGTTCCATCCGAAAAATAACAAGGGAACGTGGGTATCATACGCATATAGTGTGCTATGTGTAGTCCCTGTTTTGTAACCAGAAAACCACTGTGGTTTTAATAAGTACATAAAATCACCACTTCTTGCTTGGTTGTAGCCATTGGTGATCATTTCACGGTAAAGTGCTGGTAATGGGCTATTTAAAGCATTTCGTAGGTCTACTAATTCCGCAAAACCTGCTTGATTCTTAAATGATTTCTCCAAAACCTTTCCCACTGCCTCTTTCGAAATATGTAATCTATCTAGGTTTCCCTGGTTTAGATAGATTTGGTAATTATCACTTCCAACGATGATTTCTACTTCACCAAATTCTTTTTTCAGCGCAGTTTTAGCCTCATTTAATGCCTTCGCGTTATCAAAAACTCCACCAGGTAAACGTTTGCTTTGAAGGTAATAAGGGATTTCAGCTACCGCATGATCAGCTGTTAAAAAAACGAGGTACTGATTCTTACCTAATTTGGCATCTAAATGTGTTAAAATATCTGCAATATCTTGATCCAACCGCAAATAGGTATCTTCTAATTCGATGGATTGAGGACCGAATGAGTGTCCCACATAATCAGGTGATGAGAAGCTTATTGCTAAGAAATCGGTCGTTCCGTTCTTTCCTAAATTCTCCTCATCAATCGCTTTTAGAGCAAAGTCTTTCGTTAATGTATTGCCAAATGGAGTCGTACGTATTACTTCTAATGGATTCCCTCCCTTTAATTCATGCGGAAAAGTAGGTGTTTTTTCTCCCGGTAATTTACTTTCATATGGACTATCGTCTTCAGCAGAACGGGTATACGTTGAGATGGGGTAGAGCGTATTCCATCCTTTACTTAAGTATTTCTGTGGCCTACCTTCTAAATTAAATTTCTGAACCCAATTAGGCAGTTCTTTCATGTAAAATGAGGAGGTAATCCAATACCCATCAGCGGAATCATACCAATAGGCTGCATCGGCGGTATGACCACCCGGTAAAATGGATCCACGGTCTTTTAAGGCGATGGCGACCGTTTTAGACTTGTAATTCTGTGCCATTTTTAATTGATCCGTGATCGTGGAAGTGTACATATTCTTAGGCGACATGATTCCAGCCTTGCTTTTGCTACCCACTGTTTGTACGGTGGTGTCATCTACACAATACATTTTTTTTCCGTTAACTACTTCAATCCATTCGTTACCAACAATGCCGTGAACCGCTGGAACAGTTCCTGTATATACGCTAGCATGTCCTGCTGCTGTTACCGTAGGGGCATAATTATAATGATTGTCTTTGCAATTCATTCCTTCAATCAGCAAGCGTTTGAAGCCTTTATCTGAATAGCGATCATAGAATTTATGCAAGTATTCGTAGCGCATTTGATCTACGACGATACCAACAACAAGTGCGGGTTTTTTCTGTGCCAAAACAGGTAAAGAAAGAAATCCTAGTAAAATAAGTACAGTTTTTTTCATAAATAGGGAGGGAATTCGTTTAATGTTTTTGTTGAATGATGTAGTATGATATTTTGTAGGCCATTGGTTATGACTAGGTACTCTGCTTTCTGGGTTTTCTGGTATTGACTGATTTGTTGCAGAGTTTCTAAGTTTAAATCCACGTGTGGGGCTTTGCATTCAATTAGCATGAAAACTTCACCTGTGGAGGTATAAATTCGTATATCGGTTCTTCTATTTAATTTACCGACTTTCATTCCTCCCTCGATTTGGAACAAGGCGGAAGGGTATTTTAAGTTATTGACTAAATAGTGTAAACAGTGTTGTCTTACCCATTCTTCAGGAGTAAGTACTCGATATTTCTTGGTGATTTCTTCAAAAATATACAGTTTTCCGTCCTTTTTCTTTACTTTGTGGGAATAGGCAGGAAAGACTAAGTTTATTTCTGGAGATGTAATCATCTAAATTATCGATGTAACCTCTAAATTAATCTTTTTGCTTTATTAATTCATCACATCTAAGGGTATAATATGAAAACGAAAGAGGAAATAGTTCAAAATTGGTTGCCCCGCTATACAGGAACGAATTCACAGGATTTTGGTCAGTATATTTTGCTAACAAATTTCAAGAATTACGTTGATATGTTTGCGGAGAAATTTGGGGTAGAGATAAAGGGTCATGATCGTCCAATGCAGACAGCTACAGCACATAATATGACCATCATTAATTTTGGGATGGGATCGCCTATGGCCGCTACCGTGATGGATCTTTTATCAGCCATTATGCCTAAAGCGGTCTTATTTTTAGGTAAATGTGGTGGTTTGAAGAAAAATTTAGCCTTAGGAGATCTAATCCTTCCCATTGCAGCCGTAAGGGGTGAAGGTACTTCAGATGAATACATGCCTAAAGAAATACCCGCACTACCATCCTTCCGTTTACAGCGTTCGGTTTCTTCGATGATTAAGAAACACGAATTGGATTATTGGACGGGTTTGGTTTACACCACGAATCGCCGCGTTTGGGAGCATGATGAGGAATTTAAAACTTATTTGACCGATATCCGGGCGATGGGTATTGATATGGAAACAGCTACGATCTTTACCGTTGGTTTTAAAAACAAAATTCCACACGGAGCTTTGTTATTAGTTTCGGATAACCCGATGACTCCAGATGGTGTGAAAACAGATGCAAGTGACAAGAAGGTAACCGCTAATTTTGTAGATAGACATTTGCAGATTGGTATTGATGCCCTGGAGGAATTAGCGAATTCAGGAGAGTCAGTAAAACATTTACGATTTGATTAGTAAAAAAGGCCTTCTAGTTAGAGGGCCTTTTTTATTAGTTGCAATAATCGCGGATTACGTTGTAGGCTCCTGCATAACCTAGCTCGCCAGCTTTGCTTAAATCTAAGCAGCCTGACGTATCATTCAAGGCGATTTTGATGATTCCACGAATAAAATAGGCTTCAGCAAATTTGTTATTTAATTCGATGGCGTTGTTACAATCTTGAATGGCATTACGTTGATCACCTAAGCTTGATTTAGCGATTCCGCGTTGAAAATAAGCATCTGCATAAGTGGGCAGGAATGAAATGGCTCGGTTATAATCTTCAATGGCACTTTTAGGGTCGCCGGATTTTGCTTTGGCTAATCCTCTATGAAAAAATACCTCGGCTCTTCCGGCACTCATATCGGACATTTTTGTGCGATCTATTAAACCGTTACGTAATTCATCCAATTGAATTTTGCCTAATTTGGCGGTATAAAGGATTTTTGCGTTTTCATTATTCCCAAATTCAATAGCTTTCGTAAAATCCTCCATAGCTGCTCGCTGGTCACCTAATTTTGCTTTTACAAAGCCTCTCCCATAGATCGCCTCGATTTTTTCAGGATCTAATTCTAAGGCTTTATTGAAATCCTCTAATGCTCCTTTCTCTCCATTTTCCCCTCTGTAATTTTCTAATTGCACTTTGCAGAGGCCTGAATAATACCATTCGTCCGCTTTCTCTGGACTTAATTTTAATACTTCGGTGAAATCCGTTAAAGCGCCTTTAAAATCTCCCATTTTCATCTTGGAAAAAGCACGTCCAGAAAGGTAATTTGTGCGTTTTGGAGTTATTTCAATCGCTTTGTTATAGTCTTCTATACTGCCTATGTAATCGCCCAGCTTTGATTTGCTATCGGCTCTAACGGCTAAAGTGGGGGCGTAATCAGGTAATAATTCGAGTGATTTATTGAAATCGGTGATGGCACCTCGGTAGTTTTCTAATTTGTTTTTGGAAATACCTCTGCTTAAATACGCTGTTCCTTCTAAGGGATTCAATCGAATAGCTTCGTTGTAATCTTGAATAGCTAATGAGTGATTATCTTGCTTGCTGTAACTTTGGCCACGACCAATAAAGGCTTCAAAATAATTAGGCTTTAATTCTAGGGCTTTATTGAAGTCCAAAATAGCTCCTTGGAAATCCTTCAAGTTGTATTTCGCAAAACCCCTATTATAAAAAGCAATGGAGTTGGGATTAGCGGCCGTTTTCTCAATCTCTATGCTGAAATTGCGCAAAGCATCTGCGTAATTACCAGATTTATTTTGGTTCAAACCAATCTCTAAATGATTGATTTCCGTTGTCTGTGCTGATAAGGAGAAAAGGCAAGCCAAAAAGGCGAAGGCTAAAATGCCTATTTTGAATTTCATAGTAACTTATTTTTTGTAAAAATAAGCGAAATTACTGGCTTGTTAAAATTTGAATCCCTCCAAAAACAAGGATCAAAAACAGCGTTCTCAAGGCTGTTTTTTTCAAATAGGGATCAATTTGTGCAGCACTCATTCCCGAATGTAATTCACGGAAAAGTTGAATAATGGGATAAATACCTATAATTAGTAATTGTTGGTTGATGCCTATTTTAAATCCAGCTACAAAAGGATAGGCATAAAAGCAGGCAATGGCCGCTATGTACAAGCATTTCTGGTAGTAGAATCCGAACGTTTTGCCAATGCGCACAGGAATCGAGTTTTTACCGGCTTTGATATCATTTTCGATATCTCGTAAATTATTCAAATTTAAAACGGCTACAGAGAGAAATCCACATCCAGAGGCGGGTAATAGGATGGCATAATTCAAACTAAAGGTTTGCAAATAATAAGTGCCTAAAGTGCCAATTAATCCAAAAAATAGGAAAACTGAAACATCGCCTAAACCCATGTAGCCATAAGGCCTTTTGCCGACCGTGTAAGCGATGGCAGCCGCTATCGCTGCCAGACCTAGGCCTAAAAAAGTGCCCCAAACTTCGATAGGAGCATCTTTTAATCCAAAATACAATAAACACATGCCGGATAAAAAAGAAAGAACTGCTGTCCAGATAACAGCAGTTCTCATCTCTTGTTGACTAATTTTTCCAGTTTGAACGGCTCTTAGAGCTACTTTGCGATCAGCATTATCAACTCCATTAGAGAAGTCACCTAAATCATTCGCAAAATTGGAAAGTATTTGTAATAGAAGGGTAGTTAAGGTAGCAAGAATAGCAATGATTAAATCAAATTTTCCCGTGGCATATGCCAAGAAATTACCTAATAAAATACTGCCAACCGCCAACGGTAAGGTTCTTGGTCTCGCCGCATCCACCCATCTATTCATATTATTTTCCTATCGCCGCTAAAAATTCTGGACTATTTGGCTTGATGCCTGAAGCAAAGAAGTTTTGCAATTCGCCTTTCTCATTGATCACGTATTTGCAGAAGTTCCAGCTTGGCTCTTTCTCATTCCAGCCATTCTTTGATTTGTCCGAAAGCCATTGGTAAAGGTCACATTTTCCGGATCCTTTCACTACCACTTTTTCCATCATTTGGAAGGAAACGCCATAGTTTAAGGTACAGAAAGAAGAGATCTCAGCGTTAGAACCTGGTTCTTGGCCACCAAATTCGTTAGCAGGGAAACCTAAAATAACGATGTCTTTGTTTTCCTTGTGGAATTTTTCCCAGTCTGCATATTGTGGAGTGTATCCGCATTTAGAAGCTGTATTCAAGACGATAATTTTCTTTCCTTTGAATTGAGAGAAATCAATCTCTTTTCCATCGATTCCTTTCATTTTGAAGGAATGGAAGTTCGTAGAAGCAGTGGAAATTTCCATTTTTTCTGGTCTGTTTAAGACGGTTTTTTGAGTGAATGGTAGGGCTAATACCGTTAATAACGATCCGATTTTCATAAAACTTGCGATCATGATGATAATAATTAAAATGGTGAGGTAAAGGTATTTACGTTTCAAATTACATTCGATTAGGTGAAACTATACCTAATAACGAGGTGGCATGCTGAATTGTTTTGCCTGTCAGCTCAGCTAAGTTAAGGCGAATGTTTCTTTTTACCTCATTTTCCTCTGATAGAATAGTTTGCTCATTATAAAATTTATTAAATGTCTTTGCTAAATCGTAGGCATAATTAGCAATCACAGAAGGCGCAAAATTAGCAGCTGCTTGCGCAATTGTGGATTTATATTCGCCTAATAAGTAGATTAATTCTTGTTCTGATGCAACTAATTCCGAGTGGGTTGACACCGGATTAATTTTACCACCTTTTCGCAAAATGGAACAAATTCGAGCGTGTGTGTATTGGATAAAAGGACCTGTATTTCCTTGGAAATCAATAGATTCTTCCGGGTTGAATAACATGCGTTTCTTAGGTTCTACTTTTAGTAAGAAATACTTCAACGCACCTAATCCTAAATTGTGGAATAATTCGTTTGATTCAGCTTCGGTAAAGCCATCGATTTTGCCTAATTCCAAAGTGCGGTCTTTAGCCGTTTGAATCATCTCTGCCATCAAATCATCCGCATCGACCACTGTTCCTTCCCGAGATTTCATCTTGCCACTTGGCAAGTCGACCATCCCATAAGACAAGTGGAAATTACCGTTTGAATAAGGCTTATTTAATTTTTTCAAAATATGGAAAAGTACCTCAAAATGGTAATCTTGCTCATTTCCGACCACATAAACCGATTGATTCGTTTTAAAATCTTCGTATTTTAATTGAGCCGTTCCCATGTCCTGGGTAATGTAAACGGAGGTTCCGTCTTTTCGTAATACCAATTTTTCATCTAAGCCTTCTGCCTCTAAATTGATCCAAACAGATCCATCTGGCTTTTGGAAAAATACCCCTGATGCTAAACCCTCATCTACTATTTGTTTGCCTAGTAAATAGGTATTCGATTCGCGGTAGATTTTATCAAAACTAACGCCCATGGTTTGGTAGGATTTTTCAAAACCAGCGAAAACCCAGGCATTCATCTTATTCCACAAGTTCATCACCTCTTCGTCGCCTTGTTCCCATTGCAATAGCATTTCCTGCGCTTTGAGTAGGATAGGGGCCTGTTTTTTAGCCTGTTCTTCCTCTATTCCTTTCGCCTTTAACTCGGCGATTTCTTCTTTGTAGGCCACATCGAAAGCCACATAATATTTGCCCACTAAGTGATCGCCTTTTATTCCAGCTGTTTCAGGAGTTTCATTATTGCCAAAAAGCTGGTAAGCTAGCATCGACTTACAAATGTGTATGCCTCGGTCATTGACTAAATTCGTTTTGACCACATCGTATCCACCTGCCGCCAAGATTTGCGCAACAGAAAAGCCCAAAAAGTTATTACGTAAATGGCCTAAATGTAAAGGTTTATTGGTGTTAGGAGAGGAGTATTCGATGAGTACTTTTTCTCCTTTAGATTCAATTTGAAAAGGATTTTTATCGGAAGCAACGCTTGCTAATACGTCTAACCAGGCAGAATCCTGTATGGAAATATTTAAAAACCCTTGAACGACTTGAAAAGCTTTTACAATTCCGCAATTCGCCATTAAATACTCTCCTAAATCAGTCGCAATGGCAGCAGGAGCCTTTCCGGCTTGCTTGGTGTAAGGGAAAACTACTAAGGTATAAGCGCCTTCAAACTCTTTTTTTGTCTCTTGCAACACGATTTCTGTTACGTCGATTTGAAAGAGGGCTTTTAGTCCTTTAGTTAGTTCTTGCTGTAATGTTTGCTGAATATTTGACATCTAAATGGCTGTAATTTTTCAATCTGTAAAGGTAGCTAAATTCGGGCTAAACATTGCTTCTAATGCTCAGAAATGAATAAATTAATCTTACCTTTGCCCTAATTATGCAAAATACGTACCACGAGGCAATTCAAACTTTAAAATCAGGAGGCGTGCTGCTGTATCCTAGTGACACGATTTGGGGTTTAGGCTGTGATGTTCGAAATGAGCAGGCCATTGAGAAGATTTTGGAACTAAAAAATAGACCTGCTGATAAAGGATTGATTGTATTGATTGCTAAAATTGAGCAATTGAGCGAATATGTGGAGCAGGTGCCGGAGATTGCTTGGGACCTGGTGGAATTTGCGGAGGATCCTTTGACGATTATTTATCCCAAAGGAAAAAACGTTTCCCCTTCTTTATTAGGCCCCGATGGAAGTATTGCGATCCGTTTAGTGAAAGATGAGTTTTGTAAAGGATTGATTTACCGATACCAACGGGCGATTGTATCCACTTCCGCGAATCTTTCTGGGGAACCTTCTCCAATAAATTTTGCTGGAATTGCACCTTCCATTGTAACCGGGGTAACACAGGTTTTAAAGAATCCAACAGGAGAAGGGCCTACTAAAAAGGCCAGTAAAATTGTGCAATTAGGCCTATATGGTGATTATAAGTTAATTAGAGGATAGATGAAAGAAGGGAAGGAAATTGTACAAGATCCGATATTCTCCAAAATTGGTCTCGCAGCCGATCGTTTGGGAGTAGATAGTTATGTGATAGGAGGATATGTGCGGGATGCGATTTTAGGGCGTGATTGTAAGGATATCGATGTGGTTTGCCTCGGATCTGGGATTGATTTAGCTTTAGAAGTAGCGAAGGAATTTGATTTGCCAGAACATGCCGTTTCGGTTTTTAAGAATTTTGGCACGGCGATGATCAAAGTCGATGACTGGGATCTGGAGTTTGTGGGAGCTCGAAAAGAATCGTACAATCGGGATTCGCGAAAGCCTGTGGTAGAGGAGGGTACCTTAGTGGACGACCAAAACCGCCGTGATTTCACCATCAACGCGATGGCAGTTCAGTTAAATAAGGCGAATTGGGGTAAATTATTGGATCCATTTAATGGCCTCGAAGATTTAAAAGCGAAAATCATTCGCACCCCTTTAGCCCCTGGCATTACTTTTTCGGATGACCCCTTGCGTATGATGCGCGCGGTTCGTTTTGCAGCGCAGCTAGGTTTCGATATTTTTCCAGAGACTTTTGAGGCCTTAAAAACCGAGAAAAATCGCCTGGAAATCATTTCGATGGAGCGGATTTCTGATGAATTAAATAAGATGATTCTCTGCAAAAAGCCTTCCTACGGCTTCCTTTTGCTAGATGCTTGTGAAATTCTCCCTATCATTTTTCCTGAGTTCATGAAGCTGAAAGGCGTAGACACAGAAGATGGAAAGGGCCATAAGGATAATTTCTACCACACCTTACAGGTACTTGATAACATTGCAGAAAACACGGATGACCTTTGGTGGCGCTGGGCGGCTATTTTACATGATATTGCCAAACCGCAGACTAAGCGTTTCGCCCAAGGCAAAGGTTGGACTTTTCATGGACATGAAGATATGGGCGCACGCCAAGTGCCGAACATTTTCAAACGCCTAAAATTGCCTTTAAATGAGAAGATGAAACTGGTTCAAAAACTAGTTCGCTTGCATTTACGCCCCATCGCTTTATCGAAAGAGGAAATCACCGCTTCCGCCTTGCGTCGTCTTTTGTTTGAAGCAGGAGAGGAGTTAGAAGCCTTGATGACTTTATGCCGTGCTGATATTACTTCTAAAAATGGAGATAAGGTCAAACGCTATCTGCGCAATTTCGATATCGTAGAGCAAAAACTAAAAGAGGTAGAGGAAAGTGACTCACTTCGTAATTTTCAGCCCGTTTTTTCTGGCGAAATCATCATGCAGGTTTTCGATATTGGTCCAGGTCGTGAGATTGGTATCATTAAAATTGCCATGCGAGAGGCAGTTCTGGAAGGAGTGATTCGAAATGAATTAGCATCTGGTTGGGATTTGTTGCTCGAAGAAGGGCGTAAGCTAGATCTTACACCTGTCGTTTCCCTGGCAGAAATTCAATAAAAAAGGCTCCGAATTCGGAGCCTTTTCTTTTATAAATGCGCTGATTATAAGTTGATCACAAAATCTTCTTTCGCATAACGAACCTTAGTTGCAGTTGCCATAAAGTCATTCGCCGCATCGCGCTCACCTACGGCCAGCATTAATACAGAGTGTAATCCCATCGATTCCAAACCTAATAATTCGTCTAGTTTAGCTGGAATAAAACCTTCCATCGGAGTTGAATCAATTTGTAATTCACCAGCTGCTGCAAGTGCTGTTCCCATCGCTAAATAAACTTGACGATCAGCCCAATTTTGTTTTGCTTCCACTGGACGTCCTAATAAAGAACCAGCGATTGCTCCACGGTAATCACCTAGCATATCCACCGAAAGACCACGCGTATCAGCTACCAATTGAATAAAATTATCGATATGAGTTTCGGTAATATCATTCCAAGCAGCGAAAACCAATAAATGAGATGATTCAACTGCCTGTGGTTGACCATAG
>JACCDS011126194.1_pt1 | contig 16568 bp, 18 predicted proteins | sample 7446441 | NCBI WGS metagenome assembly JACCDS01 (sample SAMN15323445, study PRJNA562643) | freshwater metagenome | isolation source: river surface water | place: USA:Blue River Watershed | collected 2017-08-17
TGCTGCTGGCTGGGGTGGCGCTGTTGGTGTTTATGTTGGTGGGTTGGTTTCGCAATGTCATCGATGAATCGATGAGCGGTTTGTACAGCGCGCAGATGGACCGATCGTTCCGTCAGGGGATGAGCTGGTTCATATTTTCTGAAGTGATGTTCTTTGCTGCGTTCTTTGGTGCGTTATTTTACGCCCGGATGATTGCGATGCCGTGGCTGGATGGCGAAAGCAACAATGCCATGACTGCAGAAATTCTTTGGCCCGACTTCACCGCACACTGGCCTATGACCAAAACGCCCGGTGGTATTGAAACCACGGCTATGCCTTGGCAGGGCCTACCACTATATAACACACTGATCCTGCTGGCTTCTTCGGTCACCCTGCAGTTTGCACATGTGGCTCTTGAACAAGGTAAAAGGCTGCAGTTAAGGTTGATGTTATTACTGACGGTACTGCTTGGCGCCAGTTTTCTCGGTTTGCAGGCTTATGAGTATATGCATGCTTATCAGGATCTGAATTTACGCCTCGATTCCGGTATTTACGGTAATACCTTTTTTCTGCTGACCGGCTTTCACGGCCTGCATGTGACATTAGGCGCATTGTTTCTGGCGATCATTTGGCTGCGCATTATGCTGAAAAATCATTTTACCGCGCATAACCATTTCGCCTTTCAGGCCGCTGCCTGGTACTGGCATTTTGTTGATGTGGTCTGGTTGTGCTTGTTTGTGTTTGTTTATGTGTTGTAGCTGAAACAGAACCGGACGAATTCGACCGAATTCGTCCGTACTCATCTGGTCTTGTCAATATGGACGCTGGTGCGGCTCAATCCAGCCTAGCGCCAGTGCCAGAATGATTAGCCCCATAACCAGTACAGAGAACATCACGCGCCTGCCCAGATGTTTGGACATCGAAGCCTGAGTAGGGTCGTTTTTTAACATCAGCCACAAGGCACGAAATAACTGAAACACGACAAAAAATAACAAACAAACCAAGACAATTTTGATCAGCATGGCAGGTGTCCTTATGACGCATATACCAGGGAGTTCAGCGCGTGGTGCCGGTAATCGCTGGCAATATGCGGCTGTGCTGATAACTGTGGCGGCATTTTTACTGTTAAGCAAGCTGGCATGGTGGCAATGGCAGCGTGCTGAAGAAAAAACACAACAATTACAACAGATTTCTGCGTGGCAACAACAGGATGGTGTGCCGCTGCAACAGCTTTCTGTCGCTGAGTTAGCCCAGTTTGATGGTGCGCCGCTGCAAGGCGAAGCGTTCTGGGTGTCACCTTATATTTGGCTGGTTGACAATCAAATCCTCAACGGTGTGGTGGGTTACGACGTGTTAATTCCGGTGCAGGCCAAAGGCAGCAAGTTGGTGTTGCTGGTGAATCTCGGCTGGACGGCGGGCACGCCTAAGCGCTCAGTTTTGCCCAAGGTCGAAGTCCCGTCATCCTTTGAATTAAACGGTGTGTTGCGCGATGCACCGCGCCCGTTTGTGCTCGGGAAAAATGTGGAAGTGAGTCGAACTTACCCGCACCGGGTGCAGGCGATTGTACCGGCTGATTTGGCGGAGAGCAGCGGTCTGTCGTTGGTTGATGCCGTGTTTTATCAACAACGCAGCGCATTTCAACCGCATTACTTGCCGGTGATTATGCCACCGGAGAAACACCGCGCTTATGCCGTGCAGTGGGCTCTGCTCGCGATCGCCGTGGTTTTTGTTGCAGTCGCAGTCCGGTATCAGAAGGAGAGTTGATGAATAAGCAGCGTTTTCTCAGTTTGTTTTTGTTAGTAGGGGTGGTGCCACTGCTGGCGGCATTTGTCTTGTTAAAAACCGGCTGGTATCAGTCTGGCGTCAATAACAAAGGCGTCTGGTACCAGCAGGAGATCCGCCTGTTGCCGGCCTCAGAGCCAAATTCGGCGCATTGGCGCTTGGTCTACCTGCAGCCGGATAGCTGTGATAACCATTGCCTGGCGGTCGTGAAGTTAATGCAACAAATAGATCTGGCTCTCGGGCGCAAACAAGACCAACTGGATTTGTTGGTACTTGCCGCGCAACCGACTGCATTGACGTCAGTAAGCGTCGATACCAAAGCACAGATACCGGTTGTCCAAAGTACCTTTGCCGGCCTGCCAGCAGGCAGCCTGATCATCGTCGAGCATCAGGGGTTAGCGTTGCTGCATTATCCGCTGCCGCCAGCTGTCGAGCGCTTCCCGCTATTGGGCAAAGATGTGATGGCCGACCTGCAAAAATTGATGAAATTTGACCGGGGGCCGGTATGAGCGGCTTAAAGCGACTGGTTAGCTTTGCCATTGCTCTGACGATGGTGGTGATTGTGCTGGGCGCATATACCCGGTTAACCGACGCCGGCCTTGGTTGTCCGGACTGGCCGGGTTGTTATGGCTTTATGCAGTTGCCGCAGGAACATCATGCGGATATTGCCGCCAGTCGTTACCCGGAACGGCCGCTGGAGCCGCATAAGGCCCGCAATGAAATGGTGCATCGGTATTTTGCCGGTACTTTGGGTATGGTGATCGCGGCGATATTTGTCCTAAGTACATTGGCAGAGCGCAAAATCAGGTTGTTACCTGCGGCATTGCTCGCGTTGGTGGTATTTCAAGCGGCGCTCGGTATGTGGACTGTGACGCTGAACCTGTTCCCGTTGGTGGTGATGGGCCATTTGCTCGGCGGCTTCAGTTTACTGACGCTATTATGGTTGTACCGTCGCCAGCTGGCTCCACCGGTAGTGACTTCTACGCCAGCCGTACCGTCGCGCCTGCGCCTGCTTGGCACCTGTGCCAGCCTGGTGTTGGTGCTACAAATTGCGCTTGGCGGCTGGACCTCGGCCAATTATGCCGCGATGGCTTGTGTTGAGTTGCCTTTGTGTCACGCCGGCTGGACCCAACAGCTGAAATTCGATGAGGCCTTTGACCTGCATTTAGGGCATGACAATTACGAATTTGGTGTCATGAGTAAAGAGGCGCGCCAGACCATTCATATCAGCCATCGATTAGGTGCCGTAGTGACCTTGTTGCTGGTTGGTGCTTTTGCCATCCGGCTTTGGCGCTTTGGTGTCGGCAATCAGATGGAAGGAGCACTGTACCGCCGGCAGGCGCTGCTAGTGTTGTTATTACTGAGTCTGCAATTTGTGCTGGGTGTATTAAACATCTGGTGGTTATTGCCTTTACCAAATGCCGTAGCGCATAACTTTGTCGCAGCCAATCTGCTTGCTGCAACTATTCTCGCACGGGTGCAGTTAGGCAGGTCTATGCAATCAGTGCGACAACACTCTGTAATGCAAAGTCCATCATCGTCAGGGAGTCGGGCATGAGTATCAGTAAGATGTTGTTAACGCAGGAACTACGGCAAAGCTGGCGGGATTATTATCAACTGACCAAGCCCAAAGTAGTTGCATTGTTATTGTTGACCGCCTGGGTCGGCATGTTGCTGGCGCCGTCAGTGCAGTCACAGCCTGTTCTGATGCTGATAGCTTTGTGCGGTATCGGTATGTTGTCAGCCGCGGCGGCAGCACTGAATCATGTATTGGATCAAAACATTGATGCGAAAATGGCCCGTACCCAGCGTCGACCGGTGGCGACCGGCCGGGTGACTAGTCATCAGGCATTGGGGTTCGCACTGACGTTGGCTACAATCGGTTTTGTCGTGTTGTACAGCTGGGTCAATCCGCTGACGGCCTGGTTGACGCTGGCAAGTTTATTTGGCTATGCCGGTATCTATACGATGTTCCTGAAGCGTGCCACACCGCAGAATATAGTGATTGGTGGTCTGGCTGGTGCTATGCCTCCGCTGTTGGGCTGGACCAGTATCAGCGGGACTCTGTCGGCTGAGCCCTGGCTATTGGTGATGATTATTTTTGCCTGGACTCCGCCACATTTTTGGGCTTTGGCCATTCATCGACGGGATGACTATGCCAAGGTCAATATGCCGATGCTACCGGTGACCCACGGAATCGAATTCACCAAAACAGCAATTTTGTTTTATACACTGATCCTGACACTGGTATGTCTGATGCCCTATTTAGTTGGCATGTCAGGAGTGCTTTATCTGGCAGGCAGTTTATTACTTAATCTTGGCTTTATCAGTCATGCCTGGCGGCTGAAGTTTGCGGACGATCCAAAACAACCGATGCTGATGTTTCGCTTTTCCATTTACCATCTGATGTTGTTATTCTTGCTGCTGATTCTGGACCAGCAATGGTTCTGGCGCTGGCAATAATGCCCGCGTCGCAGGGGTAACCGTCATAAGGAAAGCGTACATGCAAAAAATCTGGGCGACGTTGTTGTTGCTGGCGGCGGTAGTGGCTGGCGTATTGGTGTACCGACAGTTGCAACAGCCGGCTGAATTTGCCAATGTGCTGGTCTATCCGGCACCACGTGAGCTGAAATCTTTTAGCCTGATCAGTCATACCGGACAACCAGCGGGTCGTGAGCAACTGAATGGGCACTGGACTCTGGCTTTTGTCGGTTACACATTTTGTCCGGACATTTGTCCGATGACGATGGCGATGCTGTCGGGCAGCTATGCAGAACTGACGAAAGCATTGCCGGCCGGACAAGCTCTGCAACTGTGGTTTGTCTCGGTCGATCCGAAACGGGATACCGTGGCGCAGCTGAATAACTATGTGGGCTATTTTGAGCAACCCGCCATTCTTGGCTTGACCGCCAACCATGACCAGCTGTTTCCTTTTGTGCGTGAATTGGGGCTGATGTACGCGATCAGTACCACCACCGATGAAGATTACCGCGTCGATCACAGTGCTTCTGTTGTACTAATTAACCCAAAAGGACAACTGGTTGCGATGTTTAAACCGGAGCTGGGTGCCGACCAAAACAGTGTGCCGGTGGTGACCAAGGCACAATTACTGCGCGATTTTCCTGCGGTAGTACAGCAAGTCACTCCCTGACCTTTTGCGGATGCTTATTTGTCGCTGACAAAGACCCACGGCTGTGAAAACCAATAAAAATAGCCGGGTTTGCTACGACTCGGCGCTGTGCAGTTGTATCTGTTGTGATTGAGTTTCAATGGGGCGGTCGCCTGCACCCTGAACGTGTCGGCGTCCAACCATTTTAATGGCAGTGGTTTGCCGTCAAAAAAGCAATTCAGGCTGGTTGTGCGAAAATCGCTGCTATCGACACTGAGTGTCAGTACTGGCGGGTTTGTCGTACTAACCGGGTCGGCGCCGCTGTAATCCGTCACCGGCAAAGCCAAAGTTTTCAGCTTAGGCACGAAGTGTTTCATCGCGGCAAATTGACTGGAAGACGGGTAACGCGGAATGCGAGTCAGTGATACACCTGGCCCAACTGCGCCGGATTGCTGGCCAATGCCAATAAAGCCTAACTCACTCACCAGCGCTTCAAGTTCCGCACTGAAATCACCATATGGATACGCCAGCCATTTCCGTTTTTGTCCCAGCTTTTCTTCAAGCTGTTGTTGCGCCAGCAGAATGTCGGTTTTAACCCTCTGCCGCCACTGCGCTTTACTCTCGCCTTTGTTCGGGACGGCAAGGCGATGATGGTAGGAGCTATGGTTGGCGATGATAACGCCTTCTTGTTGCATGGTCTGAATTTGTGGCCAGCTGAGCACCGGACCTTCACGCCGGTCAATCAGTGCCGGCCCGAGAAACATCGTATAGGGATAGTTAAACTCTTTTAAAATCGGTCGGGCATTGGTGAATACATTGGCAAAGCCATCGTCAAACGTAATGGCGACCGCATTATCCGCCAATGGCTGGTTCCGGACTAATCCATTGATTATGGTATCCAGACTTACCACCTGATAGCCCAAATCCTTTAAATGCTGCATCTGTTGGCGAAATTCGGCAGGTGTCACACTGGTGGTACGCGGCGTGCCTGTGTCGACATGGTGGTATTGCAAAATGACAGCAGCCTGCGTGGCACATGCAGTGAACAGTGTGAAGGCCAGCAACAGCGATTTATTCATCATCAGACTCCTGCAGCAACGATATACCGATGCGTTGCAGCAATATAAGCAGGTAGCTGGTCAGCGTCAGCACAAAACTGCTGAGCCAGACCCATTGTAACCAGAGTAGCAAACTAGTTTGTGTCGCCGGTACCAGCCAGATAGCCAGTAACAGCAGCCAGAACACACAGAGTCCTGCTACAAAAAAGCGGCCACATTGGGCCGCTGTTACAGGAAGTTTGGGCATACTGTTAATAATAAGAGTGTTCGCCGCGTTGATGGTCAGTGACGTCCCGCACCCCATTCAACTCACCGTGAAAACGGTTCAGCAACTCTTTTTCAATGCCTTCTTTGAGTGTCAGATCGACCTGAGAGCAACCGTTACAGCCGCCGCCAAATTGCAACACAGCCACACCGTTGTCCGTCAGTTCAACAACTGAGACACGGCCACCGTGGTTGGCCAGCTGCGGATTAATCTCGGCATCGATCACATATTGCACCCGCTCTTTCAGCGGCGCGTTGTCACTCACCTTGCGCACTTTGGCATTCGGCGCTTTTAACGTCAGTTGGGAGCCCATCTGATCGGTGACAAAATCGATTTCGGCGTCAACCAAAAATGGTTTGCTGTCGGCATCGATGACGGCGGCAAAACCAGTAAAAGGCACGGTCAGGTCGGTTGATTCAACCGCGTCGGGCGGGCAATAAGACACGCCACATTCGGCGGAAGCCGTGCCGGGATTGACCACAAACACCCGGATGTTGGTGCCACTGGCCTGTTTTTCTAACAGTTTCACAAAATGCGCTTGTGCCGATTCGGAGATCATGATCATCGGTAGTACCTGACTAAATTACTAGGTTAATGCCTATGATACGCCCGCAAATCGGCCTTGCCAAGCCTGCTTGAGCGGAGCAGGTCTTTATTGCTAAGGTGGAGCGTCGAATTGATGGAGGACGGCTGGTGCGAAATTTAGCTCTTATGGTGTTGCTGACAACATCGGTATTTCACAGTGCACTTTCTGCGCAAACGGCGACGATAGTGCCGGCACCGGCAACAGTGTTGGGTTTTGAACCCGGCCAGTGGCATGCCCGGCATGACCAGATTGAAGCCTATCTGCGCGCTGTCGCGGCTGCCGCACCTGACCGAACTCAGTTTGAAGTGATAGGCCGGACTCATGAACAGCGCCCGTTGTTGCAACTGACTTTGAGCTCCGCCAGTAATATGCAGCGACTGGAACAGATCCGCGAAGCACATCTGGCGATCAGTCGTGGCGAAAAACAACCAGATCCGTCGCTGCCAGCCATTGTCTGGCTCGGCTATAGCATTCACGGCAATGAAGCCAGCGGCGCCAATGCGTCGATGCGGGTGGTGCATCAATTGCTGAGCTCTGAAGATCCGCAAGTGAAGGCCTTACTCGACAATAGCATTATCCTGTTGCAGCCCAGCCTGAATCCGGACGGCAACGACCGTTTTGCTAACTGGGTCAATATGCATCAGGGCACCTCGCCAGTCGCTGATCCGCAACATCGCGAGCACGTCGAACCCTGGCCGAATGGCCGGCCGAATCACTATTGGTTTGATTTGAACCGCGACTGGTTATTGCTACAACACCCGGAAAGTCAGGCGCGGATTAAGCAGTTCCACCGCTGGCGGCCGCAAATCGTGGCGGACTTCCACGAAATGGGCACCAACAGCACCTTTTTCTTCCAACCGGGGATCCCGAGCCGTAACAGTCCGTTTGCGCCGGATTCCACCATCAAACTGACCAATCAGCTGGCGAAGTTTCACGCCAAAGCGCTGGATGAGGTCAACCGGCTCTATTTCACTGAAGAAGCCTTTGACGATTTTTATGTCGGTAAAGGCTCAACTTATCCGGATGTACACGGTAGTGTCGGTATTTTGTTTGAACAGGGCAGCAGCCGGGGGCACGTGCAGGAAAGCCTGCAGGGGGATTTAAGCTTCCCCTTCGCCATTGATAACCAGTACCGCACGTCGTTTTCGACGCTGACTGGCGCAGTGGCGCACAAAAAGGATTTACAGCAGGCGCAGTACCAGTTTGCGCAAAACGTCAAAGATCAGGCGCGTCTGGATGTGGTGCGCGGCTATTTATTGCATGAATCAGCGGACAAAAGCCGGTTGCAGGCCTTGCTGACATTGTTGCAACAACATCAGATCAAGGCTTATGCGCTGACTGAAGATTTTCAGATCAACGGGAAGTCATTTGCCGCAGGCAGCAGTTACTTTGTGCCGGTGGAGCAAAACCAGTACAACCTGATTAAAGCGGCGTTTAACACTGACACCAATTTCCGCGACAACACTTTTTATGACGTATCGGCCTGGACATTGCCATATGCCTATAACATCGATTTTGCTGCCAGCCGCAAAGTGCCAGCGGCATTGGCCGAACAACCATGGACCGCATCGGCTAATCAGCCTGTGACACTGCCAGAGAATGCGTATGCCTATGCCCTGCACTGGGCCGATCAACAAGCCCCGGTACAAACAGCCAGGTTGCTGCAAGCTGGTTTTCAACTGCGCGTGGCACCAAAAGCATTCAGCGCGCTGACGGCAGCAGGTCCAGTTGAGTTTGCAGCTGGTACCGTGTTATTGCCGGCAGGTTTGCAGCAAGACGGCTGGCAACAAAAGCTCGCTGGTGTGCAGCAGCAACATCAGTTGCCGCTGGTGGCGCTGACTTCCGGGTTAACTCCGAAAGGTCAGGACCTTGGCAGCAATCAGGTAAAACCACTGACTTTACCGCAAGTGTTATTGATTGCAGGACCCGGCATGAATTCTACCGAGGCCGGTGAACTGTGGTTTGCCACCGAGCGGCTGGCGGGCATTTCTCCGTCGATGGCCGAGCCGGCTCGGTTGAAAAAACTCGATTTGAGCCGCTACACCCATTTGTTAATGCCGGACGGTAATTACAGCAGTTGGGGCGAAGCCGAAGTGGCCCAGCTGAAGACCTGGCTGGAGCAGGGTGGTGTGCTGTGGGCGCAAAAAGCTGCGGTCAGCTGGCTGGTCGAAAAAAATCTGTTGCAGGCCAAAGTGAAAAAAGCCAGTGAACTCAAAGCACTGGTGACAATGGACTCACCAGCTTATGGCGACAAAGAACAGCTGGCGGGTCGTCAACGTATTGCAGGCGCGATTTTTCAGACTGAGCTCGATTTAAGTCATCCGCTGAGCTTTGGCATCGCACGGCAGCAACTGCCGGTATTTAAGAATGATTTGTTACTCATGGAACCGTCGGTCCAGCCATTTGTCACTGTCGCGCGTTACAGCGACCAGGCACAGCTGGCTGGTTATGCAGATCCGGCGCTGGTGAGCGCGTTTCGCAATAGCGCGACTGTGCTGGCACAGAATGTTGGTGACGGTCGGATTGTTGCGATGACCGATAACCCGGTATTTCGCGGTTATTTTGTCGGTTCAGCCCGGTTGTTGGTCAATAGTCTTTATTTCGGCAAATTGTTTGATTCCGGTGATGATAGCGGCGACGGTGAAGAATAAAGCGCTGGCGCTGTATATGGGGCCTGCGATGCATAAAGCGTGGTGCTGACTCCCGGCGCTGGCGTGATGGCGAGTGTCACCACGCCAATCTGTCGCACACCTGCTTTACGCAGCAGTCGGCTCAGCTGGTTCAACGTAGCGCCAGTGGTCAGTACATCGTCGACCAGTAAGATCCGCTGTGGTAGTTGTTGCCGGTCGTTGACAGCAGGCCGCAGCCGGAATTGCCGGCGCAGCTGTGCGCGCCGTGCACTGGCGCTTGCCCCCAGCTGGTGTGGCAAGTGACTTTGTGCCAGAAACAGATCTAACAGTGGCAAATCGGTACTGCAGGATACAGTCATCGCCAATTGCCGGGATTGATTAAAACCGCGCTCGCGCAGCCGTTTGCGATGCACCGGCACATAAGCTACCGCGTCATAATGTTGGTGCAATACCCAGTCCGGCAATGCAGTGGCAAGTTGTTGGCGCAACATTACGCCACATGCCAGATCCTGTTGCAGCTTCCAGACACTGATAAAGTGACTCCAAGGCTGCTGATACCAACTTAGACTCCACACCGCATCAAACTGCGGCGATTGCAGGCCACGCCGCACTGCCGGCAATTGCAACGCTTGCGCGCCAGCTGGCCAATGCAGGCGCGGTAAAGCGGCCTGACAGTAGTCGCAAAGCTGCGCTCCCGGTCGCTGCACGGCAAAATCACACCATAAACAACAATTAGGCAGACAAAAGTGCAAAAAGCGCTGCGCCAGTGGCAACAGCGCTGGCACAATAGTTTGCAGTATGCGCATACAAATCCCTGTAGGTGCCTGGATATGCAAATTTACAAAAAATTAACTATGACCGAGATTTCAGAAAAGACCAAACCGACGCTGGTATTACTGCATGGCTGGGGCCTAAACCATGCGATCTGGCAACCTATCGCTGCCGCATTGGCGGGCGAATGTACTGTGCTGACACCAGACTTACCCGGTTATGGTCTGGCCACTGATTATCCAATGCCTTATGAGCTTGATGCGCTTGCCGATCAACTAGCCGCGAGTATCCCACCACAAAGCCTGGTGCTTGGCTGGTCACTGGGTGGACTGATCGCGACGCAACTGGCACTGCGCCACCCAGCGAAAGTCCGGGCGCTGGCGTTATTGGCGAGTTCCCCCTGTTTTTTGCAACAACCAGACTGGCCTGGCATGAACGCAAACGTCATGCAGCAATTTGCAGGCGCGTTATCCGCCAATCTGGCACTGACCGTGGAGCGTTTTCTCGCGATCCAGGCGATGGGTAGCACAACGGCCCGGCAGGATATCAAGCAGCTGAAACAAGCTGTGCTGAGTTTGCCGTTGCCGGACGCGATAGTTCTGGCGGGTGGTCTCGATATACTGGCCAGTGCAGATTTACGGCCGGTATTGTCGCAGCTGCAGATGCCGTTGTGGGGATGTTTTGGTCGGCTTGATTCGCTGGTACCTGTGGCAATGACTCAGCAGTTAATCACTTTTGCGCCACAAGTGGACATCACAGTACTGGCCAAGGCTTCGCATGCGCCTTTTATTTCTCATCCGGCAGAATTTCTGAGTTGGTTGCGGCGGTTTCTGCAGGCCGGATCGGCGATGTAAAGATACCGGGCCGGTATTTGCACTATTCTCCGGCATAAAATTGCCGCTTTTGTGGCGTTAAATTGCCATTGTGCTTGTCTCAACCACATCGGTTGGTTACTATTTAATCATCCGTTCATGTTGTGGAGATCCGTCAATGGAAATACAGTCCGCTTATGCCTCTGGTTTGCAAGGCTTGCAACGTGCTTCCAATGGAATTACGGAAGCCACGGTCAATATTAACCGCGAAGCGATCAATCAGCAGCGGGTGCAAAATGCCCAAGTCAGCAACGCTGCTGCGCAACAGCCAGAGCCCGCCGTCGCTGCGCCAAGAGTGCCGGCGCTGGAACAAAGCATGGTGCAACTGACCACCGAATCTGTGTATGCCGAGGCCAACGTCCGATCGATGAAGACCGCCGATGAAATGCTCGGTACGCTGATTGATGTCAGTGCCTGAGGTGTAAACAATGGCCATCACTTCGGTTTATCCCAATGTCACGCCTTATGTCGGAAATCCGGCAGTAGATCTGGCGCGTCGGGAAAATCTGAAGCGCGATATCATCGAGCCTGTCGCACAGATGGAACGCAGTGCGGCTGAGAAAGGCGTTATCTCCGAAGATAAAAGCCGCAATACTACCCAAAACAATCCCACCTACAGCGAAGAAATCAAAAACCGCGGTACTGAACTGAAACAAGCCGTTGAAGGACGCTCGCAAGAACGTGATCCGGAAGGGCGCTCGGGGCAGGACGGTTCAGGACAGTCTGGGCGGGAGTCGGAGCAGGAATCGACTGAACAGCGCAAACTGGCAGAACTGAAAAAACGCGATGCCGAAGTCCGGGCGCATGAACAGGCGCATGCCAATGCTGGTGGTGATTTGGCTGCCGCTCCAAGTTATGAATTTGAGTTGGGACCGGACGGCAAGCAATACGCAGTGGGCGGTGAGGTCAATATTGATTTAGCAATGGTCCCTGGTGATCCTCAGGCGACTATCGTCAAAATGCAGAAAGTCAGAGCTGCTGCATTGGCGCCCGCGGATCCATCAACCGCTGACCGCAGTGTGGCATCTGAAGCGACCAAGCGTATTTTGCAAGCGCAAACGGAGCTGGCTCAGCAAAATGTTGCTTTAAACGATCCACCAGCAGCGGACGCCGACTATTGGCTGGAAAAATCGCAGACCGATAGTCAACAACCTGGCGCTTCCCGTCCGGGCACAGTGGATGCTGAAGCAAAGGCCAATGCTCTGGGTCAACCGCTCAATAAAGGCCCGCAGTTGGAACAACGTAGTCTGGAGTTTGCCGCGTTAATGCAACAGCGCAGCAAGGTGATTAGCGGTTTTTACCAACAGGCTGTGCAGCCGCAGGAACGTCCGTTGTTACAAACCGCCTGATATTTTCTGCGAGACAAAAAAACCGCCGTCAGCTGACGGCGGTTTTTTTATCCAAACGCGGTGTGGTGATCACTTTTTCAGCTTGGCCAGCGCCGCAGCAAATGCATTGCCCATTGCTGCATTGCCATTGTCTTGTTGGCGTGGTGCCGAAGGACGGGCGCCACCGCCGGCCGGTTTTGCCGGTGCCGCACGTTCTTTGTTGCTGCCGGCAGCTTTAGGCTGTGGCTGCTCGTCCATCCGCATCGTCAGCGCAATACGTTTGCGGTCGACTTCGACTTCCAGCACTTTAACTTTGACGATATCGCCGGCTTTGACCACCTGATGCGGATCTGAGACATATTTGTCGGTCAGCGATGAAATATGCACCAAGCCGTCCTGATGCACACCGATATCGACAAAAGCACCAAAGTTCGTCACGTTCGTAACGACGCCTTCGAGCAACATGCCTGGGGTAAGATCAGAGAGTTTTTCCACACCGTCTTTAAACTGCGCCGTTTTAAACTCTGGCCGCGGATCACGACCCGGTTTATCCAGCTCTTTCAGGATGTCGGTGATGGTTGGAATGCCAAAATGTTCATCAGCAAATTCGGCCGGATTAATCGATTTCAGAAAACTGCTGTTGCCAATCACGGCATCAACCGGTTGCTGGTGTTTGGCGAGAATTTTTTCTACCAATGGATAGGCTTCCGGGTGGACTGCCGAAGCGTCCAATGGATTGCTGCCGTTACTAATACGCAGGAAGCCGGCTGCCTGTTCAAAGGCCTTAGGCCCGAGTCTTGGTACTTTCAGTAAGTCGCGGCGCTGGTTAAACCGGCCATTGCTGTCGCGATACATGACGATATTCTGCGCCAGGGTTTTATTCAGGCCTGCCACGCGAGCCAATAAAGCGACAGAGGCCATATTCAGGTCAACGCCGACGGCGTTTACACAGTCTTCAACCACGGCATCCAGTGATTTGGTCAGCAGGCTCTGGTTGACGTCGTGTTGATATTGGCCGACGCCGATCGCTTTCGGTTCAATCTTGACCAGCTCTGCCAGTGGGTCCTGTAACCGGCGGCCAATCGAGACTGCGCCGCGTAAAGACACATCCAGATCCGGAAATTCCAGGGCTGCCAGCTCGGACGCGGAATAAACCGATGCACCTGCCTCAGAAACCATGATTTTACTCAGCGGTTGCTCTGGCAATAATTTGATCACATCGGCGGCCAGTTTGTCGGTTTCGCGTGATGCCGTGCCGTTGCCGATGGCGATCAGTTCCACCTTAAATTGCTTACAGTAGGCGGCCAGCGTTTTGACTGATTTGTCCCATAGATTTTGCGGCGCATGCGGGAATATGGTGGTGTTAGCCACTAATTTACCGGTTTGATCAACCACCACCACTTTTACACCGGTGCGTAAACCTGGATCCAGCCCAAGCGTTGCACGCATACCGGCCGGTGCGGCCATCAGCAAATCTTTCATATTGCGGGCAAAGACGGCAATAGCTTCTTCTTCTGCTTTTTCACGCAGCTCGCCGAGCAGGTCGTTCTCCAGCTGCAGGTGTAATTTAACTTTCCAGGTCCACTGTACGACAGTGCGGATAAAGGCATCCGCGGCGCGACCTTGCTGACGCAAATCAAAGTGGCTGGCCACCATTTGTTCGCAGTTGGCATGGGCGCTGGTTTCGTCGGCATCTGGTTGCAATTGCAGGTTTAAAATCCCTTCGTTGCGGCCACGGAACATGGCTAAGGCGCGGTGTGACGGCACGTTTTTCCACAGTTCAGTATGTTCAAAATAATCACGGAATTTCGCGCCTTCAGATTCTTTGCCGGTCACGACGCTACTCTTTAATACCGCGTGTTGTGCCAAATGACGACGCAACTTGGCCAACAAGTTGGCATCTTCTGCAAAACGTTCCATCAGAATGTATTTCGCACCATCCAGTACCGCCTTCACGTCAGCAAAACCAGCTTCGGCATTGATATACGCGGCGGCAGCTTGTTCTGGCACCAGGTTCGGATCTGCCAGCAACGCATCAGCCAGCGGCAACAAGCCACCTTCAATCGCGATTTGGCCCTTGGTGCGGCGCTTGGCTTTATAGGGGCCGTACAAGTCTTCCAGACGGGTTTTGTTGTCGGCTGCCAGAATGTCTTTTTCCAGCGTCGCGGTCAGTTTGCCTTGTTCGGCAATCGTTTTCAGGATGACATGACGACGGTCTTCCAGTTCGCGCAGATAATTCAGGCGCTGTTCCAGCGTACGCAGTTGAGTATCGTCGAGGCCGCCTGTCACTTCTTTCCGGTAACGGGCAATAAAAGGCACTGTTGCGCCTTCGTCGAGTAACTGCACTGCGGCATTAACCTGGTCCGGGCGAGCGGCAATTTCAGCTGCGATCTGTTTGATAATCATCGACATGGTTTGTTTGGGTTCCTTGCAAAGCGGCATGATTGCCGGCCGCTTCTGATAAAGTTGCGGCTATTGTCATACGGCGGCGTAAAAAAATCCATCCTGTGGCGGCTGACAGCGTCCGCGCTGCTTGGTATAAACCGCCATTGAGTCGCAAAGTAACCGGCAAAGTGGTGTCAAATGAGTGGGCAAAAACAAGCTAAAACCAAACTAATCACCCGGGAAGGTTATAACCAGCTGAAAACTGAACATGATGAGCTGTGGTTCAAAAAGCGGCCGGAAGTCACCAAAATTGTCAGTTGGGCCGCCAGTCTCGGCGATAGATCGGAGAACGCCGACTATACCTTTAATAAGAGGTTGTTAAGGCAAATAGACAGTAGAATTAGATATTTACGGAAAAGATTGGAAGATCTGCAAATCGTCGATTATTCGCCGCAGCAGGCGGGCAAAGTGTTTTTTGGTGCCTGGGTTGAAGTGGAAGATGAAGACGGCAACAGCCTGAAATTCCGTATTGTCGGACCTGATGAAATCTACGGCCGCACCGATTACATCTCAATTGATGCGCCGATGGCACGTGCACTGCTAAAAAAACAAGTGGATGACAGTGCCACAGTCACCACGCCTGCCGGGACAAAAGAGTGGTGGGTTACTGAGATTTATTACCCGCAACCCGCTTGAAGCGACACCATTCAGCAGCCGATCAGCCAAGTCGACGCAATTTAATCCAGATATGACATTAAAGGAGTCTGTATGAAAAATCTGTGGATGGTGTTGTTGGTGACTTGTGCCTGGCATGTACAGGCGGATGACGAAGCCTACCAGCAATGTCTGTTGCAATATCAAAGCAAAGTTGAAGTACCGCAGGTGGTTGGACTGGTGCGCAGCGCCTGTGATCATATTCATCGTGAACTGGCTTTGTTGCCGCGAAAAAAAGCCTACTGGCAATGTGTCCTGGATTACATTCCGCCGGTGAAAACGCCGGAAGTGATTGCGGATTTATTACAGGTCTGCCGCGAGCGACATGATTTCAGAAAATAATTTCGAGTAAACTCAATTAGATAAAATTATTTTTAAATAATCTATTTCTGTCATCTACGTGTCACAAAAATATGCTGGCGATCTGGGGCAGGCGTTCGCTATAGTCAAACTGAACCTAACCGCCGGAGACAGCAACATGATGAAAAAAACTGTATTCACTGTCGTGGCCGTTGCAGCTGTGTTGCTGAGCGGTTGCGCCACCGTCAAACCAGAATATGCCTTTGTCGTTGATCAGGATCAGGTCAGCAAAGCGGACAACCTGAAGCGCCAACAGCGTCAGGTTTCGCATGTGGTCTGGATTAATCCACCACTGCGTAAAGTCGCGCTGGCGGAGCAACCAAAACCCTGATTTACCACTGGAAAGAATTTGTAACACCTGAGCCCGCAATGTCTCGTCAACATTGCGGGTTTTTCGTTTATAGTGAGGAAAATTCTGTATTAAGGACCCTTCTGATGCAAACACAGGAAACCACCAAAATTCTGGTCGTTGATGACGATATGCGGCTGCGGGCATTACTGGAACGGTATTTGGTCGAGCAGGGGTACATTGTGCGGACTTCCGCAAACTTCGAGCAGATGAACCGGCTGATGGAGCGGGAGAATTTCCATTTACTGGTACTGGATCTGATGTTGCCCGGTGAAGATGGCTTGTCGATTTGCCGACGTTTGCGCCAGCAGGAAAATGAAATTCCAATCATTATGCTGACGGCGAAAGGCGACGAAGTAGACCGTATTATCGGACTGGAA
>JACCDS011863380.1_pt1 | contig 16567 bp, 19 predicted proteins | sample 7446441 | NCBI WGS metagenome assembly JACCDS01 (sample SAMN15323445, study PRJNA562643) | freshwater metagenome | isolation source: river surface water | place: USA:Blue River Watershed | collected 2017-08-17
CCGGCTTATTTGAACGAGCTTAAATCCATTAATATCTGACGCGTATGCAATTGTACGCCGCCCAAGTGGTGGGCCAGCAAAAATCGCATTAATGTTTTGCTCTGGGCCAGCGTGGTGCCATCCTGATACTGCTCAGCTTCCATGTCAAGCAGGGTTTGCCCCAGCACTTTGGGCCAGTTTTCATTGGGCCCGGCCACGCGCGGCCCCTGCAATGGGTCAACCACATACCACTGATCGGGCTGTACACTTTGATGCGTGGTGTGGCAATAACCCAAATTGGTGGCCACGCCGGTTTCCTTTAACAGCGCACGCTCAAATTTGCGTAACACGATCGGTGCCGATTCCTGATGCGCCAATTGATTTAGGGTGGTGAGGTAGTGATCAAACAGGGCCGGATGCGGGTCTTCTCGGGCCAGCAACTTTACCAGCAACTCATTCAGGTAAAAACCGCACAACAGCGAAGCGTTTTCCAGCGGCAACAAGCCGCCGAGCCATTCGGCGGCAATCAGGGTACGCAATTCACCCTTGCCACTCCAGCCGACGGCAAGCGGCTGAAAGCTTTGCAGCACGCCGCGCAACTGGGAATGCGGTCGTTTTGCGCCCTTGGCCAATAACTGGATGCGGCCATGGTCACGCGAAAACAAATCGATGATCAGACTGGTTTCCTTGTACGGATAGCGGTGCAGCACAAAGCCGGGCTGCCCGATCACGCGCTGTTGCAGTTTGGTGTTCATGGGCAGTGGTCCGGCGCTTGGCAATCAGACTATTCGTAACCGTAGGCGCGCAAACCGGCTTCATTGTCAGCCCAACCGGATTTGACCTTGACCCAGATTTCCAGATACACCGTCCCGCCAAACAGTTTTTCCATGTCGATTCGGGCTTGGGTCGAGATATCTTTCAGACGCGCGCCCTTGTTGCCAATCACCATCGCTTTATGTATATCGCGCTCGACCAAAATCGCGGCAAACACCCGGCGCAAATTGCCTTCCTGCTCAAACTTTTCGATCAATACGGTACTGGTGTACGGCAATTCATCGCCGACGAAGCGAAACAATTTTTCCCGCACCAGTTCCGCTGCCAAAAACTTTTCGCTGCGGTCGGTAATGTCATCGGCACCGAAAATCGGTGCATTTTCCGGCAAGCGGGCCTTGATTTCATCTTGCAGGTGGTCAAGCTGAAAGCGCTGGGTGGAGGACACCGGCACCACTGCGGCAAAGCCATGCTTGTCGGCCACGTCTTTGGCAAACGGCATCAGGCGTGCCTTGTCCTTGACCCGGTCGGCCTTGTTGATCACCAAAATACAGGGAATTTTGGCTGGAATCAAATCAATTACCTGTTGATCGGCCGGGCCAAAGGTACCCGCTTCGACCACAAATAAAATCACATCGGCCGCGAGCAAGGTGTTGGCCACGGTTTTATTCAAATTTTTGTTCAATGCATTTTTGTGCCGGGTCTGAAACCCTGGGGTATCGACATACACGAATTGCGCATCGTCAAGGGTTTGGATGCCCGTGATGCGGTGGCGTGTGGTTTGCGCCTTGCGCGAAGTAATGCTGACCTTGGCCCCGATCAATTCATTCATCAGGGTCGATTTGCCGACATTCGGACGCCCGATGATGGCAATATAGCCGCAGCGAAACGGAGTGGAAGGAGAGGTCATGCGTACTTTCTTTAATGGGTATTTTGCGGCAAGGCAGTATCAAACAACCCGGCCTGCTCGGCGGCCTCGGTAGCGCCCCCGAGCTCAGCCTGATTGGTGGCAATACCCAGTTTCAATTGGGCGGCGCGCGGTCGGGTACGACGCTTGGCTACCGGATTCTTTTGTGCGACCTGTACCGCTTCCAGTGCCAGCTTGGCAGCCGCTTGCTCACCGGCCCGGCGACTGCCGCCACGGCCATACACCTGTATATTCAGCTTGGGTACCAGGCACTCGATTTCAAATTCCTGATTGTGTGCCGCGCCATGGGTTGCCACCACATTGTATTGCGGCAGCGCTATTTTATGGCTTTGCAAGTATTCCTGCAGCAAGGTCTTGGCATCCTTGCCCAGCGTGCCGGGATCGACATTGTTTAGCAGCGGAATATAAAAAGCCCGGATCACGCGGCAAGCCGCATCAAACCCGGCATCGAGAAAAATCGCACCGAGCAAGGCTTCCAGGGTATCGGCCAAAATCGATGGCCGACGGAATCCGCCCGATTTCAATTCACCTTCACCCAGTCGCAAAAATTGCGATAATTCAATTCGCTGGGCAATTTCAAACAGGGATTGTTGTTTGACCAAATTGGCGCGCAAACGCGACAAATCGCCTTCATCAAGTCCTTGATAGCGCTCATACAACAAGGAGGCGACCACGCAGTTTAATACCGAATCACCCAAAAATTCCAGTCGCTCATTATGCAAACTACCGTGGCTGCGGTGCGTCAACGCCTGCTGCAACAATCCAGTATCGTTGAAGCGATGCGCAAGCCGGGTTTGCAATAACGTCAAGTCCATTGGCGATTATCCACCTTATTCTCTAGGTTTGACACTGCTTGTCTTGGCGGTGGTGTACTTGTATTCCAACAATAAACTGGCGGGGCCAACCAAGGCGATTTTCTTGTCATACTCAAAGCTGATTTCAAACTCGCCATTGACCTTGGCAATTTCCAGATCGCTGGCCTTGATTGAGGTGATGTACTGAACATCGGCCTGTTTGCCAAAGGAGCTTTGAATTTCCTGAACGGTGGTGCCGGTCGTTTTGGCCACGTCAATCGCCTTAATCACCGAACGATACTCGGAATAGCTTGGCACTACCTGTGCCGCCAACAGGGCAACGAAACCCATCACCATCAATATCATGATGAGCCCGGTGAGTGACACGCCTTGCTGCCGCTGCAAATTAACTGATTTCATTTCCCGCCTCCTAGTGGATCGAACCAATACGGTCAAGACTGCCAAAATTCATCCAAACAAAAAATGCCTTGCCAACAATGTTGCGGTCAGGCACGAAGCCCCAATAGCGGCTGTCCAGACTGTTGTCCCGATTGTCACCCATCATGAAATAATGGCCTTCTGGAACGGTGCATACCAAACCCTCATTGTCGTACTGACATGCGCCATTACCCAGTACACTCGGGCTCACGCCAGCCGGGTCATACGTTACTTTGTCAGGATCGTTCAAGATGCGATGTGGCTTACCGTTCAAATCTTCCGACAAGTGTGCCGAGTAAGTCAAGCGTTGATCGCTTAAATAGTCTTTCAGCTTTTCGTAGCGCAACGGTTTGCCATTGAGCCAGATTCGCTTGTCGCGATATTCAATCTTGTCGCCGGGAATCCCGACCACACGCTTGATGTAGTCGGTGTTGTTATCGACCGGATACTTGAACACCATCACATCGCCACGCTGTGGATCGTTTATGCTGATAATTTTTTTATTAATAATCGGCAAGCGTATGCCGTAGGTAAATTTATTGACCAAGATCAAGTCGCCCACCACCAAGGTTGGCACCATTGATTCAGATGGAATTTTGAACGGTTCGTATAAAAATGAACGCAAAAAGAATACCAAGGCAATGACCGGGAAAAAACTTCCCGAATACTCGATCCAGGCCGGCTGGCGCATCAGGCGCGCTTCCAGTTCTTCGCGCTCGCCCTGCGCCATTTTAATCCCTTCTGCCTTGAGTCTGGCCTGCCGCGCATCGTATGCGTCAAGCGCAGCATTGGCCACCGCACGCCGTTGCTTGGCCAAATAAAATACATCCAGGCACCAGATGATGCCGGTTATAACGGTCAAGACAAACAGGATTAGTGCAAAACTTCCAAGTATGGTTTGCATAACATTCATTTTTCATCGACTTGTAAAATGGCTAGGAATGCCTCTTGTGGAATTTCCACTGACCCAACCTGCTTCATCCGTTTCTTACCGGCTTTTTGCTTTTCCAGCAACTTCTTCTTTCTGCTGATATCACCGCCATAGCATTTTGCCAACACATTCTTCCGCAACGCCTTGACATTCTCGCGTGAAATGATGTTTGAACCAATCGCGGCCTGAATCGCCACATCAAACATTTGGCGCGGAATCAATTCGCGCATTTTGGCCGCCACCTGCCGTCCACGGAACTGGGCATTGGTTCGGTGTACGATAATGGCCAGTGCATCGACCCGTTCGCTGTTGATCAGCATATCAACCTTGACCACATCGGCGGCGCGGTTTTCCTTGAATTCATAATCCATCGACGCATAACCGCGCGAAGTCGATTTGAGTCGATCGAAAAAGTCGAGCACGATTTCTGCCATCGGGATTTCATACACCAACTTGACTTGCCGCCCGTGGTAACTCATATCCAGCTGTACGCCGCGCTTCTGGATGCACAGGGTAATCACCGAACCAACGTATTCCTGCGGCATGTACAGGTTGAGCGTGACAATCGGCTCCCGTATTTCTTCAATTCGGGATGGATCAGGCATTTTGGATGGATTATCGACCCGGATCACGGAACCATCACGCAGTACCACCTCATACACCACGGTCGGGGCGGTGGTGATCAAGTCCTGATCGAATTCACGTTCGAGCCGTTCCTGCACGATTTCCATGTGCAACAGGCCAAGGAAGCCGCAGCGAAAGCCAAAGCCCAAAGCTTGCGAGACTTCCGGCTCATATTGCAGCGCGGCATCGTTCAATTTCAGCTTTTCCAGCGAATCACGCAGCGCATCGTACTGGTTCGCTTCGACCGGGAATAACCCGGCAAACACCTGGGGTTGTACTTCCTTGAAGCCAGGCAGCGGTGCCGCTGCCGGTTTCGCAGAAAGGGTCAGGGTATCGCCGACCCGCGCCGCCTTCAATTCCTTGATGCCGGAAATAACAAAACCCACCTCCCCGGCCGAGAGTTGTTCGCGATTGACTGACTTGGGCGTAAACACGCCGAGTGACTCAACCTGATGCAAGGCACCGGTGGCCATCAATAAAATCTTGTCTTTCGGGCGCAGTGTGCCATTCATGACCCGCACCAACATCACCACCCCGACATAATTATCGAACCATGAATCGACGATCAGCGCTTGCAGCGGCGCATCGACATCGCCCTTCGGTGGCGGTACTTTTTTGATCAGGGATTCGATCACATCTTGGACACCCAGGCCGGTTTTAGCCGAGCAATGCACGGCATCGCTGGCGTCGATCCCGATCACGTCTTCAATTTCGGCTGCTGCTGACGGCGGATCGGCGTTCGGCAAGTCGATTTTATTCAGAATCGGCACCACTTCTACACCCAAATCAAGCGCAGTGTAGCAATTGGCCACGGTTTGGGCCTCAACCCCCTGTGAGGCATCGACCACCAATAACGCGCCTTCGCAAGCCGACAAGGAACGACTGACTTCATAAGAAAAATCGACGTGACCCGGCGTATCAATCAGATTCAGGTAATAGATTTGACCGTCTTTGGCACGGTAACTGAGCGCAGCCGTTTGCGCCTTAATGGTAATACCGCGCTCGCGCTCCAAATCCATCGAGTCCAGCACCTGTGCTTCCATTTCGCGATCGGACAAGCCGCCACACAACTGAATGATGCGGTCAGCCAGCGTCGATTTGCCGTGGTCAATATGGGCGATAATGGAAAAGTTACGAATATTATTCATTGATCAATCTAAACGGGCTTAGCCCACAAAAAAAAACGCTCCCAACGAGCGCTTGATGCGAAAATGTGCCGCTATTTTACCGGATTTTGGCCACAAAAGCCCGTGCAATTGCAGCTTATTGCGCCACTGCAGGCTTTTTTTGCCGAATCTGAATCGCCCCCGTGCGTCTTCCATCCGTATTCGATGCTTATTCGATGCTTATTTGGCGACCGCATCGCCTTGCAAAAACAGTTCCAGCCGTTCCGGATCAAGGAAATAATGGCACAGGCGTTGCGGCGCTTCATTTTCTTTTCTGCCGAGCAACACCGGTACCAACTCATCGTATTCGGCCAGTGCCGCCGGATCCTGGTCTACATCGCGCACTTCCAGCGAAAATGCAAACCGGTCACGCCATGTGAGCAAGGCTTGCTCCATGTCGTGACACAAATGACAATAAGAACGGCTGTATAAAATGAAGTGGGGCATAGGCTCGCCTTGTTTGGCCTTGCCTGGCCTCACGCTGCCTTATCCTACCCTATGGCAGCGTGAGGCCAGAAACTTACTGCGAATTGGGCCGCAACGTGACGAACTGGGTGAGATCACCGCGCCGCACCAACAGCGCTGCGGTTTTCTTGGCCTCCAGTTTGGCCACCAAACCATTAAACTGTTTGGCACCGGTCACTTCGGTGTTGTTCAGTTGGGTAATGACATCGCCCGGCCTCAAACCGGCCCGTGCCGCCGCGCCGTCCACCGTCTCAACCTGCACCCCGCCAGTGAGCTTCAATTCCGTTTTTTGCTTGTCGCTCAAATCGGCAACCGTCAAACCAAACGCATTGACTGTGTCATCGGCCTTGGGTTTTTTGTCATCGCGCCGCGCCGTTTTCTCGGTTTCAGATTCAGCAACGGTAATCGATAAATCCTTGCTGGCCCCGGTGCGGAACACGGTTACGGTACTGCGCGAACCGGGTTTGGTGCCCGCCACGGCGCGGCTCAGATCGGCCGATTTCTCAATCGCCTGGCCATTAAATTTGGTAATCACATCGCCCGGCTTAATGCCAGCCTTCTCAGCCGGAGTGCCCGGTTCGACCCGCTGCACCAGTGCACCATGCCCCTTGGGCAGGCCGAGCGAGTCGGCCAATTCCTTGCTGACATCGGCAATGGCGACCCCGATCCGGCCCCGGGTGACCTTGCCACTGGAGCGCAACTGGTCGGCAATGCGCATCGCATCTTCAATCGGAATCGCCCATGAAATACCTTGCAAGCCCGCCCGGATCAATGATTGCGAATTAATGCCAATCACTTCACCGCGCATATTGATCAGCGGCCCGCCCGAGTTGCCCGGGTTGATCGCGGCATCGGTTTGAATGAATGGAAAGAAATCACCGGTATCGCGCCCCTTGGCCGAAATAATCCCAACCGTGACCGTGTTTTCCAAATCTGCCGGCGAACCAATCGCCATGACCCATTCACCCACCCGGCTCTTGCCAGAGTCGCCAATAGTCAAGCGTGGCAGATTAGTTGCTTCAATCTTCAGCACGGCGATATCGGTACGTGCATCGCTACCGATCACCTTGGCCTTCAGTTCGCGCTTGTCCTGCATCTTGACATACACTTCTTCGCCATTATCGGCCACATGGGCATTGGTCAGAATGTAACCGTCAGCCGAAATGATGAAGCCGGAACCCACACCGGTTGGTACTTCACGCTCTTCTTGCTGGGGCGGGGCGCGCCGTCTTCTTTGGTCGGGATTCGGTGCCGGTTGCTGACGCGGTGCTGGCTGGCCAAAGAAGCGCCGGAAAAATTCCTGCATCGGATCGCCATCACCCAAGCCCGGTATGCCTTGGGGACCGGCATTGCCGTGCACGGTGGCGGTACGAATATGCACCACAGCCGGACTGGCTTTCTCGACCAATTCGGTAAAATCGGGCAGGTTGGCTGGCGGTGCAGCGCTCGCTGCCGGTGCCAGCATGGCGGCCGGTAGCAGCAAGCCCAGACTCATACTCAGAGTGGAAAGGAATCGTTTAGTCAATGAAATTGTAGTACCCATGTGATTTGCCTCATGATGAATTCAAAGATCCGTTTGCTTACTTCGATTTATGCTCAATTGAATTGGCAACCTGCCGAATGGCCGCTGCCGGCACTTCTCCCACCACGGTAAACATGTACTCCCCCTGTCGCTTACTCGTGACGTTGATCGCACCCTGCTGGGCGCTACCTTCGGTACGCAACGGACTGGCCAGTTCGATAAACACCGAAATGCTGGCCACTCCGTCGGAAAACACCATCTGCACCAATTCCCGGCCCTTGGCAGGAGCGCCCACCTGACGCCGCATTTCCCGGCTTTTTTTGAAGCCGGGCGGCACCCAGTTGACGCGCCAGCCAGAGGCTGGCATTTGACTGACCGTGGTATTTTCCACGCGCCAGCCCTGAATATTCGGATAACTGGTTTTCACCTTGGCTTTATCGACCGAACCGATGGAGAGCTCGGTGAAAATGATTTGTTCCAGCACTTCATTGCGATCATTGACGGTTTGCGCACGCAACAACAGGCCGGAGTTTTGCTCGGCACACAATCGATAGCCATAGCGCAATTTGTCTTTGGGTTCGAGCACTACCACATGGCAATCAAAACCAGCTACCCGGCCCGGTTCGCCCCCTTTGAGGTAATAATTCCCGGCCTGATCAAGAAAATTGGCGGGCAACATCGAATGAAACAATTCCGGCCCAGCCTTTTTTTCTACCAACACTAGCTTGGCATCGGGCACATAGCAACTGACATCGTCATTGACGCGAATAAATTCTCGTGGTTTGCCATCGAGAATTTCCAGTTTTTGCATCTCATTTTTACCATCAAAAAAATGCGTAATGCGCGACGTGCGCACCTGATTCGCCTCCTGATAGACAAAGGTACCGGCATAGTTGACCTGACGCGCTGCGGATTGGATTTTCTTCAGCCAGGCCAAGGCTTCGCGCTGCTCAACCAATGGGTCAGGATCGGCCTGCACCGCAGGCAGCAGCGTCACCCATACTACAGCAACGATACCCCACTTGATTCCCAACGACTGCTTCATGCTTATTTGTCCGTTCCGGTCTTGCGGCTACTCCCTGAGCGGGCATAGTTCGCTGCGCTATACCCGGCAGGAGAGAAACGCTGGTGTGCCATCAAATATTGATCAATTTGCGGATCGCGCAACAATTCGCCTTCCAGAACCGGCCCGCTGGCCTGGGCACTGGCTTCGCGCCCAAGCTGATTTTGCTCGCGCGGCTGGAGATTGGGCTGAGTACTGACCAATTGCGCCGAGGGCAAGGCCGGTGCCCTCTGGGTCATCAGATTACTACTGCGGGTAGCATCACCGATTGGCATATGCGGTAGTACCAATACGCCCAACAAACTGGCGGCGACAGCCATACCGGGCCACATCCACGATTTAAAGCGCGGCGACGCCCGGCGCGACGGCTGACTCGCCTCTGCCGCAGCTATCATCCAATGCGGTTCGGCGGCCAGCCCTTCGGCCAGTTTGCGTGAAAAATCGGCACTGGGGACAATCGCCAATTCGTCCGAGCGCAGGCAATCACCGATTTGATGATAGGCATCCCAACAGGCCCGGCCTTCAGGGCTGTCGAGCGCGGCCATCATCACATTCGGGTCGGCATCAGGCAACTCGCCATCAAGCCAGGCCGAAATTTGTTCCTTCTTGATTTGTCCGGTTTCCATGTTTTCCTCCTGCACTAACACTATTTTCATGTTCCCTGTCTTCCCTGATTACCAGCGCTGACCAGCACCAATATCGAGCAAGGGCTTCAGTTTTGCCGCAATGGCTTCGCGCGCGCGAAAAATTCGGCTGCGCACGGTGCCAATTGGGCACCCGACCATCTCGGCAATTTCGTCATAACTCAAACTTTCAACTTCACGCAAGGTAATTGCGGTACGCAACTCCTCGGACAATCCGTCCATGGCCGCATTGACCGTTGCCGCAATCTGCTTGCTGGCCAACGCCGATTCCGGTGTATTGTTGTCGCTCAGCGCATCATTGTGCGCACGGGTTTCACCATCCTCGTTTTCTTCATCCAAACTGAACCGCGGTCGATTCTTTTGCGCCGCCAAATGATTTTTGGCGGTATTGACGCCAATTCGGTACAGCCAGGTATAAAACGCAGCGTCGCCACGAAATTGCGGCAAGGCGCGATAGGCACGGATGAATGCATCCTGCACGATGTCTTCCGCTTCGGCTTGATCATGCACCAAGCGCAACACAAGGCGCAGCATTTTTCGCTGGTATTTCGTTACCAGCAAATCAAATGCTTTCTTGTCTCCCCGCTGTACACGCTGTACCAGCAGCAAATCAATGTCGCGTTCCGTCGTCACTCGCCAATCCTTTGTTTGTCGGTCCCCAAATACGCACGCGGCCAGTCCCATAGAGTCCCGGCTGCGCAATAAGTTCACTGTTCAAAAAAATTTTGCGATTCCTGTGCTTGTATGCCCATGGCCCGGGCCTCGATCCAGCGACAAGCCACCAACAGCGCACGTAATTCGAGGCCAGTCACACTGTCAGGCAAAACCAGCACAACCCAAGTCTGCCCGTCCCCGTCCTGTAGTCGCAATACCAAACAGTGAGGCCACAGGGTTGAATCGGGCAATAATTGTACCGGCACCGTTTTTTGCGCCGCGAAAGTCAGGCTGATTTTACCCTGCGCCGTAACCTGTAGCGTCCATGGTCGCAGGAAAGGTTTAGCTTGCCAAACAGCAAAAAAGCAAGCCAGAGCGATGCCAAACGACATGGCGCAACGCCACAGCAATGGCAACCATGTTTGGGTTGCCAACCACAGTCCCACCGCCACACTGCCGAGCAGCATGCTGCCCAGCATGAATTTGAAGCAGCGCGACGGCATGATGTGTACCCGACAGGCGATTGACATGGCCTTGCCCCAAAATGAAAAAACCTGCCTCCCCGAAAGAAGGCAGGCTTTCTGCCAAATAAAACCTGGAACTGCAGAAAAATTTAGACCCGGCCAAACACCAGTGTACCGTTGGTACCGCCGAAGCCAAAAGAATTCTTGACTGCGATATCGATTTTCATTTCTCGTGCAGTATTGGCACAGTAATCGAGATCACAAGCCGGATCCTGATTAAAAATATTGGTGGTCGGAGGCGACACCTGATGATACACCGCCAAGGCAGTAAACACCGATTCCAATCCGCCTGCACCACCGAGCAAGTGACCCGTCATCGACTTGGTGGAATTGATCACTGCCTTGTAGGCATGCTCGCCGAGTGCTCGCTTGATGCCAACCGTTTCAGCCACATCGCCGAGCGGGGTTGAGGTGCCATGCGCATTCACATAATCGACTTGATCGGCGTTGATCTGGGCATCCTTAAGGGCAGCTTGCATACAGCGGAAGGCACCAGCACCATCTTCCATTGGCGAGGTCATGTGGTAGGCATCGGCACTCATGCCAAACCCGATCACTTCAGCGTAGATCCGCGCGCCACGAGCCTTGGCATGCTCGTATTCCTCCAGCACCAAAACCCCGGCCCCCTCACCCAGCACAAAACCATCGCGATCACGATCCCATGGTCGCGAGGCCGTGGTTGGATCATCGTTGCGGGTTGACAGGGCACGTGCCGAAGCAAAGCCCCCCATGCCCAATGGCGATACAGTCGCCTCCGCACCACCTGCCAGCATGACATCGGCATCACCATATTCGATCATGCGGGCAGCCTGACCAACACTGTGCAAACCGGTAGAGCAAGCCGACACCATGGCCAAATTAGGGCCACGCAAATTGTATTTGATCGACAGATGGCCCGATACCATGTTGATAATCGAAGCGGGAACGAAGAATGGCGAAATGCGGCGCGGGCCGCGCTTGGCATAATCGGTCTGTGTATCTTCAATCAATGGCAAGCCACCAATGCCGGAACCGACGATAACACCGATCCGGTCGGCGTTTTCTTCGGTTACCTGCAAGCCACTGTCTTCCATGGCCTGAATCCCGGCAGCCATGCCAAAATGGATAAAAGTATCCATATGGCGTGCATCCTTGGCCGGAATATATTGATCCACTTCAAACCCCTTGACTTCGCCCGCAATATGGGTAGAAAACGGCGTTGAATCAAATTTGGTGATCTGCGCAATACCGGATTTACCTGCCAAAGCAGCAGCCCATGCATCAGCAACCGTATTGCCGATAGGGGACACACACCCGAGTCCGGTAACAACCACTCGACGTTGACGTAAGCGACTCAAACAATTCTCCTGAAATCAAATACAAACGGACAAGCAATACAAATATCTACTAACCAGCCGTGATTACTCGGCGGCTTTTTTGTTATTCGTAATATAATCGATTGCGGATTGGACGGTGGTGATTTTTTCTGCTTCCTCATCCGGAATTTCAAGATCAAACTCATCTTCCAATGCCATGACCAGCTCAACCGTATCGAGTGAGTCGGCGCCCAGATCATCAACGAATGAAGCTGCCAAAACCACATCTTCTCCCTTAACGCCCAATTGCTCAACAATAATTTTTCTTACGCGGTCTTCAATGGTATCCATCTTTACACTCCAAAAGTAATTTTTATTTAATCGGATTATGCTTTTACGTGACTTGTTACATAGTCGATCGCCAAACGCACTGTGGTAATTTTTTCTGCTTCTTCGTCTGGAATTTCCATATCGAATTCATCTTCCAGAGCCATTACCAATTCAACTGTATCAAGCGAATCCGCCCCCAGATCATCGACAAAGCTCGAAGTGTCTGCAATTTCGCCTTCCGCTACACCGAGTTGTTCGGCAATAATTTTCTTGACGCGTTCTGTTATAGTGGGCATGTTTTGGCTCCAATTTATGAATGTATTACGGAAAGTGCGCGCATTTTATCAGGTTTGCGCCCGGAAGAACTATCTTACCCCTGTTTTTTGATCTTTATCGACCAAAAATAACGAATTTTACATATACCCTTGTATCAGTTTGTGGCGCAGTCCGCGCTATTGCCTGAAGTAATACAAGCAATGACATCCCCACGACACACGATTACCGGTCTTCACATGCAAGTGGGCTATGCCATGTACATGCCGCCGTTCACATGCAGCGTGGTGCCGGTGATGTAGGCCGCCTGCGGCGACGCCAAAAAGGCACAGGCACTCGCAATGTCTTCCGGTTGACCGAGTCGCCCCAACGGAATTTTCTGCAGCAGTACCTTGTGCTGTTCCTCGCTTAGGGCGCGGGTCATGTCAGTGTCGATAAAGCCCGGCGCGATACAATTGACGGTGATGTTGCGACTGCCGATTTCCTGTGCCAGCGCCCGACTCATGCCCGCCACGCCGGCCTTGGCTGCCGCGTAATTCATCTGCCCGGGATTGCCTGAAGCCCCGACGACCGAGGTGATGTTGATGATGCGGCCAAAGCGGGCCTTGATCATGCCACGCAATACCGCACGCGAGAGGCGGGCAACCGCAGACAGATTGGTGGCGATCACCAAATCCCACTCCTCGTCTTTCATGCGCAGTGCCAATTGATCCTGGGTAATCCCGGCATTATTCACCAAAATCGACAAGCCATCGCGCTCTTTTTGGATCTGCTCAATCAGTGCGGCGCAGGCAGCACCCTCATTCACATTGAGCACTTTACCACTACCACAACCGGGCCGAATCGCTTCCAAATAGGCGCTAATTCCATCTGCCCCGGCCAGACTGGTGGCAGTGCCAACCACGTATGCCCCCTGACGGGCCAACTCTTCGGCAATGGCCTTGCCGATACCGCGCGAGGCACCGGTTACCAGTGCCACCTGATTGGTCAAATTCATACTCGTTCTACCTCATGTTTTTGTATTTGCGCCTGCCGACATGGCGTCAGTTGGCCAACAGTGCCAGCACGCGATCCAGTGACGCAGAATCAATGATCGCGTCCGACGTCAAATTCGGATCAATCCGCTTGGTCAAACCGGCCAATACCTTGCCCGGCCCACATTCGATCACCGTAGTCACGCCATCCTGCGCCATTTTTTGAATCGTTTCTACCCAGCGCACCGGGCTGGCTGCCTGCCGCACCAGCGCATCGCAAATTGCTGCCGAGTCACGCAACACACTGACATCGACGTTATTAATCAAATCAAGTTCTGGTGCCGCCAGGCTTACGCTGGTCAAATATTCCTGCAACCGTTCCGAAGCTGGTTGTAACAGGGCGCTGTGAAACGGTGCCGAAACCGGCAACTTCATGGCGCGCTTGGCCCCGGCTTCCTTGGCCAGCACACAGGCCCGTTCGACGGCAGCACTGTGCCCGGCGATCACGACTTGGGCTGGCGCGTTGAAATTCACCGCCTGCACCACACTGCCCGGTTCCTGCTGTGCCGCTGCGAAGCAAGCATCGTGTACCTGTTGATCACTCAAACCAAGTACCACCGCCATGCCACCTTGCCCAACCGGCACCGCCTCCTGCATCACCCTGGCCCGAAATTGCACCAGCGGCAAGGCAACTGCAAACGGCAACACACCACTTGCCACCAACGCCGAGTATTCGCCCAAACTGTGTCCTGCCACATAGCTCGGCAGGGCACCACCGGCTGCCTGCCAGGCACGCCATGCGGCAACCGCAGCGGTCAACATCACGGGCTGGGTATTGGTGGTTAGATCCAATGCTTCCTTGGGCCCTTCGGCAATCATTTGGCCCATGTCGAAGCCAAGTACCGTGGACGCCTCTTCCAGAGTGTGGCGAACCGCAGGATTATCACCAAAACCGGCCAGCATGCCAACCGCCTGAGAACCTTGCCCCGGAAAAACAAACGCAAACTTGCTCATCTCTTTATTCCTTCATTTACCTCTTCAATCGGTGCTGGCTGGCATAATGGCTACGCTCATGTGCACACCCCGACCGAGACACTTATATGCTTACATCCGCGCCAACACCGCGCCCCAAGTAAAGCCACCGCCCACGCCTTCCATCAATACGTGATGCCCCGGCAAAATTCGACCGTCACGCACGGCCAAATCGAGTGCCAACGGAATCGAAGCGGCAGAAGTATTGCCATGCTGATCAACCGTCGCCACCATTTTTTCCAATGGCAAACCGAGTTTTTTGGTGGTGTTGGTCATGATCCGGATATTCGCCTGATGTGGAATCAGCCAATCGAGATCGGCCGCTGTCAGTCCACCGGCCTCAAGTGCCTCATACGCCACCTTCTCCAGTGACCCGACTGCCAGCTTGAACACGGCCTGACCATCCATATACAAAAACGCATTGCCCTGCAGCACACCACCGGCCAGACTGCCCGTGACATTCAAAATATCGGTGTAATTGCCATTGGCGTGCAATTTGGTCGCCAAAATCCCCGGCTCATCCGCCCCGGTCAGGACCACCGCGCCCGCTCCGTCACCAAACAGAACACAGGTGGTGCGGTCATTAAAATCGAGCAATTGGGAGAATACTTCGGCACCGATCACCAGAATATGGCGATGCGCACCAGACTTGATAAAACTGTCGGCAACCGACAGCGCATACACGAAACCACTGCATACGGCCTGCACGTCGAAGGCACCGCACTCGTTGCCAATGCCAAGCTTGCGCTGCACCACACAGGCGGTGCCGGGAAAACTGCACAAAAAATCCGGGGTCGAGGTGGCGACGATGATCAAGTCGATTTGATCGGGCTGCAATCCGGCCATGGCCAAAGCCTGTTTTGCCGCCTGCACCGCCAAATCACTAGACAATGTGCCTGAATCGGCATAGTGGCGCGCTTCGATACCGCTGCGTGACACAATCCAATCGTGCGAGCTTTCAATACCCTTGGCCGCCAATTGATCGACCAATTCCTGATTGGTCACCCGGTTGGGCGGCAAATAACTGCCGGTGCCGATAATCTTGCTGTGGCGCGCCATGTGCTTACTTTCGTTGATCCGATTCCGGAATTGCCTCATCCTGCGCACCCGATTGCGGCATCAACTCGGCAATCGTTTCCGAAATATGGGACAACACATTGTATTTGGCCGCATCAAAGGCGCGGCTAATCGCCCACTCATATGAATAGGCATCGGCACTGCCATGGCTCTTGAACACCAGCCCCCGCAAGCCAAGCAAACTGGCACCGTTGTAACGCGAAGGATTGAGCCGGGTCGCCACTGCCTGTAACGCATTGCGCGACACCAAGCCGCCCAACATGGTTAATGGCGTCCGCTTGAATTCCGCGGTCAACACACTTTTAAACATGCGCGCCAAACCTTCGGATGCCTTCAGCGTGACATTGCCAACAAAGCCATCACAGACCACGATATCGGTCGTGCCCTTGTAGATATCATTGCCCTCAACATTACCGTAGAAGTTCAGAATGCCCCGCGCATGGTCTTCACGCAACAATTCGGCCGTTTTCTTGACCAACTCATTACCCTTGATGTCTTCGGTACCGACATTGAGCAAGCCTACGGTCGGAGCCGATTTGCTCTCCATAGCTGACACCAAGACACTGGCCATGATCGCGAACTGGTGCAAATGATGCGGCTCACAATCGACATTCGCGCCCAAATCGAGCATGTAGGTCGGACCATCTTGTTGATTCGGAATGATGCTGCAAATCGCAGGCCGATCAATCCCGGCCAGCGTTTTAAGCACATAACGTGAAATGGCCATTAGCGCACCGGTATTACCGGCCGAAACACATGCCTTGGCCCGCTTTTCTTTGACCAGTTGAATCGCCACCCGCATTGATGAGTTTTTCTTGCGGCGCAACGCTACCTCAATCGAGTCATCCATCGTCACCACCTCAGTGGCATCGACGATTGACAGGCGCGGGTTATCCTGTGCCTTGTGCTTTTTCAGCTCGGCACGCAATACCCCTTCCAGCCCGACCAGAATCAACTCACATTCCGGTTGACGCGCCAGAAATGCAAGCGCCGCCGGTACCGTTACGGATGGGCCATGATCGCCCCCCATACCGTCGCTAGAGATTTTATTTGTAATTGAACTTTATCCCCCGATCTGCGCGA
>JACCDS011555040.1_pt1 | contig 16566 bp, 12 predicted proteins | sample 7446441 | NCBI WGS metagenome assembly JACCDS01 (sample SAMN15323445, study PRJNA562643) | freshwater metagenome | isolation source: river surface water | place: USA:Blue River Watershed | collected 2017-08-17
CACGGAACTTGCCGGCCACGTCACCCTGGAACACGAGGCCCGATGCAGTCGTCATCGTGCCGCCGGACAGCGGCAGCGGCGCTTTGAAGGACCAGACCTCCTTCTGCTTCACCGGATCCCATGCTTTCAGGCCGCCGCCATGGCCGCCCGGGCCCCATTTGCCGAGGTCGAAGTTCACCGCGAGGTAGAACTGGCCGCGCTTGTACTCTTCCTGGATGCCCTCCATATCCATGGCGAGGTTGTTGGTCGGGATGTAGACCAGGCCGGTGTTCTTGTTGTAACTCATCGGCGACCAGTTCTTGCCACCCACCAGGTTCGGCACGATGTCGGTCGCGTTGCGCTTGTAGCCCGGACGCTTGACGTTGCCCGGCGCCTCGATCGGCTTGCCGGTCTTCAGGTCGATCGACGATGCCCAGTTCACGCCGTCGACGAACTGCTTGGCCGAGATCAGCTTGCCGTTGGCACGGTCGATCACATAGAAGAAGCCGTTGCGGTTGGCCTGCATGATGACGGGGGTCTTCTTGCCTTCGACCGGCAGGTCAGCGAACACCAGCTCGTTGACGCCGTCATAGTCCCAGGCGTCATGCGGGGTGAACTGGTAGTGCCACTGGATGTTGCCCGTATCCGGGTTCAGTGCGACCACCGAGGCGGTATACAGGTTGGTGAACTTGCCGACTTCCGAGCTGTCGTTGCCACGCACACCGGCCGACCACGGCGCCGGGTTCGAGGTGCCGTAGTAGATCAGGTTGAGCTTCGGGTCATAAGAGCCAACCAGCCAGGCGGTGCCGCCGCCGGTCTTGCCGGAGTCGCCCTTCCAGGTGTCTGAGCCCTTCTCGTTCCCGACCGGCACCGTATGCGTGCGCCAGACTTCCTTGCCAGTGTTCTGGTCATACGCGACGAGTGCGCCGCGCACGCCGAATTCGCCGCCGGCGTAACCGGTGATGACGAGGTTCTTCGCGATGGTCGGGGGCGACGTGATGGTTGCGCCCTGGGTGTAATCCATCACCGTCGAGGTCCAGAGTTCCTTGCCGGTCTTTGCATCGAGCGCGGTCAGCTTCGCGTCGAGGCGGCCGACGAACACCTTGCCGTTGGCGTGAGCAACGCCACGGTTGTCGACGTCGCAGCAGGCGAACTGGTCGACGTTGCGCGGGACTTCGGGCGAATATCTCCACTTCAGGTCGCCGGTCTTCGCGTTCACCGCGATCACGTTCTTCGGCCCATACGATGAGGTCACGACCAGCATGTCGCCGATCAGGATAGGCGTCGATTCCTGTGAACGGTTGGTGCCGAGTTGCACTGCATACTGGACCTTCAGGTCCTTGACGTTGGCGGTGGTGATCTGGCCCGCGACACTGAAGCGGGTGTTACCCGTATCGCCGCCATACACAGGCCAGTCGCTTGCCGATGCCGTCGATGCCATCGCTAGCAGCATCGATGTAGCCAAAATAGTGGACTTCAGCTTCATTCCCATCTCCTTGCTTATTTTTGTCACGCTTGTTTTTCCAAGACTCGTGGCGCTGCGGCCTGCCAGGAATGTTGGTCGTAGAAGTAAACAGCTTCGAAAATCAAGAACCACGTCATGAACGGTTTGTTTCCGGCGCAGTACCCTCCTTTCAATACGGTTCATCAGCACATTCGAAAAACATCTCGGGTAACGCCTGCCCATCCTGGTGGCCTGCGGTGACGTCGCGAACCACCGATGGCGAGATTCAAAAAAGCCCGCAGATCGTTGGCGGATCTGCGGGGAATCACCAATGGAGATAAATCAGCGCCTGCCGGGTTCGGGGCAACCCGCCAGAGCGCCGGTCCGGCCTGAACAAACCCACCGGACCACCTGCCCTCGATATCTGCCTACCCCGATATCGCCCTGCCCGGGACAGCCGCAGAACAACCCGCTGCGACACCCCGATTTCCTGCCGCCCGATGATCCGGCTTGCCGCCGCCGCATCCGGCGCATGCCTTGTCATACTGGACTACTCATCACATGTGCAGTCATCATACCAGTTGAATTTTAAGGAAACAACCAGAATGGGCCTGCGCCGGAAAATAGCGGCAGGGCACAGCATGTAATTTATGGAATGGAAACTTTTTCGATGCGTTACGGCGGCCTGTCCGCGCCCGTCAGTGCAGGAGCGAGGCGACAGGAACGCACGAACGAGGCGCCGGCGTTCGATCGGTCGGGCCGGCGCTGGCGGAGCGGGAGAATGACGTCAGCCCACGCGCGAGCGTGTGGGCCGATGATGCTGCGGACACGGGCGTTGCAAGCCTGCGGGGGCTACCCTGCGCCATCGCGGCGCAGGAAGTTACACCAGTACGATGTCTGAAGCGCTGAGGGTGTTTACGCCGACCAGGTGGCCGATCAGCTCATCCGTGCGGCTATCCACCTTGCCATTGGCGTTGGCATCCAGGTAGATGCCCAGCCCGCTGGTACCCGAGAGTGTCGTCATGGCATACACATAGGATCGCCCTGCCGTCAGCTGGAGGTCGTCTACGCCGGCGGTGAAGTCGGTGATACGCGCATAATCTGCGGTACCCGAGCTCCTGGATGAACCGTCGTCATAAAACACCCGGCCGGTTATCCCGAGCATGAATACATCGCTGCCACCGTTGCCCGTGAGCGTGTCGATGCTGCCGCGCCCATACAGCGTCGTCACGGCTGGCACACCACTGAAGGTCTCGCCGGATGACGAGCCCACCATCGTATCGTTGCCGTTGGTGCCGTAGATGATCGCGGGAGCCGGTGCGGTCGTGTCGATAGTGAAATTGGCCGAGCTGCCCTCGGTACCGGCGTTGCCGGCTGCATCCGCATAACCGCTACCGATGGCGATGCTGTTGAGCGGGGCCAGCGTGCTGGCGTCCGGCGTGAAGGTCGCGCTCCAGGTGCGGCCATCCGTACTCGCCAGGCTTGAGATCGCGCCGTTCGATGCATTCACGTCAGCGCTGTCGAAACCGGTCACGGCCTCGCTGAAAGTGAAGGTCACGCGCGCGGTTTCGCCGGTGGTCAGTTGACTGTCCGACAGCGTGATGCCGACCGTCGGCGCCTTCGTGTCGACCGCGAACGCCGATGAGGTGAAGCCCAGCCCGGCACGCGTGCCGTCGGCACTGGTGTAGCTGCCGGCCGCGATCGATAGTTTGACGCCCTGTGCCTGCACATCGGCGGCGGGCGTCAACGTCGCCGTCCAGATCACGCCGTCGGTGCTGGTCAGGGTGTCGAGCGTACCCACTGCAGACGACAGGCTGACGTCGCCGTTCGCAAATCCCGTGACCGCCTCGCTAAAGGTGATGGTCACGGTGGCCGTGTCGCCGGTTTTGAGTGCGGTATCCGAGATCGTGACACTGGCCACGCCGGGTGCGGCCACCGCCAGCAGGGCCGCGAGCTTGCCAAGATCGAGCCAGCCGTCCCACGCCAGCTTGCTGGCCAGATCGGCCTTGTAGGTCACGCACTGGCGCAGCAGGTCGAGGCAATCCTGCGGCGTGGCGTTCGGCAGCGCGGAGGAGATCAGGGCCAGCGCACCCATCACATGCGGCGTGGCCATCGAGGTGCCGCTCAGGTAGCCGTAGCTGCCGTTCGGCAGCGTCGACACAATCGACGAGCCCGGTGCAGCCAGGTCGACCTTCAGGTTGCCGTAGTTGGAAAATGACGAGAGCGCACCCGTCGATGTCATCGACGCCACGGCTACCACCGCATCCCAGCCGAGTGCGGCTTGGGTACTGAAGTTCGACGGATAGTTGGCCAGCGTGTCGTTATTGTCGCCCACACCGTCGCTGCCCCCGTTGCCCGCGGCCGCAACAAACAGGTTGCCGGCAGCACCGGTGCGCGCGATCGCATCCAGTATCGACTGGCTGAAGCCGCCGCCAGCCCAGGAATTATTGGTGCCGACGAAATCGCTCGCCGCCGGCGCCGCCTTCGACATCGCGGTGAAATAGTCGAGCGCTTTCGCCGCATTCGACGTGTAGCCGCTGCCACTGGAGGACAGGAATTTCAGCGCCATCATCTGCGTCGACCAGTTGACGCCGGCCACGCCGGCGCCATTGCCGCCAACGCCGCCGATGGTGCCGGCTACGTGCGTACCGTGTCGATTGTCATCCAGCGGGTCGTTGTCGTTGTTGGCAAAATCCCAGCCGATCAGGTCATCGCGATAGGTATTGCCGTCATTGTCGATACCGTCTTCCCAGCGGACGTCGTTGAGCAGGTCACCGGCATCGATATAGCCGTTCACGTTCACATCGCTGACATAGGGCTTGTTGACGACATCGTTCAGGTCACGGAAAGTAATCAGGCCGTCACTGTCGGTGTCGGTCAGCGCATTGCGCAGCGTTCCAGATATTTCGCCCTGGTTCAGCCAGACATTCAGGTACAGGTCGGGGTGACGATAATCAATGCCCGTATCGATCACGCCGACCACGGTCTTCGTGCTGCCGGTATACCCGGCCGCCCACGCCTCATCGGCCGCACTGCCATAAAGACTGCCGCTGGCGTCGCCGCGCATGCCCCACAAACTGCCGTTGGTGTAACCCGAATCGTTGCTGGTGGACTGGGTACTGACGACAAAATTGGCTTCGGCAAAACGCACGCCCGGCTGGCGCAACAGCGTCTCGATCGCCTTGTCGATGTCGACGTTGTCGTTCAGCTTCACGCGCAGCAACTGGGCGCCGTTTTCGCCGCTGCCATCGGTCCATAACACCTCGAGCGGCTTGGTGTCACTGAGGGCAGCCGACGCCTTCCCGCCGAGTGCCTTGCCACTGATGGCAGCCAGCGCCTTCGCCCGCCCTTCGGCGCCGGCTTCTTCAGTAAACTGCACCAGTAACTCATTCGGCGCACGTGCAGGTGCTGGCATCGCCACCGGCAGTAAAGGCAGGGCGACCGGAATTGACGCTTCCGTACCGGCCGGCGCACCGGCCGAAATAATTACGGAAATCGGGGTGGATGTTTTTTTTCTGCTCATGGTCGGAGCGGCGGAAGACCGCGAAAATGACTGCGATTGAAGCGCGCCTGACAGCCGGGCTGCCGGTTAACCACGACAGGTGGCTGGATGCGGGCGTCCGTTGATTACGAACAGTCTTAATTATCCGCAAAAATCCCGCCAGGGGGTCACTATTTTGTAACTGTGGCGCCCGATCGCAAAAACATGCATATTTGGCAAAAGGCGTGGGCGGCAGCGTGTCGGCGGCAGGCGCCGGCACAGCCCGGATTGACTGTGCAGCTGCAGCAACGCCAGCGGCAACAGCAGCCGGGCCGGATAGTCAGAAGATCTGCGTAATACTGAAACTGAAGCGTTGCATTTCCTTGAAGCCGTTTTCAATTTTCACATCCGCTCCGTACTGCAGGGTCAGACGCACGGACGGCAGAATAAAATAATTGCTGCTGACCTCGTAGCGCTGGGTACGGGTCGTATCTCGCTGCGCCACGCCGCCGAGCGAGTTTTCCCCGCCAACGCTGTAGAAGTAAGTGGCACCGACATTCAGCTGCGGGTTCAGGCGGTAACTCAGTGCGGTCTGAAATGAATGCAGTGGGGCTTGCCGCTGCACCACGGGGGTCGGGCTGAACAGGTAAGTTTCGGGATTGCTGGCCGACCAGAGGGTATCAAACGCCATCATCCAGCCAAGCTTCTCCGACAGTTGCAGATGATGGGCCACCTGCAGCGCTGCGCGCAAGCGATTCCCGCCCGGGTTGGTATTGACCACTTTGGTGTTATTTATATTGTATTCGCCGGTCGGGACGAACAAATAGCCGCCGACGGTCAGGTAACGTCCGTTGTCGCGGTCACTATGCAACCAGGTAGCGAGCAGCAGCGCCAGGTCACCGACACCGGCGCCCGCATCCACTGCACGCAGTTTCGGGGAAAGCGCAACGTTCTCCGTTTCTATGTTCAGGTAAGGCAGCTGCACATAAAAAATCGACGGCCTGCCGCCCCAGTCAAACGTGCGGGACAAGCGAAGATATTGCCGGGTTGTGTTGAGTTCGGTGGCGAGCGGATACGGTTCGCCGTTCAGGTAAAACTTGCCTCGATGGCTGCTGGTGTAACCATATTGCACCGCAGACAGGCCCACACGCGGCGCAATCGCATCGGTGATGCCGATGTCAATTGCCAGGCTCGGGCAGGAAACAACGGCCAGCAGGAGTGTGAAGAAATATCTAGTTGAGATCATGACGCCAGTCCCGGGCCCTCATCCAGCACACCATCGCTCGGTCGCCCAGGCGTGAAACTCTTCCGCCGGCATGGGCCTGCAAAAAAGATAGCCCTGCAAATAGTCGGCGTTCATTTTTTGCAAAAGATTACGTTCATCGTCGGTTTCGACACCTTCGGCGACCACTTTGCAATCGAGTTCATGCGCCATCTGGATGATGGCGCGGCAGATCGCCTGCTGCCTGGGCAGACGATCGAGATCGCGGATGAACGTCTTGTCCAGCTTGACGAAATCGAGCTTCAGTTTACACAACTGGCCAAAACTGGAATAACCGATACCAAAATCGTCCATCGCAATCATGAAGCCGAGGCTGCGCAGCATCGTGATGGCATTCAGCAGCTCAGGCGTCACATCCAGCATGATGCCTTCGGTAATCTCGAGCAGGACCGATTGATGCGGTAGGTTGAGGACGTCCAGTTTGGCCAGCATGCGCTGCGGCTCGCGTGCACACAGCAGCAGGTAAGCCGGCGGCATGTTGATGCTGATCTGTAATTGCGGATGCAGCGTTTTGCGCCACAGCTTGACCTGAAAAGCGACCTGGCGGAAAACCCAGTCGGTGATGTCGTTGATGAGTTCGGCCTGTTCTGCCAGCGGGATGAATATATCCGGCGCGATATAACCCCGCTGCGGATGCTTCCAGCGGATCAGCGCTTCCGCCTTGGGCGGCTCCTTGCCCGAAACGGACAGCACCGGCTGGTAGTGCAACGCGAAATCACCGGCAGCCACGGCCACCTCAAGATCACGTATGAGCAAGTGACGCTCTTCGGTATCGACCAGCAGTTGCGACGTGAACAGTACCGGCTCGGACTTGAACTGCCGCACGGCGTTCATCAGTGCAAGTTCAGCGTCTGCCACCAGGATGTCCGCGGTACAGCCGTCGTCCGGCGCACGGCTCATCCCGATCCTCAGCCGGGTCGATACTGAAAATGTTCCCGACGTCACGGCCAGGTCGAGCTCATGCGTATGCCGTAACAAGGAGTTGGTCAGCAAAGCGGTTGGCAATTCGACGGAACCGGGAATCCAGGCGAGATAGTCTTCATTACCTGAACGCGCAAGCAAGGCATCGGCACCCAGTAAATTTTTCAGTCGTGCAATCAGCGAGCACAGCAAGTTATCTTGAATCGTCAGTCCCAGATAGCTGGTCGCATCGACCCAGCCGGGAAAGCGAATGGCAACGATCAGGCCGACCGGCTTGGCATGGTCGACCGCATTGTCCCGGAAATGCTCGCCCAACGCGGCGAGGAAGCCGTCGCGGTTAAATAGCCCTGACGCCGGCTCGATCAGCAAGGCTTCCCTGGCCTCGCGCTGTGCTGTGGCACGCTCGATATCCAGTTGTTGCACGACCTTGGACATATCGGTCGTCACCACACTGACGCGGTGGAGCAACCTGCGCCAGAAGCGCATCACCAGTTGCAAGACCACGATGGAAATAAACGAGGCGACTAGCAAGCGGTGAAAAATCTGCGTATCGTAATTTTGCTCACCGGTCCGCAGTATGGCGACCATGGCGATCAGCGTGAAACCGTTGTAGCCGAGCGCGGCATTCGGTCGCACCAGCACATGGATGAAGGCGATGACGCCCGGCAAAAGCGACAGCGGCAGAATTCCGTTCGTTAGTGTTGCACCGATGCTGATAGGCTGATTGAAGCCGCCAGGAAGAAACTGACATATCGGGAGTACGCGGGCCGGAAGATAAAGACGGCCAGCGTGGCCGCGCAGACGGCCAACGTCGCGTACATCCAGGTCGCCGTGAAAGGTTGGCGAACAAAACCGAGTTTTGCGGCCAGCAACAACAGGGTGGTCGCCAGCAGGCCTACCGTCAGGCTCAGCAGTAATCCGAACCGGTCCACCTGGTGCATCGACTCCCGGGCATCGGAAATTTCGGCGAGCCACAGCCTGATCTGCTCAACCAGGTGATCGCCGGTCGGCGCGGCCTGCTTACCGTAAGAAACTCGCTCGGATTTCATGGTTAATATTTAACCAGCTTTTGTCTTTCCGCATGGCAAATATTATTGAAGTCCAGCTTTTTTTATTTGGCGTATTGATTTTTCCAGAGATCGGGAATGCTTCTTTCGAAGGCGAAAGAAAAGCTTTATCAAGCTGATAATTTACATATTTATTTCATAATTTTATTTTTGTTTTGACAACCCACGTCGGTATGAAATTACTCTGAATTGCCGGACGAACCAGGTCATGTCGCTGCTGTCGGCGGCAAGATGGTCGCTATCGACATCGTGCCGCCGGATGATCTCCGGTGCCATGCAGGACTGCCCGTTCATTTCGCCAGCAGACGAGGTACAGCGCTTTCCGACACCGACGAACTACACATGGCTGGCGCGGCCCACTGCCGGCCGGATGTTTTACCTGGCCCGGGAGCTTCCCTTCAGGCCGCCACTTCCTTTCGACTCGAATCGGAATCACTGGCGCTGGAGCGGGCGTAATTCGCGATCTTTTCCGACAGATACTGCGCATCGCGCGCCACGCCCGAGAAGCGTCCCGAGCCCCAGGTAAAGAGCCAGGGCAGGCCGAGGAAATACAGGCCGGGCTGCGATGTCACGCCGCGATAATGCACCGGACTGCCCGAGCCGTTGAACACCGACGCATTGACCCAGCTGAAGTCCGGCTGGAAGCCGATGCACCAGATCACGCTGGTGATGCCGGCTGCGCCGATCGCGAGCTCGGTACGCTCGGCAGCCGGCTTCCATACCGGCGTGTAGACGGAGGCAGGCGGTGCGTCGATCTGCTTGTCCTCGATGTACTTGTCGATCGATGCATTGATGCGGTTATAGACCGCGTCGGCCTGATCGAGCGACTGCCGCAGGTTGGGCTGGAACCTGAGCACCTCACCGTCGATGTCGACCATCGTGCCGAACAGCTCCATGCCTTCCAGCGCGAACTTGCGCAGGTCGATGTCGCGCCCGCCGTCGCGGCCGGTAACGTAATGATTGGTGTTGTCGCGCACGCCCTCGCGCAACGGATGCTTCTCGACCGGCAGGTCGTAGTAGCCCATGTCGGCGAGCCAGCGCACCACGTCCTTGCCGCGATAAAAGCGCGCGCAGCGCGGCGCATCGCCGGTGGCCAGGTAGACCTTGCGCCCGGCCAGATGCAGGTCTTCGGCGATCTGCGCGCCCGACTGGCCATTCCCCACCACCAGCACGGCGCCTGCAGGCATCGAGGCCGGATTGCGGTACTGCTCCGAATGTATCTGCACGACACCGGCCGGAATGCGTTCGGCCATGCGCGGCATGACCGGCTCATGATAAGCGCCGGACGCCACCACCACTTGGCTGGCCATCAGCACGCCGTGCGAGGTGCTGATGGTGAAGCCGCCACCCGCGGCCGGATCGCGCGGATCGATGCGATCGACGCTCACGCCGCATAAGGCCGGCGGATTCACATGACGCACGAAGCCTTCGAGGTAATCGACGATCTCGTCCTTCTTCATGAAGCCGTCCGGATCCGCGCCACGGTAAGGCCAGTCGGGCAATGCGCACTGCCAGTTCGGCGTGACGAGGCAAAAGTTGTCCCAGCGGGCATGCTTCCAGCTGTACACGAAGTCATTTTTCTCCAGCACGATGTGGTCGATACCCTGCTGCTGCAGGCAGTAACTGATAGCCAGTCCGGAATGGCCGCCGCCAATGATGGCCACGTCAACCTGCGGCGGAAGATGGGTCATGTTCATTTGTCTCTCCTAGTTCATCGATACGATCTCGACGATCGTGTGGTTCTCAAACTGCCGGCATTGCCGCTCGATCTGGTCCAGCTGATCCATCGCCGATGAACAGATGAAGCCGAATCGCCGCCGCACCCGCTCCGACGCCGCCGCCAGGCCTGTGCGCGAACGCTGCAGGAATTCAGCCACCGGCAGGCGCTCGCCGGGCTTGAAGTACTCATGGATGACGGTTGATGGCGAATAGCAGTCGTTCTCGCTCTGGTCGGGCCAACGGACCCGGAAATACACGGCTGGCATGCGCGCTCCCTGTTCAATTGCTGCTGCATTGCGCCGCAACCGGGCGGCGGGCGGTAATAAAGGCGGCCTCGGCCCAATCCCAGACGCGGGAGAGCGCGTGGCCACTGATGAGGTTCACCTCGGTACCCGCGTTGACGCGGCCGATGGCGGCCACAGCGATGTCGCGCTGCGCGAACATGGCCGTCACCCGCTCGACTGCGGACGGCTTCACGCTGAGCAGGAAGCCGAAGCTCGGGAACACCTGTAGCCAGGTCAGCAGCGGCACGTCTGGCGGGCGCGGAATCGCTGCCAGATCAATGTCGATGCCAACCCGCGAGCACTCGGCCAGCATCAGAGCGGTGCCGGCGATGCCGGCCATGCTGATGTCCTTGGCCGCCTTGCTGAGGCCTTCCTCGGCAATCTGCGGCAGCAGGTCGAGATCGGCGCGCAGGCGCGCAGCCGGCGCCCGGGTCGACGCATTCCAGTAAGGCTGGTCGCCCTCGAACTGACCGCGCAGGTCAATGGCCATCAGCAGCATGTCGCCCGGCTCGGCATCGAAGCTGGTCAGCAGCTTTTTTGCGCGGCCGAGAATGGCCACGGCCAGGTGACCGGTGTCGCTGCGGTTATTGGTATGACCGCCGACCACGGGCACGCCGTAACGGGCCGATGCCTCGGCCATGCCCTGCATCACGTCCGATGCCGGCTGCATGTCCTTGCTCCACAGTGCATCGACCACCGCAATCGGTCGCCCGCCCATTGCGGCAATGTCGCTGACATTCACCAGCACGCTGCTGTAGCCGGACAGCCACGGCATCTGGTTCACGAAGTCGTCGACGAAGCCTTCGATAGCCAGCAGCAGCCAGCCGTCACCATCGGGAATGGCCGCACAGTCGTCGCCGATGGCAATCGCTTCGCCACTGGCGGCCAGACTGGCGGCAGCGCCGGTCAACGTGGTCATGATCGCGCCGATGTCGACCTTGTGCGCAAAGCCCCGGCTGGCGCGCAACGCAGCGCTGAGCTGGTCGAGTTCCTGTGGTGTCACGCGGACCTCCGTGCACGGGTCACGATGCCGGCGCAGGCGTCGGTGCACGGCGGGTAATGCGACAGGTCGGCCTCCATCAGGCAGTGCGGCCGACCAAAGCGGATGGCTTCCTTCAGCGTGCGCCAGTGCAGCTTCTCGAACAGCATGCGGTTCTGGCTTTGCACATGGGCGAGGAAGATGCGCGCGCCGCGCGCATGCGCAGAGCACACCGCCAGCCGGATCAGCGACGCGCCGATATGGCCGTAATGCCGGAATGACGGATGCACCGCCAGCCGGGAGCCCCACCACAGGTCGTCGCCTCCGGTATGAATACGCACCGTGCCGACCACCTGGTCGGTGACGCCGGCCACACAGGAAACGGCCACCAGCGGCAAGGCACTGTCATCGAGCGCGTCGCGGTCATCGCCGACGAACACGCCCTGCTCAACGCAGAACACTGCACGGCGTAGTTTGTGCGACTGCGCGATTTCCCAGTGCGATTCGGCCAGCTTGACGCGGAACTCGCAGGGAATGAAATCGTTCGGCAGATCGCAGATGGTGTCGAGATCGAGCATGGGAAACTCCTTCGGCCTCAGCCTTCGTAGACCGACAGCGACGAGCAGGCGCCGCATTTGCCGCAGCCGGCCTTGCTGTCGGAGGAACGCATATGCGCGGCATTCACCATCGCGGCGACCGGCTCAAGAACGGACGCCATGAATTCCGGCGTCGGCGCCGGATGATCTTCCAGCGGCGTGCCACTGATCGGTACAAACGGCACGACGAACGGATAGACCCCGATCTCCAGCAACTGGCGCGACATGTCCAGGATCGCCTCGCGGCTGTCGCCGAGGCCGGCGAGGAGGTAGGTGCTGACCTGTCCGCGCCCGAACACTGCCACGGCGGCCTTGAAGCTTTCCATGTAACGCGCGATCGGCACACTGGCCTTGCCCGGCATAATCTGTGCGCGCAGCTCAGGCGTGACGACCTCGAGGTGCATGCCGAGCGCATCAACGCCTGCCGCCTTCATGCGCGCAAACCACAGATCGGTATCCGGCGGCTCGCATTGCACCTGGATGGGAATGTCGACCACGGCACGGATCGCCGTCACGCTGTCGACCAGGATCTGCGCGCCCCGGTCCGGCGTGGGCGGGGTGCCGGTGGTCAGGATCATCTGCTTCACGCCGTCGAGCTCGACGGCGGCGCGCGCGACTTCGGCGAGCTGCTGCGGCGACTTGTGGGCAATCGTGCGGCCGGCCGCCAGCGACTGACCGATCGCGCAGAACTTGCAGGTCTTGCGCCGGCTTTCATAACGTATGCAGGTCTGCAGCACGGTGGTCGCCAGCACATCGGCGCCATGCAGCGTCGCGATCTGCGAATAGGGAATGCCGTCGGCGGTCGAGCGCGCGTAAAAGCGCGGCGCCTTCGGAAAGGCGATGCTGGCGATCGGTATGGCGCCGCGTGTCAGCGTGCTGTGCCCCTCGGCATCCGGCGCTCTGGCAACAAAGGGCGACTGCCAGGCGCTTGAGGTATGCACCGGCACCATGATGGTGTGTCCGTCGACAGTAACCGCCTTGTGGTCGGACGGACCGGCGCCGCCACGCCGGCTCGCTACCCCGGCGTTGGGCGATGCCGGATCATCGAGCCGCAACCCGTAGGACTGCAGCTCCGTCATCAGCTGCCGTGTCGCCGCCGAGGGTGGCGCTATCGTCGTAGGCGTGGGCGTGTTCATGGGGAATGCTCCTGGCGTTCGGTTGAAGGGTGGGTTGGGTGTTCGGCTGGACGGTGGCGTGCGCTTCAAGGTGCGATCCGACGTACGATCCGAGCGGCGCGTGCATGGGCCGCACCGGGGTGGCCGCTGTATCGTTGATCGCGAGCGACAGCAGTTCGGGGCGCGCGTAATGGCCGACCGAATCCATCATCCGCTTGCGCTTGGCGATGAGCTTCATGTCGAGGTCGGCGACGACGATGCCTTCGCCCTCGCGCAGCGGCGGCGCGAGATGCACGCCTTCGGGCGAGATGATCGCGGTGTTGCATCCGCCGCGCAGGCCCTTCTGCAAGACCGGATCGGCACTGATCGCATTGATCTGCGCATCGCTCAGCCAGCCGGTGGAATTGATCACGAAACAGCCCGACTCGAGCGCGTGGTGGCGGATCGTTACGTCCATCTGGTCGGCAAAGATCGGCCCGACCAGCGAACCGGGGAATTGGGCGCAATGAATCTCTTCGTGCTGGGCCATCAGCGCGTAGCGGGCGAGCGGGTTGTAATGCTCCCAGCACGCCAGCGCCCCGACGCGGCCGACGCGGCTGTCCACTACCTTCAGGCCGGCGGCGTCGCCCTGCCCCCAGATCATGCGTTCGTGGTAAGTCGGCGTGATCTTGCGACGCTTCAGTAGCAGCGTGCCGTCGGCGTCGAACACCAGCTGGGTGTTGTAGAGCGTGCCGTGGTCACGCTCATTCACGCCGAGCACGACCACGATGCCGCAGCGCCTTGCGCATTCGGCGACGGCGGCCGTCATCGGTCCCGGGACGGTCGGCGCCAGCTCATGCAGCCTGAGGTGTTCCGCGCCGGCCAGCATCGGCGGGCGGACGAAGGAGAAATACGGGTAATACGGTACGAAGGTTTCCGGGAACACCACCAGCTGCGCACCATCGGCCGCGGCCCTCGCGATGTAGTCGCAGACTTTGTTGATGGTGCCGTCGGCCGAGTCGAATTCCGGTGCGATCTGCACTGCTGCGGCTCGTACTGTTCGTGGCGCGCTCATGGTGGTGTCTCCCGAGGCTGCCGGCTTAGAGGGTCCAGGTATCAAGGATGAACGCGTTGGCCTTGCGATGCAGCAGGATCAGGTCTAGCACGTCGAGCGGATTGATCGGACGGATGCCGTCGATCAGCGCGCCCTCGCCATGGCCGTACAGCGCCTGCAGTGCGAAGCGGCAGGCATAGACCTTGCCGCCCTCGGCGATGAACTTGGCGATCTGGTTATTGAAGTTCTGGTGACCCGGAAAGGCTTCGTCACCGAGCGTCGGGAAACCGCGCTTGACGCCGAGCGTCACGCCTGGCCCGTACAGCAGGACCGAGGTCTCGAAGCCCTTGCGTTGCAGGCGCGTTGCCTGCAGCAGGTTGACGAAACCGATCGAGCCCTCGAAGGCGACGGTGTGGAAGGTAACCAGGGCTTTTTCGCCCGGCTCCGCCTTCACATCCTCGAACACCTTTTCTTCATAGTCGACCAGGAAATCACCTTTCTGGTTGGCGGGCTTGGTTACTTTTGGCATATCGGCATCTCCGTTGGGTGGGTGGTGAAAACTGACTCCCGGACATTCGCAAGCGACGTGCCAATCAGAGGCCATCTGGCCTGCTCACCCTGCAATCAAGCTCCAATCAACAAGCCGGGATGCGCGCTTTTGTTCGTTCCGATATCTGGATCGATGTGCAAGTTGGGCCATAGCGTCTGCCAGCGCCGGGCGTGTGCGTGCACCGGCGCGACACACGCTGATCCAATCAATGGCTCCAATCAGGAGCGCCGGCGCACTTCGAGTGGGCGTCAGGCGATGCGAGCGGCGCCGCAGGCTTGATTGGATCGCTGGCATGAATGCTGCGAGGTGCTTGATGCACTCACCCTGCCCCCAGAAACGATGGCCACCCTCTCTTCCGACAACCAGCCGGCTTCGCCGCAGATGAAAAGACTGATCCAGCCGTGGCTACGGCGGCTGTCATCCGGCGGCCAGCCGGCCTACCTGCTGATCGCCGACCTGATTGAGGAGGATGTCCGCAGCGGGCGCCTCAGCGCACGAGAAAAGCTGCCGACACTGCGCGCGCTGGCCGGCAGCCTGCAGCTCGATTACACGACGGTGGCACGCGCGTACGCCGAGGCCCGCAAACGCGGGCTGCTCGACAGCCGTCCCGGCATGGGCACCTTCGTCAGGGGAAGCAGCCCCTCGCTTCCGCTACGTGGCGGCGGCAACAGCGAAATGACGATGAACCTGCCGCCGGAACCCGACGATACGGCGCTGCTGCAGCGCATGCATGAGAGTGCGTCGCGGCTGATGGCGCAGGCCAATCTGTATGACCTGATGCGGTATCAGGACGTGGGCGGGCTGAAGGAAGACAAGGAAGCGGCGAGGCAATGGATGCGACAGATCCTGCCCGACTGCGATGTGCGCCGCGTGCTGGTCAGTCCGGGCAGCCACACGGCGCTGGTGGCGCTGGTGTGCCAGCTGGTGCGGCCGGGTGAGCTGATCTGTGTCGAGTCGCTCACTTATCCGGGCATGAAGGCGATTGCGTCGCATCTCGGGGCGAAGCTGCATCCGCTGGCCGTCGATGACGAGGGGCCGAGCGCGGTCGAATTCGAGATCGCCTGCAAGACGCTGCAGCCGAAGGCGCTGTATTGCAATCCGACGATGCTGAACCCGACCACGACGACGATCTCGCGTCGCCGGCGCGAGGCGCTGGCCGACATCGCGCTGCGTTACAGCATCCCGATTATCGAGGACGATGCGTATGCGATGCTGCCAACCCACCGGTTGCCGACGATCGCCAGCCTCGCGCCGCAGCTGACTTACTACATCACCGGGCTGTCGAAATTCCTTGGTGCCGGCCTGCGCACTGCCTATGTGTCAGCGCCAACGACCCATCAGACGCAGCGGCTGGCCGGCATGCTGCGCGCCATGACGGTGATGGGGTCGACGTTGACGAATGCGATTGCCACGCAGTGGGTAATGGATGGCACGGCGCAGGCGATGCTGGAGGCGGTGCGCAATGAATCGGTCGCGCGGCAGCAGCTGGCAGCGACCTGCCTGAGCGAGTTTTCGTATGACGCGCAGCCGGAATGCTTCCACCTGTGGCTGCGACTGCCAGCTGCCTGGAGTACGGCGGAGTTCGCATCGCAGCTGCGTGGCGAAGGCGTTGGCGTGGTCGCGAGCGCCGCATTCTGCACTGACGGCGATGCGCCAAACGCAGTCCGCGTCGCGCTCGGCGGACCGCAATCAAGGGCCATGTGCGAGATGGCGCTGAAGCTGATCGCGGAGACGCTGAAGCATCCGGTGCATCCGGAGGCTAGTGCGATTTAGGGGCTGGCTACCTGAGCGTGGCGAAACGGCACGGGCGCTGGTAGGGTTGGGGCGCGGAAGACAGTGCAGGCGCGTGACCATGAACACACCCATTTACACCCATTTGATTCGGGCGCCCTTGAGCGCAGGGCAACCGCATTGGCATTCAAGCGTCGACCCAGATCCGCAGGAAGCGGCCATGGCTGCAGGCGTCGACATCTGCGGCTGGATTGCGGCATTCCGTACATCGTGATTTCTTCACTACTTGGCCTACCTGACTACCGAGTAGCCTCTATTTTTACCTTGTTTTAAGTTCGGGGAAGTCTTCGCTACCGAAATTGTCCTCGAGCACGCCTATCAGGTC
>JACCDS011358029.1_pt1 | contig 16563 bp, 15 predicted proteins | sample 7446441 | NCBI WGS metagenome assembly JACCDS01 (sample SAMN15323445, study PRJNA562643) | freshwater metagenome | isolation source: river surface water | place: USA:Blue River Watershed | collected 2017-08-17
CACCCAGGCCCAACTCTACGGCATCGTCAACGCCATCCGCATGCAGGAGAGCACCTACAAGTCGGCCGGCTCGGTGCACGGCTGCGCCCTGTTCCGTGGCGAGGAGATGCTGATCTTCGTCGAAGACGTGGGGCGCCACAACGCCATCGACACCATCGCCGGCTGGATGTGGTTGCAGGACGCTTCTGCCATGGCCGGAGACGACAAGGTCTTCTACACGACGGGGCGGCTCACCAGTGAGATGGTGATCAAGTCGGCGCAGATGGGCGTGCCCATCGTGGTCTCACGCAGCGGGATCACGCAGATGGGGCATGCGGTTGCTGAGCGTGTGGGCTTGTGCGCCATCGGGCGGGCTACTGGCCGGCATTTCTACTGCTATACGGCGGCGCAGCGCCTGGTGCTGCAGCCGGAGCTGGCGGGGCCGAAGTTGCGGGTGGCGGTTTAGTTTCTTTCGACACATACCTCCGTTCGGCCTGAGCTTGTCGAAGGCCTCGCCGAATTGCTGGCGTGGCTAGCCGGGTCTCGCCCCGGCGGGCGAAGCGGCACTTGGGCGTTGTTCGGTTTACATTAGAAAATGAACGCCCTCATGAGACGACACACATGAAACTTCGAGAAGTACTTAGAAACCCAGACGTTCTTTCTACCTTGTGCTGGCTATATTTGCCGCGCAATGAAACCTGGCACCTTGATAGTGAGGCCCTGGTGATGGAAGAAGATGAAGTTACGCCAGAGGAGGGCGAAGCCGATCCGCAGGCTGGTATCCCTAGGGAAGCAAGAGAAAGAGGGATGACAAGGGGGCTCGATGTTGCGACTGTTCAAGACATCGTCCTAAATGCGAGGGAGCAAAAGCCCATGGCGTCCGAGAAAGACCTGGTGGAGGCATTCCTCTACTACTTTGAACATGACGCCTTCTTGACATTCTGATTGTGCCCCGTTGTCCCGCCCACGAACGATTTCTGATTGCCGAAGCATCAGTTTTTGACTGTGAAACCAATCAATGTCAGTGGCCGATTCAGGTCAGCTGCTTTTTCTCCAACAGACCGTGCGCTTCTGACACCACTTTTTCAGCCGTGATCCCGAACAGGCGATAAAGCGCTTCGGCGGGCCCCGAAGCGCCGAAGCCGCTCATGCCGACGAAGCCGCCCAGCTCTCCAAGGTAGCGATCCCAGCCAAAGCGCGCAGCGGCCTCCACGCCCACGCGCACGGTGCCTTGCCCTAACACGCTTTTGCGGTATGCGGCTTCTTGTGCATCGAACAGCTCCCAGCAGGGCAGCGAGACGACAGCAGTGCCTATGCCTTCAGCTTCAAGCCGACGCCGTGCCTCAACGGCCAAGGCAACCTCCGAGCCCGTGGCCAATAATGTCACGCGGCGCGGGCCGCAGGCGGCTTCGCTCAGGATATAGCCGCCGCGATGCGCCAGGTTTTCCTCAAGGTGCGACACGCGCACCAGGGGAAGGGCCTGCCGGGCAAACACCAGGCAAACCGGCCCGCTTTTGTGCGCCATGGCGATTTCCCAGCATTCGGCGGCCTCGACCGCGTCGGCCGGGCGCATCACGAGCATATTGGGCATGGCGCGCAAGGAGGCGAGGATTTCCACCGGCTGGTGGGTGGGGCCGTTCCTGCCAATGCCGATGGAATCGTGACTGAAGACGAACTTGACCGGCAGACCCATCAGGGCGGCGTTGCGCAGGGCCGGGCGCTCGTAGTCGGCAAAGGCCAGATACGTCACGCTCAGGGGCACGACACCACCGTGTGCTGCCATGCCGTTGGCCATGGCGCCCATGACATGTTCCCGCACGCCGCAATGCACATAAGCGCCGCTTCGATGGTGAGCGGTGAAGGCGGCCAGGCTGCGTTTGTGGCTGGTGGGGGCTTCCAGGTCGGCGCAACCCACCATGCGTTCGGGCAATACGGGGGCCAGCAGATCATTGATCCGGGCCGAAATCAGGATGCCACCCTGGTCCTCGGGTTCATCAATGGCGTGGCGCTTGTAGTCATGCAGCACCTGCTGCCACCCAACAGGCAATTCACCGCGCATGACGCGTTCGAATTCGGCGCGATCTGTCGCGGGCAGGGCTGCCACGCGCGCCTGCCAGGCTTCAAATGCGTGCAGGTTTCGGAGGCCCGCCTGTCGCCAGCGTGCCAGGATGTCGGCGGGCACCTCGAATTCCGGGTGGGGCCATCGCAGCAGATCGCGCGCAGCAATGGCATCTTCCGCAAAGAGGCGGGCACTGTGACCGCCGCGCTGTCCCTGAACACGCGGGATACCCTTGCCAATGATGGTGCGACAGGCAATCATGGAGGGGCGTGGGTCATTGCGTGCCGCATCCAGCGCCTCTGACACGGCCGCGATGTCATGGCCATCGACCTCGACTACATGCCATTGGGCCACGCGGAAGCGTTCAGCCACGTTCTCGCTGATGGACAACTCGGTGCTGCCGTCGTCGGTGATGCGGTTGTCGTCCCATAGCAGAATCAGCTTGGACAGACGCAGGTGCCCGGCCAGCGAGATCATTTCCTGACCTACACCCTCCTGAAGGCAGCCGTCACCCACGAAAGCGTAGGTGAAGTGGTCGATCAAATCGTCGCCGAAGCGGGCGTTGAGGTAGGCTTCCGCCACGGCCATGCCGAACGCATTGGCTATGCCCTGCCCGAGCTGGCCCGTGGTGACTTCAATGCCGGCCTGCGGGTCGTATTCCGGATGTCCGGCGCAATGTGAATTCAGCTCACGGAAGCTGCGGATCTGGTCGAGCGAGATACGCTCGTAGCCCGTGAGGTACAACAATGAATACAGCAGCATCGAGCCGTGTCCGTTGGACAGCACCACGCGGTCGCGGTCCCACCAGGTTGGCTCGGCCGGGTTGAACTTCAGATGCCGGGCGTAGAGCGCCGTGGCGATTTCCGCCATGCCCAGGGGCACGCCCTGGTGGCCTTCGCCGGCGCGCACGATGGCGTCGATGGACAGGAAACGGATGGCGTGCGCCAGGGGCTGCAGGGAATGTTCGGTCATGGGTATCGCCGCGTCACCCCTGATGAGGCAACGCTTGTCTCCGAGTTGGTCTGGTTCGAATACGGGCGATTCTTGCCGGCACCCTTCATGAAGACAAGCGAATAAATTTCAGGTATTTGTGAATATCCTTCATTCCTCTGCCGCTCAGGCTCGACGAGTACCACGCCGGGTCTTCGTGGTGAACGCGGAGCCGGCCTCTTCGCGCAGCCACTCCAGGAAGCTCATGACCTCGGGCCGTGAGGCGTGGCGCGCTGGGTAAACGATGAAATGGGCCTTGACCTCGAGACTCATCTTCGGGTCAAAAACCGGCTGCAGACGGCCTGCCGTGATGTGATCGCCACCGATGGTGGAGCTCTCCAGCGTCACGCCCATGCCCTGCACCGCGGCGTCCAGGCTCATCATGGCGCGGTCAAAACGCAAGGCGAAGCGCTCGGGGCGTTGCTTGCCGCCATGACGGGCAAACCATTCCGGCCACTGCACCACGCTGACATTGGACTGGATCAACGGCACCTGGAGCAGATCCGCAGGTGTGCGGAGTTGATGGCGTCGTACGAAGTCCGGGTTGGCCAGGGGCATGACACGCTCGGTGAAGACCGGTTCCACGTGCAGGTCGGGCCAGTTCGGCAGACCGTAACGTATGTCGATGTCCATCTGTCCGATCTGAAAGTCCGAGTGAATGTGCGAGGCCGACAGCACCAGGGAAATACCCGGATGCTTCTGGGCGAAACGGCTGATCCGCGGCATCAGCCACAGACTGGCGAAGCTGGGGCTGGCGTGGACGTACAGCGTGTCCTGCACCCCATGGCGCAGATCGTCGGTGGCGGAGTTGATGGCCCCCAGTGCGCTGGCCACGCGTTGCAAATAGCTTTGACCGGCCGGCGTGATCTCGACGCCTCGGGTTGAACGCTCGAACAGGCGCAAGCCGAGCAGCTCCTCCAGTCTGGCGACCTGATGGCTCACCGCCGAGGGCGTGAGATGCAATTCCGCCGCGGCCAGCGAGAAGCTCTTGCGGCGCGCAATCGCCTCGAAGGCCTGCAGGGAAGTCAGTGGCGGGATCATGGCGTGATGATCAATTTTTGATTATTGCAGTGCAACATGACACAAATTCAAAAGTCAGTGAGATTTTATCGTTTGTCATCAACCTGGTCGATGCGCAGAATCCGCTCACTTTCATCCATGAACACAAAGCAAAAGGAGACGAACATGCTTTTGAAGGACAAGGTAGCAGTGATCACGGGCGGCGCAGGTATCAATGGCCTGGGATTTGCCGCCGCAAAGATGATGGCAGAACAGGGTGCCACCGTGGTGATTCTGGACCTCGACCCCGCAGATCCGCAAGCGGCGGCCAAGCGACTGGGCCCACAACACTTGGGATTCGTTGCCGATGTGACGGACAAGGCCTCCTGCGAGGCCGCCGCGGCCAAGATCAAGGCCGCATTGGGCCGGATCGATATCCTGGTCAACAATGCCGGCATCACACAAGCGGTGAAATTCCTGGACATCACGGGCCAGGACTACGACCGCATTCTGAATGTGAGCCTGCGCGGTACCCTTTATGCCTCGCAAGCCGTGCTGCCGACCATGCTGGCGCAGAAGAGCGGCGCCATCGTCTGCATCTCCTCCGTGTCGGCGCAGCGCGGCGGAGGCATCCTGGGAGGTCCGCACTACTCGGCGGCCAAGGCCGGCGTGCTGGGGCTGGCGCGTGCCATGGCGCGCGAGTACGGCGGCAGCAATATCCGGGTGAACTGCGTCACGCCGGGGCTGATCGCCACCGACATCAACAAGGGGAAGATCCCCGAGGACAAACACCAGGCCATCCTCGACGGCATTCCGCTGGCACGCATCGGTGAACCAAATGATGTGGCGGGCGCCGTGGTCTTCCTGGCCAGCGATCTATCGAAGTACTGCACCGGTGTCACGCTCGACGTGAACGGCGGGATGCTGATTCACTGAGACCGGGTATTTCCCGATTCATCTCCATGGCGCAGACCATGGGCAAATAACCAAGGAGACATCATGAAACGTTTTCAATCTTTCCGCCGTGCTTTTCTGGCCACCGCTTTTCTTGCCGTGACCTCGCTTGCATCGGCCCAATCCGCCGTCAAGCTGACCTTGGGTCACGGCGCCGCTCCGGGCAATCCGCGCCACGAGGCCGCGGTCAAGTTTGCCGAGACCGTCAAGACCCGAACCCAGGGCCGGATCGAAATTCAGGTGGCGCCTTCTGCTCAGCTCGGCGACGACGCTGCCATGGTGACTGCCCTGCGCTCGGGCACCCTGGACATGTCGGCCAACAGTCAGGGCGCCTTGGCTGCTGTGGTGCCGGAGTATGCCGCACTGGGCATGCCCTTTCTTTTCGCCGACGTGCGCAAGGCCTGGCAGGTGATGGATGGCCCGGTGGGCAAGGAGCTGGCCGACAAGAGCGCCGCCAAGGGCATGGTGCTGCTGGGCTTGTGGGACAACGGCATCCGCCACATGTCCAACAGCAAGCGCCCCTTGCGCACGCCAGCGGACCTCAAGGGTCTGAAGATGCGCACGCCTCCGGATGCAGTCACCGTGGACATCATGCAGGCGCTCGGGGCCGACGCGCAGCAGATCAAGTTCTCCGAGCTGTATGTGGCTTTGCAGCAGGGCGTGGTCGACGGCCAGGAGAATCCGCTCACCAACATTGCGTCGGCCAAGCTGTACGAAGTTCAGAAGTACATTGCGCTGAGCGGCCACAAATACGAGTGCACGCCCTTCCTCATGAGCAAGCGCGCCTGGGATCGACTGTCCAAGCCGGATCAGCAGATCTTCGCCGAGGCGGCCGCCGAAGCCACCCTGTTGCAGCGTCGCCTGAACAAGGAAGCCGACGACAAGCTCGTCGCCGAGCTCACGGCCAAGGGCGTGCAGATCGACACCATCGATCGCAAGGCCTTCATGGAGGCATCCAGCTCGGTTTACGGCAAGTGGACCAGCAGCCCGATCGGCGATTTCGTCAATCGTGTTGTCCAACAGGCCCGCTGACCCGCTCCAAGGCAAGTCATGAATGTACTCCTCCAGGCCCTGGATGACGGCATCGCATGGTGCTGTCGGGGTGTCTTGTACATCACGCTCACGGTGGTCTTCCTGATTCTGAGCATCAACGTGGGACTGCGCTACGCCGCGGGTTCGAGCCTGTCCTGGGCCTCGGAACTGCCCGAGCTGCTGTTCCCCTGGATGATCATGTCCGGCGTCGTGCTGGCGGCGCAGCATGGCTCGCACATCGCGGTAGTCATCATGACCCAGCAGCTGGGCGCTGCGCGACGCTGGGTGCTTGCCGGTGGCTCCATCGTCGTTGCCGTTCTGTACGCCGGTCTGGCGTACACGGCCTTGCCGGTGTTCGAGATCGCCGCCGACGAGAGGACGCCCATCATGCAGGTGCCGGGCTCGGTCAGCGTGGGGTGCCTGTTGCTGGGCTTTTCCCTGCTGGCGGTGGTGACGCTATGCCGTCTGCCCGAAGTCTGGCGTTCACACGATCGCGTGGCCGATGAATCCTCGGCCTTTGAAGGGGAGCAAGCATGACGCTCCTGATCATCGGCCTGTTCATCCTGACCGCGCTGACCTCCATCCCGATCGCCCACGCCCTGGTGCTGGCTTCGGTTGGCGGCCTGCTCATCATCGACCGGGTGCCGGTGCATCTGGCCGTGGAGCAGATGCTGGCGCAGACCCAGAGCTTCCCGCTCATTGCGATCCCGTTCTTCATGATGACCGGCGCCCTCATGGTCAGCAGTCGTCTGGGGCAAAGCCTGGTCAGCTTGCTGACCATGATGATCGGGCGCGTGCACGGCGGGCCGGCGCAGGTGGGAGTGCTTTCCTCCACCATCTTTGGCGGCGTTTCGGGTTCGGCCGTGGCGGATGCCTCGGCCATCGGCTCGATGCTGATTCCCTGGCTGAAGAAGCTGGGTTATCCCGCGCCGTTCGCGGCCGGTACCTTGGCCGCCGCGGCCACCATCGACATCCTGATTCCTCCGTCCATCCCCATGATCATTTACGCGCTCGTCTCGGGCGCGTCGATTGGCGCGCTGTTTGTCGCCGGCATACTGCCGGGGCTGTTGATGTGCGGCGGTTTCATGGCGGTCTGCTATGTGCAAGGCCGCCGCCGCAACTTTCCACGCGACACGACGCCCTTTGTCTGGAACGCGTTCTGGCGGCAACTGGCCCAGGCCGGTCCGGCCCTGGCCATGCCTGTGCTGATCATCATCTTCCTTCGTTTCGGCATCGCCACCCCGACCGAGGTCAGTGTGATGTCCACGCTCTACGCGCTGGTGGTGTCGGGTCTGGTCTATCGGGATCTGAACGTGCGCAAGCTCAAGTCGGCGGCCATCGAGGCCGGGATTTCCACCGGCGTGGTTCTGCTGATCATCATGGCCTCCAGCGTCGTGGGCTGGATCGTGACCTACGAGCAACTACCCGCCGAATTCACGCGCTACGCGAAGGAAACGCTGCAGTCGCCTTGGCTCATCATTCTGGCGATGAACCTGATCATGCTGGTCACGGGTATGTTCATCGACCTGCCCGCGGCCGTGCTCCTGCTCACGCCCATGTTCGTGCCGCTGGCGAGCGCTGTCGGGATGGACACCGTCCAGCTCGGGATCATGATGATCGTGAATCTGTCGATCGGCCTGTACCACCCGCCCATCGGCACCACATTGTTCATCACCAGCTCGATCGCAAAGGTGCGCATCGGGGATGTGGTGTTTGAATTGATTCCGTTCTATTGCGTCGCTGTGGGGCTGCTGCTGGGCTTCGCCTACCTGCCTTGGTTGATCCTGCGCTGAGATGACTGGCTTGAACTCGCCGCGCACCGTGTCCGTTTCGCTGGCGGCCTACGACGGCTACGAGACTCCGCAAGCCTTGGAGAGTCTGGCCCGCCTGGGGGTTCGGTCTGTCGAGCCGGCTTACCTGCCTGGTACGGAGCCATTCGACGAGTCGATCTTTTCGGCTGCTCATGCCAGGCACATGGTGGCTTGGTTGCGCCTGGCTGGCCTGGGTTGCGATTCGGTGTCGGCCGATCTCGACCTGGCCGGTCCCGAGGCGGGTGCGGCGCTCTCCCGCCGGCTGGACTTCGCCGCCGCCCTGGGCGCGAGCCTGCTGGTCATTCCGGCAAGCTGGCAACGCACTGAGCGGCGCGCCCTTGCGCACCTGGCCGCGGTGTCCATGCAAGTCGAGGCATTGGGGCTGCAAGTGGCGTTGGCGCCCAGTGTGGAGGCGGGGGCGTTGAGTTTGCCGAATGCGGCTGATTTGGTGGCGGCATCGCAGTTGCCATGGCTGGGCCTGGACTTTGACACCATGTCGGCGGCACAGACCCAACCCGGCTTGAATGTGGCGGACCAGTTCGAGGCGGTGCGATCCGGCTGCCTGCACCTGCACTTGGGCGATGCGCGCGCGCAAGATGGCTGGTTTCCGGTGGCTCTGGGCGAGGGCCTTGCCGATTGCGACCGTGTGCTGCGAAAACTTGCGCGCCAGTCTCTGTCGCTGACGCTGGAGCTGCCCCTGCGCATGCGCCGTTCCCGCACCGGTCAGTTGCGACGCGCGCCCTACCGGATTCCCCTGCCGGACATTGAGGCGACCGTGGCGCGTAGCCTGTCCTTTGTATCGGCCCATCTTCCCGGCCATTTTTTTCATTGATTGGAAAATCACATGTCTCAACACAATGATCTTGCCGCAACGGCTTACCGCATCCGCCGCTATGCTCTGCGCATGGGTGAGGTACAGGGCCAAGGCTACATCGGCCAAGCCCTGGGCTATGCCGATGTCCTGGCGGTGGCTTACGGCCATGCCCTGAATCTGCGTCCCGACGATCCCAAGTGGGAGGGGCGCGACCGTTTCCTGCTGTCTCATGGGCACTATGCGATTGCTTTCTATGCCGCCCTGATGGAGGCTGGCCTCATTCCCGAGGAGGAACTCGAGACCTACGGCAGCGACGACAGCCGTTTGCCCATGTCCGGCATGGCGACCTACACACCCGGCATGGAAATGTCCGGTGGTTCACTGGGGCAGGGCCTGCCGATTGCCGTGGGCATGGCCCTGGGACTGCGCTACAAGAACAATCCCGCCTTCGTTTACAACTCGATGTCGGACGGTGAACTCGACGAGGGTTCGACTTGGGAGGCCGCCATGTCGGCCTCCCATCACGGTCTGTCCAACTTGATCTGTCTGGTGGACATCAACAACCAGCAAGCCGACGGACCTTCGAACAAGATTCTGGGGTTCGAGCCCTTGGCCGACAAGTGGGCCGCATTCGGCTGGCATGTGCAGCGCGTCAAGGGCAATGACTTGCCCGCTGTTCTGCACGCCTTCGATGCAGCGCGCCAGCTTCAAGAGAAGAAGCCCCGGGTGATCCTGTTTGACACGCTCATGGGCAAGGGCGTGCCTTTCCTGGAAACCCGCGACAAGAATCACTTCATCCGCGTCGATCCGCCTGAATGGGTCCAAGCCATCGAAGTGCTGGACCAATCTCAAACCTGAGGAATCAAGTGATGAATGCCGTGACCGAAAAGAAACCCCGTCTGACCACGTCAGCCATGATCGCCTCGATCGCGTCTGAAGGGCAGCGCGTCAAGGCCGCCCCATTTGGCAAGGCTTTGGTGGCGCATGCTGCCCAGCGAGCCGAGATCGTGGGCCTGTCGGCCGACCTGGCCAAGTACACCGACCTGAACCTTTTTTCCGAGGCTTATCCCGATCGCTACTTTCAGATGGGCATGGCCGAGCAATTGCTCATGGCCGCCGCCGGCGGTCTGGCCAAGGAGGGCCTGGTCCCTTTTGCAACCACCTACGCGGTGTTCGGCACGCGCCGCGCTTACGACTTCATTCATCAGGTCATTGCGGAAGAAAGCCTGAACGTGAAGATTTGCTGTGCCCTGCCAGGCCTGACGACGGGTTACGGTCCCAGCCACCAGGCTACCGAAGATCTGGCCTTGATGCGCGCCATTCCCGGCATGACCATAGTGGACCCTTGTGACGCGCTAGATATTGAGCAGGCCGTTCCGCAGATTGCCGAACACCAAGGCCCGGTCTACATGCGCCTGCTGCGCGGCCAAGTGCCTTTGGTGCTCGACGAATACGACTACAAGTTCGAACTCGGCAAGGCCAAGCGGCTGCGCGATGGCGCTGACGTGCTGGTCATCTCCAGCGGTTTCATGACCATGCGCTCGCTGGAGGCGGCCAAGCAGTTGCAGGCCGACAAGGTCGATGTCGCCGTGCTGCACGTGCCCACCATCAAGCCCTTGGATGAAGCCACCATTCTGGCCGAAGTTGCTCGTCCGGGCCGTCTCGTGGTTGTCGCCGAGAACCATTCCGTGGTGGGTGGCCTGGGGGAGGCGGTGGCCAGCCTGCTGCTGCGCGAGGGCGTGGTGCCGGGCAAGTTTCGCATGTTGGGGCTGCCGGATGCGTTCCTGGATGCGGGCGCTTTGCCCACGCTGCACGACCGCTACGGCATTTCAGCCGAGAAGATGGTGGGCACGCTTAAAAGTTGGCTAAGGTAGTTTCCCCTTGACGTTTTCATCATTCGTGCCCGCCGTTCAAACTGAGCCTGTTGGAACCCAAACACCAAGCTCAGAGTGAACGGTGTGAAGTGTTGCCCGCGATTGATGGACGTCGCTACAAATCAGTCGATGCCCCCAGCAAGGGAACGTGGACTGCCCCGGTTCGATAGATTGATTTGGTCTATGCCTTATGAGCGAGTGAGGAGGGTTTAACCCCGCGAGCCAGCAAGAAGCCAGAAATGCGATAAGGTAGGTGCATGAAAATTACCTTCTGGCAACTCGCCTGGAAAACCCTCTGGCGTGACCTGCGTGCCGGCCAGCTGCGCCTGCTGATTCTGGCCGTGACCCTGGCCGTGGCGGCGCTGACCGCCGTGGGCTTTTTCGCCGACCGGCTCAAGGGTGGCATGCAGCGCGATGCGCGTCAGCTGTTGGGCGGTGATGCGGTGATCGTCAGTGACAACGCCACCCCGGCCAGCCTGCTGGCGCTGGCCCAACAAGGTGGCCTGCAGATCTCGGGCTCCCTGAGTTTTCCCACCATGGCCCGTGCCGACGAAAAGCAGGGTGGGGCCACGCGCCTGGTCTCGCTCAAGGCGGTGGAGGCGGGGTACCCGCTGCGCGGCAAGCTCACCGTCAGCATGGTGGCGGGCACGCCAGCCGCAGCCACGCGCGACATCCCGGCGCCGGGTGAGGTCTGGGCCGATCCGGCCCTGCTCGATGCGCTCGGCCTGCAACTGGGCGACAAGCTCCTGCTGGGTGAAGCGGCCCTGCGCATCACGCGCCTGATCGGCGTGGAGCCCGACCGTGGCGCGGGCTTCATCAACTTCGCGCCGCGTGCGCTGATCCACCAGGCTGACCTGGCTGCCACCCAGTTGATCCAGCCGGCCAGCCGCCTGGTCTATCGCCTGGCCGTGGCCGGCGAGGACCGCGTGGTCAACGCCTTCGTTCAGCGTGCCAATGAAGTGGTCGAACGCGAACAGCTGCGCGGCGTGCGCATCGAGGCCCTGCAGGGGGGCCGGCCCGAGATGGCGCAGACCCTGGAGCGTGCCGAAAAATTCCTCAACCTCGTGGCCCTGTTGGCTGCGCTGCTGAGCGCGGTGGCCGTGGGCCTGGCCGCGCGTTCTTTTGCCAACCAGCACCTGGACGACTGCGCCATGCTGCGCGTGCTGGGCCTGTCGCAAGCCACCATCGCACGCAGCCATGCGCTGGAGTTCCTGCTCGTGGGCCTGGCCGGCGGCGCCCTGGGCGTGGCCCTGGGCTGGGCTGTGCACCATGTCTTTGTGCTGCTGCTGGCCGGCCTGGTGGACACCGCTTTGCCTGCACCCGGCCTGTGGCCCGTATTCTTCGGCCTGGGCATGGGCCTCACGCTCATGCTGGCCTTCGGTCTGCCGCCCGTGTTGCAGCTGGCCCAGGTGCCGGCGCTGCGTGTGATCCGGCGCGACCTGGGTACGCTGCGCCCCATGTCGATCGGTGTGCTGGCGCTGGGGGTGCTCGGTTTTGCCGTGCTGCTGCTGGCCGCCAGCAGCGATATCAAGCTCGGGCTGATCACCGTGGGTGGTTTTGGCGGCGCCGTGGCCATCTTTGCGCTGGCCAGTTGGGGCGCCGTGCTGCTGCTGCGCCGTGTGGTGCGCGAGAACACCGCGCCGCGCTGGCTGGTGCTGGCCACGCGCCAGCTCTCGGCCCGACCCATCTACGCCGTATTGCAGGTCAGCAGCCTGGCCGTGGGCCTGCTGGCCCTGCTGCTGCTGGTCTTGCTGCGCACCGACCTCATCCGTAGTTGGCGCCAGGCCACACCGGCCGACGCGCCCAACCGTTTTGTCATCAACATCCAGCCCGACCAGGGTGAGGCCTTCCAGCGCCAGCTGCGCGAGGCCGGTGTGAGCGGCTACGACTGGTTCCCCATGATCCGCGGCCGCCTGGTGGCCGTCAACGACCGCGCCGTGCAGGCGCAGGACTACGAGGACGAGCGGGCCCAGCGCCTGGTGGAGCGCGAGTTCAACCTCTCGCACAGCGCCCAGCCACCGGGCCACAACCCCATCGTCGCCGGCCGCTGGACGGCGGAAGATGCCAACGGCATCAGCATGGAAGAGGGCATTGCCAAGACGCTGAACCTCAAGCTCGGTGACAAGCTGCGTTTCGACATCGCCGGCCTGCAGCAGGAGAGCACCATCACCTCGCTGCGCAAGGTGGACTGGGGTTCCATGCGGGCCAACTTCTTTGCCTTGTATCCGGTGAGCCGGATGCCGGAGCTGCCGGTCACCTACCTGGCCGCGCTCCGCGCGCCGGACAAGCCGGGTTTCGACAGCGCCCTGGTGCGCCAGTTTCCCAACATCACCGTGGTGGATCTCAGCGCCACCCTGGCCCAGGTACAGCGTGTGCTGGAGCAGGTGAGCCGCGCGGTGGAGTTTCTCTTCGGCTTCACGCTGGCCGCCGGCCTGGTGGTGCTGTTTGCCGCCGTCACCGCCACGCGCGAGGAGCGCGCGCGCGAATACGCCATCATGCGCGCCGTGGGTGCCGGCAGCGGCCTGTTGCGCCAGGTGCAGCGTGCCGAACTGGCGGGCGTGGGTGCGCTGGCTGGTGCCCTGGCCGCCGTGGTCTCGGCCGTGGTGGGCTGGGCGCTGGCGCGTTACGTCTTCAACTTCGAATGGAGCGTGACCTGGTGGCTGCTGCCGGTCGGCGCCGTCAGTGGTGCGCTGCTGGCCTGGTTCGCCGGCTGGTGGGGCCTGCGTTCCGTGCTGCGCCGCCCGGTGGTGCAGACGCTGCGCCAGGCGGCAACTTGACCCGGCTTTTCCGTTCGCGCTGAGCCTGTCGAAGCGCCTGGGCGACCGGGCTTCGACAAGCTCAGCCTGATCGGGGACGGATAATCCCAGTATGACCTCTGAAGAGAAAACCAAACCCGCTACCCCCTTCGAGTGGATCGGCGGCGAAGCCAAGGTCCATGCCCTGGTCGAACGTTTCTACGACCTCATGGACCTGGAGCCTGGCTACAAGGAGCTGCGCGCCGCGCACGGCAGCGAGCTGACCGACGCGCGACAGAAACTGGGCTGGTTCCTCACGGGCTGGCTCGGGGGCCCGCAGCACTACACCGAACGCTTTGGTCACCCGCGTCTGCGTGCGCGCCACATGCCTTTCAAGATCGGCCTGGTCGAACGCGACCAGTGGCTGGCCTGCATGGACCAGGCCATGGGGGAGGTGGGCATTGACGAGGAGTTGCGCGGCAAGCTGCGCGAGTCCTTCTTCGGGACGGCGGACTGGATGAGGAATACGCCAGGCTGACTTAACCTGCGGGTTGCAGCAACACCACCAACGCACCGGCGCCACCCTCCGCCGGCCGCGCTTGCACAAAGGCCAGCACTTCCTGCTTCTGCGCCAGCCAGCTTTGCACCCGGCCCTTGAGTACCGGCGTCTTGCCCGGTGAGCCCAGGCCCTTGCCGTGCACCACGCGCACGCAACGGATGCCCTGCTGGTGCGCTTCGCGCATGAACTGGCCCAGGGCTACACGGGCGTCTTCGGTGCGCAGGCCGTGCAGGTCCAGCTGGCGCTGGATGGCCCAGTCGCCGCGGCGCAGCTTGCGCGTCACATCCGGGCCGATGCCCGGGCGGCGGTAGCTCAGGTGTTCGTCGGTCTCCAGAAGGGTGCTGATGTCGAATGCGTCGCTCAGGGTTTCCTGCAGGGCGGCCTGCTCGTCCAGCTGGTGTTGCAGGGGCCGCGCGGGAGGCTGGGCTTTTTGGAACTGGGCCTTGGCCGCTTGCTGCAGGGGCTGCACCTTGCCGGCGGCCTGCTGAAACAGGTCCTTGTCCGCCGTGGCCTGGCGGGCCTGTTTCGCGGTCTCGGCCTTGCGCTCGGCTTCAACCTTGGCTTGCGTCTCGATGGCCTTCTTGACCTGTTTCAGATCGGCCAGGGACTTCACGGTGACCATCAGATCAGACCTTTCTCGGCCATGGACAGGGCCAGGCCCGGCGCCACGATCACGTGGTCCAGCACACGCACGTCCACCAGGGCCAGGGCTGCCTTGAGCGCCTGGGTCAGGGCTTCGTCGGCGCGCGAGGGCTGGACCGTGCCGCTGGGGTGGTTGTGCGCCAGCACCACGGCGGCGGCGTGGTGGTGCAGGGCGCGCAGCACCACTTCGCGCGGGTAGACGCTGGTCTGTGCCAGGGTGCCGCGAAACAGCTCTTCCAGCGCCAGCAGTTTGTGCTGGTTGTCCAGGAAGAGCACGGCAAAACATTCATGTTTCTTGTGGGCCAGCTGCAATTGCAGATAGTCCTTGACGGCCTGGGGCGTGTCCAGCGCGGCGCGTTCGCGCAATTGCTCGGCCAGGGCGCGGCGGGCCAGTTCCAGCACGGCCACGAGTTCGGCGCGTTTGGCAGGCCCCAGGCCCTTGATGCGCTTGAGGTCATCGGCACCGGCATGCAGCAGGCCGGCCAGACCACCGAAACTGTCCAGCAGTTCCTGCGCCAGTTGCAGCACACCCTTGCCGGCCAGGCCGGTGCGCAGCAGCAGGGCCAGCAACTCGGCGTCCGACAGCGCCTCCGGGCCGCGGGCCAGCAGCTTTTCGCGCGGACGCGCGTCGGGAGGAAGGTCTTTGAGCGGCATACAGTTGCCGTTCGGGCTGAGCCTGTCGAAGCCAGTTCCACGGGGGTGGAAAGACCCTTCGATAAGCTCAGGGTGAACGGATGGACATGTTTTTACAATGGAGCCCAGTTTATCGGGACTTCCATGACCACCACCCCTGCCCGGGTCCAGCCCGGCTCCTTCCTCACGCTGCATTACCGCCTCTCGGGGCCGGCCGGCGACATCATCAACACCTTCGGTGGCAAGCCGGCCACGCTGACCCTGGGCCGGGGCGAACTGGCCCCGGGCGTGGAGCAGGCGCTGCTGGGCCTGACCGAGGGCGTGCACACCACGCTGCAGCTGCCCCCCGGCGCCTACGGCGAGAAGAATCCGGCCATGCAGCAATGGCTCTCGCGCAAGGAATTGCGCGAGCTGGGCGACCCCAACGAGCAGTACGCGGTGGGCGACGTGGTGCAGTTCCCCACGCCCGATCGCAAGGGGCAGTTCGGCGGCGTGGTGCGCCAGCTGGGCGAGGAAGCGGTATTGTTCGACTTCAACCACCCGCTGGCGGGCCAGCCGGTGAGCTTCGAAGTGCAACTGATCGGGGTGTTATGACCATGACTACGCAGGCTGAGATGAGCGCCGCCGGGCCGTCCCAAGGCGCGAAGGCCCCCTTGGGGGGCAGCGCCGTACACGAAGTGACAAGCGTGGGGGCTGAGATCTTTTTGGCCGAGCCGCGCGGTTTCTGTGCCGGCGTGTACCGCGCCATCGAGATCGTGGTACGTGCGCTGACCAATTTCGGCCGCCCGATCTACGTACGCCACGAGATCGTGCACAACACCTATGTGGTCAACGACCTCAAGGCCAAGGGCGCGATCTTCATCGAGGAACTCAGCGACGTGCCGCCCGGCGCCACCCTGGTGTTCTCCGCCCACGGCGTGAGCAAGGCCGTGCAGCGCGAGGCCGAACAGCGCGGTTTCCAGATCTTCGACGCCACCTGCCCCCTGGTGACCAAGGTGCACGTGGAAGTGGCCAAGCTGCACAAGGAAGGTTACGAGTTCATCATGATCGGCCACAAGGGCCACCCCGAGGTGGAAGGCACCATGGGCCAGCTCGATTCCGGCATCCATCTGGTCGAGGACGAGGACGACGTGCAACGCGTGCAGCCGGCGCAGACGAGCAAGTTGGCCGTGGTGACGCAGACCACGCTCAGCGTGGACGACGCGGCCAGCATCATGGCGGCGGTGAAGGCGCGCTTTCCCCAGGTGCGTGAACCCAAGCAGCAGGACATCTGCTACGCCACGCAGAACCGGCAGGACGCGGTCAAGATCCTCAGCCCCCAGGTCGACGTGGTCATCGTCGTGGGCAGCCCTACCAGCTCCAACAGCAATCGCCTGCGTGAAGTGGCCAAGAAGCTCGGCACCGACGCCTATATGGTGGACAGCGCCGCGGAACTGAAGGCCGAGTGGTTCGAGGGCAAGGGCCGCGTGGGCCTGACGGCCG
>JACCDS011714492.1_pt1 | contig 16563 bp, 2 predicted proteins | sample 7446441 | NCBI WGS metagenome assembly JACCDS01 (sample SAMN15323445, study PRJNA562643) | freshwater metagenome | isolation source: river surface water | place: USA:Blue River Watershed | collected 2017-08-17
CAATATATTCACACGAAGGTAATAAATTTATAAATACATGTGAATTAAATCAACTAGAGAGTTGTACAATAGAATATGAAAAAATTGAATCTGGTTTAATTAAAACGACAATGACAGAAAATGCGACATTAATAGAATTTACTATTAATGATTTAGGTATGTTTTACGATATATCAGTAGTTCCACCAGGGTCAGGGATTTGTTATAGTTATGATGAATGTTTTAATATTTCTAAAAAAACAAGTTATAATATCCCAGTTCGATTGATGCCAGATGTCAATGACTTGAATGAAAGATGTAAAATGTTAGAATGTTTAAATAATCAATGTGAGGATGCATATTTATATCCATTTGATGATTTAAAAACTCATTACTGCAATGTAAATAATAATGATAATTTTAATATAATATATTGTCCATATAATATAGAACAGCAATTCAATTGCAGTTAAAAATGGCGTCGCCACTGTTCATTGGTGGAAATGATTTTATATATTATAATAAATCAAATAAAAGATCAAAAAAAAAGATAATAGAATGTGATAACAATAAGCAAATATATTTAATAAAAATATTATTAAATTTAATAGTATTTATAATAATTATACTATTTTATTTATCAATTGATATAATTTACTCATCAACAACTTCTAAATCATAAATAATATTTTTATAATTATTTAATAATGAAGTTAAGTTATCAATTTTATTTTTTTGACTTTCAGATATTGAAATTAATTTTTGTATAGTGCCGTATAAAGAAGCAATGATTTGGTCATTATTTAAAGTTTTACAATCTGAAAATCCAAACGCGTCAATTTCTTTTACAGAATTTGGAAAAATTTGTTGAACTTCATCGGCGATCCAGCCTAAACGCGTTCGATCATAAACTTGTTCTGAATTATAAAAACTGTCTTTCCATTTATATTTTTTTAATGGTAAATTTTTAATATTATTATAGCATTCATCTAAATCAGCATTTTGAATATTATGTTTTAATCGAGAATCAGAAAATATATTCCAAGTAGAAGTTGATAATTTAAAAGCACTGTCATTAGATAATTGTAATTGAAAAGTAGGTGCAGAAACACCTAATCCGACTCGTGAATTTACATTATCAATAGTTAATTGATTAGGATATGCAATAATAGAATTATCTTTAGTTGGGAAGGTCATAATAGAAGTTGCAAATTTATTAGTACTACCAACAGCACATAATATTCCAATATCAGAAGCCCAACAAATATCCCACCAATTATTTGAATTAAGAACAGTATTTGTATTTTGCAAAGACCAATCATATCCATTAAAAGATACCATAATAGATTTATTAGAGATAGCAACAGCCATATTTAATTCATTAATCCAAATAATTTTTCTCCAATTTACTCGATTATTACAAAATTGAATATTCCAATTAATGCCATCGTTAGATGTCATAATATTATTAAAATAAGAATTGCCTGTCGATACAGCAATAAATGTATTAATATTATTACACCAGCATACTGAACTCCACATACGATTTGGTGCAGAACGCAAAATCCAATTAATACCATCAGAAGATGTCATAACTTTATAATCACCAGAGCCTGCTACAGCAACAAACATTTCTAATTCATCAGACCAACATATTGCATTCCAAATATTATTTGCAGGCGACAATTGAGTAACCCAATTAATACCATCTGATGATGTCATAATATAATGATCACCCATATTAGAAATTGCAACAAATAATCCTAATTGATTTGAATATGCGATAGATGCCCAATTGCTATCACTTGGAGAAACTTGAATAGTCCAATCAATTCCATTTGAAGATGTTATGATACGATCATTATTGCCAGTATTTGCAACTGCAACAAATAATTGCAATTGAGATGAATAAATAATATCTGTCCAATAATTATTAACAGGTAATGAACGAGTAGTCCAAGTAATGCCATTAGGCGATGTAATAATATTAGTTGATGAAATTGCAACAAATAAACCATTTCCTCGACATATTGAATTCCAACCGGTAGAAATAACAGTTCTAGAAATCCAATTATTAACTAATTCTAATCCAGCATCATTATTAACAACAGTATCATTTAATAAATTATTTGGAGTTAAATTATAATTTAATTTATTCTTAATATCAGATATTAACATAAAATTAGTAGATGTTAAAATATATAGACGTTTAAATGCGGTAGACCAAAACAAATTGGAAATAGTAAAATTTTGATTAATATAATAAATATACCAATTAATGCCATCATATGAATACCATAATTTTCTATTAGTTGAACTGGTGCTGGATGCAATAAACATAGATAATTCATTTATCCACAAAATTGTATTCATATCTGCTGCTGTATTAAATACATTAGTCCAACTACTTAAATTGGTAGAAGTTCTAAAAGAACTATTACAAGCGGCAACATATAAATTTAATGTTGGTGAGTATGCTATAGATCTGCATTGTGGGATAGTTGCATTTGTCCAAGTGTTTCCATTGCTGGTATATGCAATAAATGTATTATAACAACCAATTACATTATTATTAACTTCAATTAGATTTGACGGTGATGTACTACTTCCAGTATTATGCGAATTATTATTCCAAATGCTACCATCATTTGATTGAAAAATAGACAATGTTTGATCGACAAGACCATAAAATCTAGAAAATGTATTTGACCATAATAATTTCACAAAAACTCCGCTACCGCTAGGCGATATAACATTCCAATTAATGCCATCATATGAATTAACAATTACATAAGAAGAAGTGCGGTGATTAAGAAACATAGATAAAGTAGGCGACCATGTTACTGTATTAAAAGGGTATGAACTAAATGAACTATTTGTAATCCAATTTTCTCCATCATATGAATAAGCAATGTTAGAAATTGATGCGTCTGTATTAGATCCGGAACACATCAGCATAGACAATTTATCAGACCACACCATAGTATTTAAATTTGCATCGCCAATTGATCTAACAGTAAAAGTAAGGGGTAATTTTACTGAGTTTGAACAAGTTAAATTATAATTATTAATATTTAATTGTTGTAAGTTAACATTATTAATTCCACTAACATTATTATTATTATCAGTTATTAGAATTGAATTAGATGATTGTGAAAATGCACTTGGAATAATTAATTCATTACAAGTTATATTGTTAACAGATACATTATTATTATTATTAGAAATGACTATTTTTAAAGGTAGTGAGGTATTAGGTTTTGCATTAAATAATGAGTTAATTTGTTCACCAGTTGCTAATATTAATTGATTATTTACAGCAAGTCCTGAATCAATACCATTATGATCTGAAAAATTAATAAACCCACCACTTTCGTTTAAAATTAATCGACCACCTGAATTATTAAATTGAGTTATAATTGTAGAATTACTTCCAAATGTAATAAGTGAATCACTTTGATGTTCAACAGAATGGGTTGTTACTGCATTATTTCTACCAATAATTAATGAGTTATTATCAAAATAAAATGTTTTATTTAATAATAAATTTTGTGTATTTAATTTAGAAATATCAGACGATAATATATTATCATTAGTACTAATTAAAAATTTACCAAACGCATCAGACCACATAATTGAATTAATATTATCAGATATATTATTTTGAATTAATTTCCAATTAATACCATCAAAAGAGTACATAATTTTTTGATTATTTGAAGCGGTTGCTAAAAATACTAAATATTCTGAATTCCAAATTACAGAATTCCAATTACTATTGACAGGTGATGTTCTAATTGTCCAGTTAATGCCATTTGAAGATGTCATAATTCTATTATTATTTCCAGACGATGCGACGGCGACAAACAGCATTAAATAAGGAGACCAACATACAGAAGTCCACTGATTATTTACAGGAGTATATCTACTAATCCAATGAATTCCATCAGATGAAGTCATAACTTGATCATTTATTCCATTAACAGACACAGCAACAAATAATGTTAATTCAGAAGCCCAACAAATAGAATTCCAAGCATTTGGTTTTGGAGAATTATATAAAGACCAAGATTGACCATTTGGAGAAGTTAAAATTCTATTAGTTCGTAAATCAGGTTCATTATCTAAATTTAGATAATAAAAATCATAATATGTTTGTAAATAAGTATCACCGCCCATAATTTGATGAACTACTAAACGATAATATTTATATTGTGAATTTAAATTAGATAAATTATATATTCGTGAGTTAGTGCCTGTTGGCCAAGACAAACCTGAATCAGAATATACAATAGTCCAATCAGAATTTGCTGTATTACTCCCTAATAATGAAAATGCTTTTACAGAACGGGTATCACGAAATGATGAGCTTGGGTAAATTATAAAACTATATAATGTAATTGGTTTATAAAATTCAATTTGCATCCAATCTCCAATAAATTGGTCATTATTAATTCCATTAGTAATTACATTACTTGTAGACATACCAGTTGATGATAAATATCTAGAATTTGTATGCCAAATTGTACCATTAAACCCATTCCAAGCAGACCAGGTGGATGAATTATTATATGCATCACTTTGAGTTATTATTTTTTCATTATCAGTATTACTAACCATATTATTACTCATTTTAATAATATCATTATTCATATTCGACACAGCAACAAATAATGATAACTCAGGCGACCAGCAAACAGATGATAAACTTTCAATATTAGTAGTACTAGAAGTTGACCAAGAGGCTGAAAAATTTGAAGTGCTGGTGCTATATCTAATTAAATTATTACTATGAGGATTTCGAGCACCCACGACAACAATTGTTTTTAATTCTTCCGATATTGCAATTGATTTATATTCTAAAGTATCAACGGCCGCGGCCGAATTAGACCAAGTTATTCCATCAGAAGATATAGATATATTATTATTATTAATAGCAATAAATCTAGAAAAAGCATTATACCAAGCGATGTTTTTCCAACCGACCGAATTATTAGTTAACACTTGGTTCCATTGTGCATTTAAATATGATTTTACTAAATATTTATCATAATAAATATTATCAAACAATTTATTTAATTTAAGTTCTTTATTGCTATTATATTGTGTTAATAAAGATAAACAAGTATTATTTGATGTTTGTACGACAGATGAAATAATATTTTCATTATTTGTATTACTAGATACAGCAACAAATTTATTTAATGATGGTGACCAATCGATTGCAACATAATTTTGATAGTATTCAAAAAATCCTACTTGCCAGTCAATTCCATTACTAGAAACCATATAACTAGACGGTGAATTAGAATTTGAAATTGCAATAAATATTTGTAAACTATCAACCCAAATAATTGATGAAATAGTAGTTAATGGAGATAATCTAGTTGTCCAATTAAATCCATCATTAGAAGTTATAATATTCGTATGAGACGGCGACAATGAAACAGTAACAATTAAATTTAAAGATGGTGAATATGCAAAATCACTCCAAAGATAAAGAGAAGCAGATTGAAGATTCCAATTTATTCCATTTGATGACGTCATAATTCGGTCAGTTGTAGTTGAACTAACAGCAATAAATATATTTAAATTATTAATCCATTTTACTTTATTCCAACTGCTATTGTTAATAGCAGTTCTTGAAATCCAATCAGTTCCGTTCGTCGAAGTCATAATTGCATTATTTGCACTTGTAGGGGTCTGAGCAATAGCAACAAACATATTATTTCCCCAAGTAATACTAATCCAATTATAATTAACTAATCCAGTTCTACTTGTCCAATTAATGCCATCGGGTGAAGTTAAATATGTTTGTGAGTTACAGACAGCAACCAATAAATTTAAAGATGGCGAAAATGCGATGCTGTTAATTGTCAATGAAGAACTGATTGTAGTTATAACATTCCAAGTGTTTCCATTAGTAGATGTTAAAACTTTTCCAGATAAGCCAACAACAATAAACATATTTAATTCTGGAATCCATTTAACATCTCTGCAAGTATTAGAAATATTATTAATAGTACCAGTAGTAATTGTTCCAATTGGTGCGGGTGCTAATTGCCATTTAGAAAAATAAATATTTGGATTATTATTATTACTTAATATACAAAATTTATTTAATATAGGCGACCAAGAAATACAATTTAATTGTTTTTTAATATCTAAACTAATTGGCAACCAATTAGTTCCATTAGTTGTAATCATAATTGGAGAATTTGTATTATTATTACTAATTGCCATACCAATATTAAATCTATTAGACCATACAATTTGACGCCATTGGTTATTGTGAGATATTTGAGATGACCAATTAATGCCATTAGTAGAAGTCATAACACGATTATTTCCATTATCAGACACTGCTAAAAACATAGAAATGTCAGATGCCCAGCAAACGGATGACCAATTATTATATTCTGTTGCTAATTGTAAATTCCAATTAATGCCATTTGTAGATGTCATAACTCTATTAATTGATGTATTTTCACCCCCAGCGACTGCAACAAATAAATTTAATGATGGTGACCAGCATATTGAATTCCATTTAGTTAAAGTAAAATTAGTACGTATATTAGTTAATGGTGTAACTGTATTTGATGATATAATTAATTTATTTGTTGTCGTGCTATCGCCTAATTGTCCGTTAGCATTTGAACCCCAATATTGTAAAGAACCATCATTTAGCAATGCTAATGTATGATTAGAACCACAAACTAAATCAATAATATTTGAACTATTTGATACAATAACTGGTACTGATGAATTAGTAGTTGAATTATTGCCTAATTGACCCAAATTATTTTGACCCCAAGAACTAACAGTTCCGTCGCTTAATAATGCAAATGATGAACTAAATGATGTTTTAATTTTTATAGCATTATTAATATTACCAACTAATACAGGTATAGAACTATTAACTAATGTTGAATTACCTAATTGTCCAACATTATTATACCCCCAAGACATTACATTTCCATTTGATAATAATGCTAATGCGTGTGATCCACTAGACGCAGAAATAGCAATAGCATTAGTAATATTAGAAACATTAACTGGAATATTAGAACTGGTAGTTGAATTATTTCCTAATTGTCCAAAATTATTTTGACCCCAAGATTTAATAGTACCATCTTTTAATAGTGCTAATGAAAAATTATTACCAGCAGAAATTGCAATTGCATTATTAATATTTGAAACGGCAACATTTGAATTTTGTTGACTATTGTTTTCATTACCTAATTCTCCATTTGTATTTGACCCCCATGCTCTAATAGTACCATTGGCCAATAATGCAAGTGCGTGAGTGGCACCGGCCGAAATGGCAATTGGATTTTCTAAATTTAATACATTTACAGGTATTGATGAATTAGTAGTTGAATTATTTCCTAATTGTCCTGAACTATTAAGCCCCCAAGATTTAACAATACCAGTATTTAATAATGCCAGAGAAAATTTTAATCCGGCTGAAACAGATAATACGTTATACAATCTAGGAATTTGTATAAATGTATTTTTTTGAACTGTTGTTTCATCGCCTAATTGACCAAAATCATTTAACCCACTTGCAAATACAGTTCCATCATTTTTAATAAATAATGAATGTGATTCACCTGCTTCAATTGATTGTAATGAATTCCCAGAATTTAAATCAACATTAACTATATTATTAATATTTCTAGTATTCCATACTATACCATTATTTGAAGTCATTACAACATTTTCATTTGATGCAACCGCAACAAATAAATTTAATTCATTAGACCAACAAACCGATGACCAATTATTATCGACAGGAGTTGTTCTAGAAATCCAATTAATACCGTCATTAGATGTTAAAACGCGATTGCCAATTCCTGTATTAGAAACGACAACAAATAAATTTAATTTAGTTGACCAGCAAATTGATGTCCAATTATTTACAACCGGCGTTTCCTGATTAGTCCACGTAATTCCATCAGGTGATGACATAATAATTCCATTATCAGATATAGCAACAAATATATTTAATGAAGTTGCCCAACACATACCAACCCAATTATATGTGTTATTCATTTCATAAATATTAAATTGGTTACAATTTGATTCATACCGGTCATTAATACTTAATTTTGATTTTTGAACTTTAAAATTATTAGTGATTACATTATTTAAATTAGTTAAATTATTATTATTATCAGGTGCAATAACTTTATTTGGTTCTACTATTCCGGCATTAATATTATTTAAAAATTGATTTGACTGTCCAGAACTCCCGCCTAATGATTTTCCCCCAATGGTAATACCATTACAAGTAATATTTGAAATATTTGAAATATTACGGTTTGCATCAAGAACCATTATTTTATTTGGCTCGGCAATTCCGGGGGTTGTAATTGTTTTATCTAATTCAGTGGCAGTTGCTGTTACAACAGTATTATTTAATTTTAAAGATGTAATATCAGTTGAAAAAACACTAAAAGCAGTTGCTAATGATGCATTTCTAGTTAATGGGGGTGGTCTAGAACTAGTAGGAATATTTTTTCTAACTACTCGACCTTGACTATCTTTTTGAATATTAAATGACATATTTATTTATAAAATTGATAGTAATAAAATATAATTTAAACAAAATGCTAATATAATTTTAGCCAAGTTATATAATATTAAATATAAATAACAAACAAAAAAAATTAAATTAAACATCAATACTAAATAATAATTTACTCAAATTGAATATCTAATTCATTAATATAATTTTGTAAATTATCAATTTCAGTATTTAAATTAGTAATTGTATTATTTTGATTTTCTAAGTTATTTAATAATTTTTTTACCGTTCCAAATAGTGATACTATAATTTGGTCAGTATCTAATGTTTTACAATCTGATAAATTATTAAAATCAATTGTTGAAATAGATTTTGGAAATACAGTTTCTACTTCATCTGCAATCCATCCTAATTGTGAATTTGTAGAAATTGATTCATCAATCCAATTATATCTAACTAATCTTAAATTTTTAATATTATTATAACAAATATCTAAATCTGCATCTTCAATATTTTCTTTTAATCTCTGATCGGATGATACACTCCAAAATGAAGTTGCAGGTTTGGCTGCCGAATCAGTTGATAAATGCAATTGAAAAGATGGGTTCATTAAACCTAATCCGACATTACCGGTTGATTGGTCAATGTAAAACGTGGATGGTGCAGTTAAATATTTACTGTGATAATAAGGAGTTGTTATTTCACTACTTAAAATTCTATTTGTTGAACCAGAATTTGAAACTGCAACTGCAATATTATAACCACTTCCCCAGCATATTGATGTCCAATTATTATTAACTGTATTATTTTGAACCTGCCAATTTATTCCATCATTTGAAATAATTATACAGTCATTTTCACCTGTATTTGCAATTGCAATAAAAGTTGAAATATCTGGTGCCCAGCATACACTTGTAAAATCATTATTTACAATATTATCTCTTGTTTGCCAATCAATTCCATTAGATGATGTCATAATTCTATCATTCGTACCCGATGTTGCAACTGCCACAAATAATTGTAATTCAGTTGACCAACATACGCTACTCCAATCATTATTAACTGGTGTTGATCGTGATGTCCAATTATAACCATTAGATGATGTCATAAGTCTATTTGTTCCTGAATTTGCAACTGCAACAAATAAATTTAGTTCGGGAGACCAACATATAGATGTCCAACTATTACCAACACTCGATGTGTGATTAAACCAATTAATTGCATCATTAGAAACCATAATTTGATTTGTATTTGTAGAACTTGCGGCGGCAGTCATTTGTAAATTCATTATTTGTACAGTATCCGTATTCCCATTACCAGAATCTAATACACCTACTCGTTTAATTACATATCTAAAATAAGTATATGAATTAGACACATTAGATATGTTAAAAGTTTGCGCGCCAGACCAGTTTGTATGATTGTCTACACTATGAATTAAATTCCAACTAGTTCCATTATTACTTCCAAGAATTACAAATACCCTAGGGGAACGTGAATTTTCAAATCCAGAACGTGGAGTAATTGTAATTGACTGTAATGTAATTGCAGATTGGACTTGTATTTGTAACCATTCTCCTGAGTGAAGCATATTATCAACATCAGTTGTTGTTGTAGTGCCAGCATACACGCCTGTGTTTGTGTTGTAAACAAAATTTGCACCGTCGCCTAAAAAATTATCTTTACTATGCCACCCTGTTGTTGTACTTGAATCGAATGCATGCCATGCATCCCATCCCGTATTTAATACAGAACTTGCAGATGTTATTTTACCATTACTATTATTACTAGTCATATCATTAGTTACAGTCGATGATAGTAAACCATTTGAAGAAATCATAACAAACATTCCTAATTCTGGCGACCAGCATATAGAAGACCAATCATTATTTGCACCAACAGTTGTTCTAACTGTCCATGTGCTTCCATCAGATGATGTTGCAATTTTATTTGTTCCTTTTGCAATTGCAACAAATAATCCAGTTTCTTTAGAATATATTACCGATGAATAATTTAAGTCCTCAGTCGTTGTACGTAATGTCCAATCAATAGAATTTGTAGATGTCATAATTCTATTGTTAGTTCCCGAATTTGCAACTGCAACAAATAAATTTTTTTCTAAACTATAACAAATAGAAACCCAATTATTTGTATTTGAAGTTCTAGCGAACCAAGATGATAAAACACCAGAATTATTTGTTTTATTTGAATTTACAATTGTTGATAAATTATAATTATTATTAGGAGTAATATAATTAGTTAAAGTTGCAAATGGACAATTTGGAAATAGATATGAATTAAACCCATATGCAATTAATTGTTCTAATGAATCAGACCAGTATAAATTAGAATAAGCATTATGATTAGTTGGTATATCATACATATTTGTCCAATTAATACCATCATTGGATTCTAATATAGTTGAACAGTTATTATTACTTTGATATCCTGTAATGCAATATAATTTGTTAAATTTATTGATCCAAATTGGTGTTGGAGTTAATGTATTTATAAATTTAGAAATTATATTTGAATTTATTAAAGTATACGATGATGCATTCCAATCAATACCATTATAAGAATAATAATATGTTGCATTATTTACAATAGAACATATAAACATATTTAACTGCGAAATCCATTTAATAGTAGTACTGTTAGAAATTGTTGCATCAGAAATTGTATATTCATCCCATAATAAACCATCATCAGATAAATAATATTTATCGGTATTAGTAGTAACTATTAATTTATCTAACTCTAATGAATAATCAATTGAAGTATATACATTTGTATTAGATAAATTATTTAATTGCCAGTCAACTCCATCAGATGAATATAATGATCGATTATCCCCGCCATTAGCAATAGCAATAAACATATTTAATTCTGAGACCCATATAATATTAATCCAAGTTCCACTAGGAACTGTTACCGGTGTCCAAGTAGTGCCATTAGCAGTAGTATAAAATTTATTTGTTGATGTAATCGCGATTAATAAATTTAATGATTGAGACCATACTAATTTAGTAAATAATGGTGCAATACTTGAATCAATAAAACTTACTATCCAATCAATTCCATTAGTTGATGTTGCTAATTGTTTATTAACATAACTTACCGACTTAATTGATCCTAAATTTGAAATTGCAAAATATTTATTAAATTGTTCAACATATAATAAATCATTCCAACCTAAGTCAATTGTAGAATCTGATTGTGTCCAATTAATTGCATTGTAACTTGTGTATATTTGGTTATATTCATATTTATCATTATTTTGAAATTGAGATGCACCAACCATTACACTTAATTCATTAGCATAGCATAATCGATAGAATCTAAATCCCACATTATCATTTGCAACTACTGACCAATTAATACCATCTGGTGATGTGACAATTAAATTAGTATGATTAGTGGTGTCAATACCGCCTGCAATAAATAAATTTAATTGTGAATTCCAAATAACAGAATAAAATGCTCGATTTGTAAGTGCTTGTTCAGTCCAAGTAATGCCATCTGTAGATGTTAATGCATGGGGTTGACTTGATGATACTATTACAAATGTATTATTGCCATATGCTACCGACATTAAATTTCTAGTACTAGTGTGGGTTCTAGCAGTCCAAGTAATACCATCTGTTGATGTCATTATTGCACCAGTCGTAGTTAATGATTGTCCAGCAGTACTTGTCGCTACAAATATATTATTTGCATATATCACACTTACAAAATAGTTAGCACTTGGTATTGTTCTATTTGTCCAAGTAATGCCATCAGTAGATGTAACTAAATGAGTTGCTGTTGTTGACGAAACACCAGACATAATAGTGGCAATTGCAACAAACATATTATTTCCCCAAGTAATACAACTCCAACCTCTTCTGTTTGGAACAGGTGTTTCAATCCAGTCAATACCATTATAAGAATATAAAAATGATGAAGCGCCCCACAATGTCGCAACAAACATTTTTAACGGAGTAGACCAGGCAATATCACTTACATAAATTGCATCTGTCGGTATTCGTAGTCGAATTTTTGTAGAAAACCAATTACTGCCATCGTATGAATAATTAATACAATAATATCTTTTTGCAAAAGTTCCAATATATGTATTAGTGGGGGTATTAGATGTTCCACCAACAACAAACATATATAAATCAGGCGACCAACATAATGAACGTACTTCTATATTTGATGGGTATGTATCATTAATATGCATATTTGCAAAATATGCAGTTTTATCATTATATTTAGATTTATTTGTAGAACTTTCTAATTCATAATTATTTTTAAATGTAATTTCGCTACTATTAAAAGTATTAATTTCAGATATACTAGTATTAGAATCTAATATGAGTGCTTTATTTGGCGTTGCAATTCCTTCTACTACATCAGTTAAATAATCACTATTATTATCACTAGAAAGTATAAATAATTGATTATTAACATAAACACGGTTAGCAGAAACCACATTAAGATTTGAAATATTAGCATTGTTATCTAATATTAATACTTTATTAGGGGTGGCAATTCCAAAATCAGTTTTTAAATAATTTAAATTAGTAGCATTAAATGATGTAGAAGTAACCCCATTTAATTGAATATTTCCATTAATATTAATAATTTTATTATTACTATTATTAATTAAATTTAATTGATTGAGGTTATTTGTATCAAAATCTACTGAATTATTACCTCTTGAAAGGCGTAATATCTTATTATTTTTTGCCGCTAAAACTAATTTATAAGATGAAGAAATGTTAGTATCTCCAATTTGCAAAGATGTTCCATTATATTTTAAATACTTATTAGCAACAAGTGAATTTTTAGATGTTGAACATATTGTACTACTAATTAATATTATATTATCATTTCCGATTATAATATATTTACCTAATATTTCTGACCAACATATAGAAGTCCAATCGCCAGATATATTTAATTTTATATTAAACCATTTTAATCCATTATATGATATCATTATTTCATTAGTATTTGATACCGCAATAAAAGATTTTGCATCATTAGACCAACATAATGATGACCAATTGCTATTAGAATAATTAATATTTTCTAAATAATTGAGTTTTACATCATACAATAATGCAGAAGCATTAGTTGAATACAATACATTAATTGGAATATTAGATGTAGTAGATGAATTATTGCCTAATTGTCCACTATTATTTAAACCCCAAGATATTACATTTCCATTATTTGTTAATGCTAACGTATGTGAATTACCTGCTGAAATTGCATTAATATTTGACAAATTATTTACTAATACAGGTGTTAATTGATTAGTATTATTTCCAATTCCTAATTGTCCAGTATTATTAATACCCCAAGTCATTACAGTACCATTACTTAATAATGCTACTGAAAAATCAGTACCTGCCGAAATTGCAATTGCATTAGTAATATTTAATACATTTACTGGTACATTAGAACTTATTGTTGTATTATTTCCTAATTGTCCCGAACCATTAGAGCCCCAAGACATAATAGTTCCATTTGATAAAAGAGCAAGTGAGTGCGTTGTGCCGACTGCTATATCAATAACATCATTTAATCCAGAAATTAAAGTTGGGGTTGATGTATTAATAATTGAATTAATACCTAATTGGCCATTTGTATTTTGACCCCAAGCCATGACAGTATTATCGCTTAATAATGCAAGTGAATGATATGATGTTGGATGAGATGTAATTTTTAAACAAGAAGAAATTAAAACATCTATTGGTATGATACTATTATTTAAATCGCCAGTTCCTAATTGTCCTAAACTATTTTGTCCCCACGATTTAACAGAACCATTATTTAATAATGCTAATACAAAATTAAATCCAGCAGTAATTTCTTTTACATTATTAATATTTGGAATATCAATAATACCAGAATATGAATTTCCAGAATTTGGAGTATTTATTCCAAGTTGTCCAATACCTTTTGATTGCAAAGACCCATTATTTAATAATACAATAGAAGCAGTATTTGTTGTACAAATTGATTTAACATTATTCCAATAACCATTATTTGATTTAATATTTTCAATAAAAGATGGTAAAATTCTAGTAGTGGGCGTTCCTAATGAAAAATTATTATTAACACCCCAGTGTTTTACAGCATTGTTATTTAAAATTGCACAACTATTATTATTTCCAGCATATATTGATTTAGAAGATGAAGTAATAGTGTAATTTGGTTGGTATACAATATTATTTATTTTCCAATTAATACCATCATAAGAATACATTATCCTATTATTTCCAGAGTTTGCAACCGCAACTGCAATATTATTATATGGAGACCATACAATTGATTTCCAATTATTATCAATAGGTGTATTTTGGACAGTCCAAGAAATACCATCCGAAGATGTCATAATTCTATTATTAGTTCCTGAATTAGCAACTGCAATAAATAAATTTAAATAATTTGCCCAACAAACCGATTGCCAATTATTATCAATAGGTGTTGTTCTAACAACCCAATTAATACCATTATTTGAAGTTATTACTCGATTATTGGTACCAGAACTTCCTACAACAACAAATAAATTTAATTCTTCTGAATAACAAATAGAATTCCAATTATTATTAACTGGAACTGTCTGTAATGTCCAACTAGTACCATTATTTGATGATGCAATTTGGCCATCTAATGAAACTACTATAAATATATCATTTGCATAACAAACATAAGACCATTGATTTGTAAACTCAGTTTGGAGTGTCCAATTAATTGCATTTGTTGATACCATTATATTCCCTGAATTAGATACTGCAACAAATAACTGTAAATCAGATGAATAACAAATTGAAGACCAAGTATTATTATTATCTATAGTATAATCATACCAATTATTATATAAATAATCGTTTTTTGCTGACTTTTTATTTATAGTTGATAAATATGAAAGATTTACATTGTCATATAATGATAAATTATTATATGAATGCTCACTAATTGATAATACATTACCATATGCACAGCATAATATATTTTCTAAATCAGGAGACCAACATATTGTAGTAAATCCGTCAGATCTAAATGTTGATGTTCTCCAAGTTTCGCCATCATTTGACCAACAAATTTGGCCAGAAGATGTATTTCTAACGCCTAAAAACATAGATAACTCAGATACCCAAACAATAGATGTCCAATTACTAGTTAGGGTTAATGTATAATAATTCCAATTTATACCATCTTGTGATATTATAGTTCTATCTGTTGATATTGCAACAAATTTATATAAATCTTTTGACCAACATAAACTAATAAATCCTTCATTAGAGGCAGACCCTGTATTTGAATTTTGTAAATTCCAATTTATTCCATCATACGAATACATTCTCATATTATTACTATTACCAACTGCAACTAGTATTCCTAATTCTTGCGCCCAACATACATTTGTCCAAGTATTTGTAAAACCAGTTCTAATTGTCCAATTAATACCATCTGATGAAGTCATTATTCTATTTGCGTTACTAGCATTGCCAACCGCAACAAATAAATTAAGTGAATTTGCCCAACAAACGCTATTCCAAGTATTAGAAAATCCAAAATTAGTATTTGTTTGAACTGTCCAATTAATACCATCTTTAGAAGTATATACATTGTTTATGGTTGTATTTGCGACGGCAACTAATAACTGTAATTCTGGAGACCAGCAAATACTAGTAATTGTATAATTTGCACTATGAATTCTATAAGGTCTGAAATTTGTACCATCATAAGAAATACTTATATAAGAATTGCTACCGCCAATTACATAACAATTTAATTCAGATACCCAAATACTACAAGCGGGTGTTATACTTAAAACAGTCGGATATAGTTGTTTTATTAATGTATTTTCTATTTTTAAAATTGAGTTAATAAATTTATTTGAATTATATTTTTTTATATTTTCATTAAACTGTCTACTTTGTAATATATTACTATCTAATGTCGTTATTGTTTGCGTATTAAATAATTTAAAACGTCTAATTGTTGAACTATGCGTCCATCCGCCATTAGATGAACCAAACCCATAATAAGAA
>JACCDS011750189.1_pt1 | contig 16550 bp, 15 predicted proteins | sample 7446441 | NCBI WGS metagenome assembly JACCDS01 (sample SAMN15323445, study PRJNA562643) | freshwater metagenome | isolation source: river surface water | place: USA:Blue River Watershed | collected 2017-08-17
GCCAAGGAAAACATCTTTACAGTTTTGACTTTGAATATCCGTTGCAGCGCTGCCACCAGAGGTAATCCTGCTACTGAGTGGAACCGCATAACAGGCGGTTAATTGATCAAGCAAAGCTTGAATCTTTGGGGTCATCCCCGTTGCTACAAGTTTTGTAGGATCCACTGCGGGCAATGCGGTGGGCGTCGCGTTGTGAGCGAATGAAATCTTTGGCAAATCTTGATCTTCAGCCACTGACTGTTTCATCGTGATTTCAATTTGCGATGAAGAGCCTTTTGGTTCAATCTTGACATCAAGCGAGTCAAGCATCCGGTCAAAACCCGTGCCGTTTGCTGCAAAAGTTGCGGTCAACGGATTAACAGAAGTTCCAAGCCCCAAAGCGGTGGTCAGTGGCTGTAAGGCCGTCATCACATTTGTCGTTGCAGCAACTGTGGCCGCTGGTGAAATCGTTGCGGTAGCAGCAGCAAGTTCGCTTGCCAATGTGTTCGGATTGCCTGTTGCTGACAACTTAGCAGCAATCAAATGACTAAGAGGGGTAACGTTCACGACGCTGCCTGTTTTGTCAGGCAACACGCTGTAAATCTTTTCGCTCCCGTTATCAACTTCGAACACAAATGGCCCGACAGCACTCGCTGGAATCGTTGCGGAATATGTGCCGTCGGTGGCAATGGTGACAGGAGTTGCCAAGATGGCCAGGCCGTCCTTGCCGTATATTTGCAGCGTTGCGTTGGCCAATGGTGCGCCTGTAGCCGCAACACCAGTCACGACCAAGTCACTTACAGCACCACCGCCACCGCCACCACCACACGCCACAAGCGATAAGGAAGCAACCAGCAAAGAAAAATTGGCAAGAGTGAATTTTTTCATTACTTATTCTTTTCAAATTTATAGTGTTTTGATTATTGACGGTTTTGATTGCACAAAGATCAGGGTAAACCCTTGGTAACTAAATGCTCTGGTCAGTTGCCGACGAACGACCTTTAAAGCCACCCCCTTTTTCCAATTTTCATACTGCTGCATTGATGTTGTCACAGGACAGTGCTGGCTGTAGGGTTCATGTGCTGTTCAATTCGGTATGCAGTTTATTTGCCGAAATGCATGTTTAAACAATATTCAAACGGCAATATTTCGCCACCACCCAAACAAGAAAGATCGTAAGCCCTACTTTTTTCAGACCTAAAAGAATATTTAATGATTAAGTAATTTTTGGCTCATTTTTTGCTTTGTATAGGCAATTTCAAGGAGTCTCAGATGCTAAACGCTTTGATACAGCACGACAAAGGCTTTCAATTTCAGTTTTTAAACCCCGCCAAGGTCGAAAGTGCCCTCAGTGAATTCAAAAGCCAAAATCCATTTGATCATTGCATTGTGGATGACTTCTTTACAGAGGAAATTGCCCACCGTCTGGAAGAAGAATTTTTAAACTACGACGATGACCGTTGGTACTACTACAAAAATGCACTTGAAGATAAAAAGGCATTGAATAATTGGGGAGCTTTTCCTGATTTAACCTATAAAGTATTCTCTGAATTAATCTCACAAGAATTTTTGACATTGTTATCTGAAAATATTGGCATCAAGCTGATTCACGATCCTGGATTGCACGGTGGAGGATGGCACATTCACACCAAGGGCGGCAACCTTAATCCGCACTTGGACTATTCAATACACCCGAAGTTAGCCCTTGAACGAAAATTAAATTTAATCGTATACCTTTCGAGCAATCTCGAAGAAATCCATGGTGGACATCTTGGGCTCTGGGAGCATGATTCAAAGAAAAATATGCCGGGAAAATTAATTAAATCGATTGAGCCCAAATTCAACAGGGCGATTTTATTCGATACCACACAAAATAGTTGGCACGGCATGTCCAAGCCACTGACGCAACCTGACGGCATATATAGAAAATCATTGGCAGTTTATTATCTGCAAAATCCATCAATGAAAGCAGCAAATCGCAAAAGAGCATTATTTGCGCCGCGCGACAATCAAAAAAATGACCTGTCAATCAGAAACTTAATCAATAAAAGATCCGATTTACACCTGAGCACTGGCGTATATTATGCAGAGGCGAACAAGTAATTATTCGATCATGAAATAAAAGCCCATTAAAAACTTAAGAACCCACAATCAGCAATGATGGGGGCATGTAAAAAATAATTTGATTGATGTTAACGACTCATATGACACAGGTGAGTCAGTGAACATGAATGAATTCAGACGGAGAATGGCATGAATAGAAATGAAATGATTTTGGAATATTGTGACAAGAGCATGAAGTTGCTTGAAATTGCACCATTTCATAGTCCAATAGCCCCGAAGAAAGAAGGATGGAACTGTCTGTCATTAGATATTTTTCCATACGAAAAGTTAGTTGAATTGGCAAAAGCCGACTCGCATGAACACGCCAGGAATCATTGGCATCGTATTGAAACAGTTGATATCATTTCTTCAGCAACGGAGCTCAAGAAAGCCATTGAAGAAAAGGGATGTTTGGGTCAAATTGATCGGATCATATCTTCGCATAATTTTGAACACTTGCCGAATCCGATCAAATTTTTGAGAGAGTGTGGAGATGTTCTGGCTGCCAATGGAATTCTGAGTATGGCAATACCGGACAAAAGAAGCACGTTTGATTTTTCGAGGCCTTTGACACATTTGTCAGAATGGTTGAGGTACTATCACAGTGATCAGGTCAAGCCTGATCCATTCACTGTTTTCGAGAATGAAAGTTCTTTTGTAGATATTAATGAATCGAAAATTTCGTACAGAAATTCCATCATTAAATCATATGAATCATTGCAATATAGATTGAAAAGCAATGAATACGTAGATACTCACGTTTCCGTTTTTACGCCGGAGAGTTTCCTTCAAATAATTAATGAAGTCATGATTTTAAATTTAATCCCACTTGCGATCATAAAATTCGAACTGAATGGCGCCGAATTTATTGTCCACTTTCAAAATGTAGGTTATGAAGTCGTTTCCCAGCTGCAAAATAAATTAATCTCGTCCAGAAATGAGTTGACTGATCTGTGCTACAAGTGCTAATTCCTGAAAATTTAACCGACTTCACAGGCTCACTGACCTGATAAAGCATACAAAAATGGTCCCGTCTTCATTGCAAGGGCTGGACTACTTGTACATGGTATTGTACTGAGCTTATTCAATCGGGCATCGAATTCCGCACTTGCTGTTATATGTAAATTAATTACTCATTGCGTCATGGATATATTTAATAAACCTTTGATTCCTCAGCATCTCTCGGATAACGTATGTGACATCAACCGATGCAGGATTTGATTTTATAATTTCCAATTTAATGAGAGAAAAATATTGGTATATCTCTTGCGCAAACGCATGACTAGGATTTAAAACACCACGCACTTTAAACGGAGGTGAATAAAAAATGCTTTTTAATGTCAACCCATTTTCAATAAAATAAGAGCTCATTCCAACCTCATATTTTTCAATTATTTCTTTCTTGTCATTGGATGCCGCCACAGCTGACCACCAATTTTTAAACACATCTGAATTGACTGTTGCGCCCGAAAAAGAAATCGCATACGACTGAATATGCACTCTTTGCTCGTGGGACTGAGTGACCCCGAAGATATCAGCTTGTTCAAAATTGATTTTCTTATAAAAATTGGATATTAATTTTTGCGGGTCTGCGATAATATTACTTGAATTAAGCAGGTGCAACTCAAAATCTTCAGCCTCTTTTAGGCAATACTCAATTCCATGTTTATAAGAGAGTATATCGAACCCAATATTTTCCCGCACGAAAACTTTGCACAGGCGCGACAACTTCTTATGATGATCATCTCTTATATTTGTAGATACAAAAATAATTTCTGTGAAATATTTCTTGAACTCGTTTAAAGCATCATAAGTATCAGTTCTCACAATCCCAAGTTGATGATAATGTGCAAATACAAGGATTTTTTTCATTTTCATTCACCCCTCAATTCATTAAGAATCAAATCACTTTGATCCTCTATATTCAAGGCATAAACAAAATTGGATGCAAAAAGAACACCCCGATGTTGATCCCACGCATTGAAACTGGAATTTCTTTTAATCCAACTTAATTCATATATTTTTTTTCCAATTAGATTTCCAAATCTTTGGATGTATTGTTCTAAATCATACTGGTAGGAATTAAATTTAATATCATCGTGGCTGTCAAGGAAGGAGCCAAACAATCGCTCTATAAAAAATGGCTTTATCGTCAGGGAAAGATCTCTGGGATAATTGGCAGACGCACGCCATAAATGCCTCAACTCATCATCTTTCGCACCCATTTCTTCAACGGCGCCAATCACACCATTAACGTAAGCAATATACCTTTCCCAAAATTTTCGGTTACCGACAAAATAATTGCAAAATGCAAATTTTTCAACAGTCTGTATTTTCGAAAATCCAATACTCGGTATTTTTGGATCAAGCTTAATGAGTATGGTTCCGAGATTTCCATGGTTCATGGCACCTTGTTCCCAAGGGTTCATGTATAAGGCCTCAGTCGCAATAAATGGATTTATAAAAACACAATCATAGCCCTCATTAAATTTATTTTTTGCATATTTAACAAAATGCTCCAATTCAATTTGACACTTCGCCTCAAACTTCCACGATAAAACCCCCCAATAATCATTGCTTTTATGGCTGTTGCTCACATACTCAAATATAGGAAACTCTCTGTCCTGTCCTGAACTTATCGGTCGCGTATCAACAGGTATGCAGCCATTCGTGATGCGTCTAAGTTGAGCATCATCGTAATAAGTTTGATAGATGGTGACCATTGAAATTTCCCTTTCAATTTTTCGCTAGCAATTATCACGCCACAATTCAGCTCTTTTTTAATTATTTTTTATCCATTTTTATGTATTTATTTTTGATTACATGGTGGTGAGTGGCAATTTTTTGACTGCACAAAACAAAGAAGACATACTCTCGCACTAATGAATAATTCACAGATCCTTGATATCGAATCATCGATTGCATCTTAAAATCAATTCACATATTCCAGATTTTATGAAAATCCTCATTCTTTCGCACAACTTCACGATTGATGGAGCAACACGCATGCTCTGGCATGCAGTTCGCTACTTGACGGCTCACAAAAATCACAAATTTTACTTGCTGATACCCCATGAGATTGATCAAATAACACATCAATCCTGGCTTGAAGCCGGCGCCGAGATCATTACAGATCCTCTTGATTTTCGGAGATATGATCATTGTTTGATCAACTCTTTGCTATCGATCGAATTGGTCCAATTCATAGATCAATCGATTCCCACCAGTTTGTGGGTTCACGAGGGATCAACAATTTTGTATAACACTGATTTCAAGATCAGAGAATATATTTCTTTTTTTTCAAAGTTTCGTCAAATTATTTTTCAATCCAAATGGCAATCAGAAATTGTTTTCAAAAGTTTTCTGCTTGACAGCAATAAAAAGTCCTTGAAATATCTCAAATCATATGTCGACTTCAGCGAGAGTCGAACCGTCAATCCTGAAGCTATCCGTATCAGTTCTGCTGACAACCGTCCATTCAAGATTGTTTGCATCGGAAATGTATCCGGCAGAAAAAATCAAAAGTTGCTGGCAGACGCTGTAAAGATTGTTTCTGCGCATCATTCAATTCAGTGTTATTTCATTGGATCCACAGACCAAGCTCGTCCAAACCTCAAAGAGGTCATTTTGTCAGACAACAAAACCGCATCTCCTGTTCAGTGGCTGGGTCGTATAGATGATCGCCAGCAAATAGAAGCGCTTTTGAGTTCAGCCGATCTTGCTTGTCTTCCCTCTACAGATGAGTCGGATCCTTTGTTTCCACTGGAAGCAGCCTCTTTCAGGGTGCCGATTCTTTTGTCTGATTTGGAAGTTTATGACCATATTGGCTGGTACAACGATATTAACTGCATGATGTTCAAAAACGGCTCACTTGAGTCATTGACAGAGAGAATTACCTTTGCCATTTCCAATGAATCGTCATTGAAAAAAATCACTGATTCAGCCTTTGAAAAGTTCAAGGTACACGCCGATGCCAATGCTTTTCAGGCCTCTATCGAAAATATATTCGAGTTAAAGAACTCTTGATTTGGGTTAATTGCCCATCATTCAGCTCCAGCAACCTATCTCTTGCCGGTCATTTGAATTGTCATGGTCGCAATCCATATTCGCTTCTATCAATTTTTGGACCATGCGCCGCATTCATCAACTCAGCTGCCACAGACTTAAACAGGTCCGCCCTCACCATCCCCGCCTTTTCCCGCACCAACCGCACACTCGGATACCAGCGATTGTCATTCGGGTGCAGACCCCACCGCCAATCAGCAGCACGCGGCAAGACCAGCCAAGTGGGCTTGCCCAAGACACCCGCCACATGCACCAACACCGAATCAATGGTGACAATGGCATCCATCTGTCGCACCAAACGGACGGTATCTGCAAAGTCTGAAATCTCATCACTGGTTTCATGCCAGCGATCACCAAAAATCTCATGCGCTTGCGGCAATTCTTTTTTCTGGATGTTGTAAAAGTGAGCGCCTGCGATCTGCAACAGGGGCTGAGCGCAATCCACCTGAAAGGTTCTCCTGGTGGCCGGGTTCTGTTCGGTCGAATGAAACTGAGAACACTCCAATGAGACCCCGATTTTCAATGGCACCTCATCATGTCGACCCATCGGGCTGAATGGCTCCTGAGCCTGTTGCATTTGAAGCAAGCCATCCATTTGGTAGGCATCGCCCTGCAGATTCAAAATCCCGGGCAAAACGCCGACCGGAATGTGCGCATCAAATTCCAAAGACGCCAGGCCTTCTCGAGCAATGACATCAACCGGCAGCGTCATCGAAAGCCAATTGATCAATGAAGCATCACCGGCCAGCGTGATCCTTTTCGCTCGCTTGGCAGCCTCATACAAATACCTGCTGAAAAGAATCGTATCCCCCAAGCCCTCATCGGCCAAAACCAACAGCCGATCCACTGTTTCACCCTGCCACCATGGACTCGCCAAAACGGGAGTTGGGAGCACCCCGGCCGCATACACATGATCCCTTGCCTTCCAACCTCGCATCAGATCGCCATGCCTGAGCAGGGCACGCCCCCAGTGGTATTGGGCACTGGCATCACCAGGAAATTTTTGAACCGTTTTCCCCAAAAGATCCAGCGCAGCCTGATACTCACCTGCCGCCTCATGGGCATGAGCCAACGCCAAATGTCCGACCATCGAGCTCGGATGGTGCTTCAAAATTTTTCGGGCCAGCTGTTTGGCCTGCTGGGTGTCGTCCCTTGCCAAAGCAACATCGACCATGCCCGAAAGTGCGCTGGCGTTATGGGGGATTGCGGCCAACACAATCTTGAATTGGCTTTCAGCGACGTCGTGCAACGACAATCGCAAGCAAAGTCGACCCATCAATTGCCTGGCCAGCAAGTCCTTGGGCGCCAAGCTCAACAATTTTTCCAGCACACTGAGCGCATCATTCAGCCTGTTCTGTTTCAACAGGGCAAAACCCAAATCTCGAAGTTCCTGAATGCCCGCTGATAAAACGGGATCTGCGCCCTTGGTGCGACGTTGCCCTTCCATACCCCTGGTCTGAGCAGAGGGGGGTCGGCGGGCGAAATTAGATGATTGGGGTGTCAGCATGGTCAATGAGGGCTCTCTGACGGCATGGCATGCAAAAATTGAGCCACCCTTCATTGCGCTCAAAATGGATCCAAACAACAACACTCCCCCCCAACCCCGTCCATCGGGTCATAAAGATGACTCGATGCCTGACCCAGATGGCAAAAAGATGGCAAAAAATTGCCGCTGAAAGGATTCAGCGTCCCGAATTGGCATGAACTGCCCGTCACTCTCACTTTTGGCGGTGTGGATCGACCCATTCAGAGCTTGCAATGTGCTTTAATATTTTTCGGGCCATTGACCTTCAACACATTCATTCACGATGCCATCTCACCCCGTGCTCACCCGATCTTTGCTGGCCTGCCTCGCCGGGGTGCTGACGGCCTGTGCAACGCCCGAATACCGCTCGGCACAATCCGAATGTCAGCCGCAGGCTTTGGCGCAGTTCCCGGTGGTTCAGGTGCCCTCCCTGGTCACCATGCATCGGGTGATCCAAGTCCCCACCGGACAAAACCATTGCACCACCATCCAGCAGGGGCAGGTGGCACACACCACCTGCACCCCCGTCATGCGCCCCGAATTCATCCCCTATCAGCAAACGATGATGACCGACGCCAACGAGGCCGCCCGCGATGCGGCGATCAGAAGCTGCGCCAATCAGTTGTGCCTGCAGCGCTACGGCAACCCGGACTGCAAACTCCCCGGGCAACACTGACCCCCGACCGCTCGATGGGCCGAGTCAGGAGAGATCGGTCCGCATGATTTGTGCGGCTTTTTCAGCGATCATGATGATCGGGGCTTGGGTGTTGCCCGAAACGATGCGTGGCATGACCGAACCATCGACCACCCGCAGCCCTTGCAATCCATGCACCCTGAGTTGGGCATCGACCACAGCCATCTCATCCGATGACGGTCCCATGGCGCAGGTTCCAACGGGGTGAAAAATGCTGCCCGCACGCCGACGCACCCAATCCAAAATGTCCGCATCCGACTGTGCCGCCACCCCGGGTTCGTGTTCCGCAACCAGGTAGCCTGCCAATGGACCGCAAGAAGCGATCTCCCGCATTTTTCGCACCAACTCGACCGCCAACTTCCGGTCGGCCTCTTCGCTCAAATAACGCGCCTGAATGCTGGGGGCGGCCTGCGGGTCGGCACAGGTGATGGCAATCCGCCCCCGGCTTTGCGGGCGCAACAGACAAGCCGACAACGTGACCCCTGAAAAAGGATGAGGCGGCTGGTGAGGGCGATCAAAACTGATCAACCCGAAGTGAATTTGCGCGTTCGGCCAATCAGGGTCTGCCTGTTCACCCGCCGAAAAAAACGCGCCAGCCCGGTATACCCCGTTGCGCAACGCCCCCTGGCGCGTCAACTGATAGCGCAAAAACTCGAATGCGCTGAGCCAACGGCTGTGTGCGATGTCGTTCAGGGTCAGCGCCCCTTGGCAACGGAAAGAGGGTCGGACCTGGAGGTGGTCTTGCAAATTCTCACCCACTCCGGGCAGCGCATGGCGCACCCGCACCCCAACGGCCTCCAGCAAAGCCGGGTTGCCGATGCCTGACAGTTGCAACAGTTGGGGCGACTGAATCGCCCCGGCTGACAAAACCACTTCCTGTCGAGCCGTCAAGGTTTGCACCCGGCCCTGCACCATCACCTCGACCCCCGTCACTCGCCCCCCCTCAATGATCAGCCGCAGCACTTGCGCCGAAGACATCACCCGCAAATTGGGGCGCACAAGAGCAGGTTGCAAATAGGCCCGAGCAGTGCTCATGCGCACCCCGTGCCGGGTGTTCATGCGGAAATAACCGGCTCCTCGGTTGTTACCCTGGTTGAAATCAGTCACCGGCTCGATGCCACACAGGGCCGCCGACGCCAAAAAAGCGTCAGACAGCGGATCTCGGGGCACATCAGAAATCCAAAGCGGCCCCCCTTGCGCGTCGGCCTCACCGTGCACATGCTTAGCATGCATGGCGCGCTGAAAAAAGGGCAACACATCGTCATACCCCCAGGCCTCATTACCCAGATCCCGCCAGCCCTCGTAATCTTGCCGATGCCCCCGCAGATACAGCATGCCATTGATCAGACTCGACCCCCCCAACCCCTTACCTCTGGGCCAGGGCAAGCGCCGGTCGGTCATTTCGGGTTCGGGATCGGTCTGAAACGACCAGTCGTGCTCGGGATGCCCCACCGTCTTGAAATAGCCAATCGGGATCTTCAGCCAAGGGTCGCGCGACGCTCCTCCGGCTTCGAGCAACAGCACCTTCAAGGCCGGATCCTCACTGAGTCGGGCAGCCAGCACGGCTCCCGCTGACCCCGCACCGACCACCAACACATCGGCTTGCCAGCCCACATCCACTTTCATGTTGTCTCCTTGCTCTGAAGACCGATGTTAGCCCTGCCGGCCCCTGCGGATGTGACCGCCAAAACCCGCGAGGTCAGGCAAAATGCACGACTTTGACACTTCACAGATTCCCTGCCATGGATGCATCTACGATTCTGAACCACATTGCCGAGCGCGATCGGGCACGCATTGCGGCCCTGCTGGCCAAAGACACCACGGCCCTCAACGACCTGCTGGATGATGAGTTGGTCTATGTCCACTCTACTGGGGTGGCCGACACCAAAACCAGCTACCTCGAAGGGCTGGTGACTGGCGTCTGGGACTATCACAAACTCGAGATCCGCAACCCTCGCTTTGTGGTCCACAACGCCACCGTGCTGGTCTTTTGTCGCATGGCCATCGACATCACCGTGCGGGGCCAATTTCGATCTTTTGAAAGCAACGCCCTGCTGGTGTGGGTCGAGCGCCCCAACGGATGGAAACTGGCGGCCGTGCAATCGAGCAGCATCCCGGCAGCCTGAAAGACGGCTCTTGGACATCGGGACCTGATCAGGTTCGGCCAGCGCCCCACTCACTCCAGCTTGATGCCGCGTGCAGCGATGATCTCGCCAAACAAGCGGGTTTCTTCGCGCACCCGGGTGGCCAACATCGAACTGGAACTCCCCACCGGATCCCACCCACCGGCCAGCATGCGCTGGCGAATCTCGGGGTCTTTCAGCACACCGGGCACATCCTGTGCCAACCGATCCTGGGCGGCTTTACTCAGGTTGGACGAAGCCACCAAGGCCACCCAAACCTCAAGCGGGTTCATGCGCACCCCAGCCTCGGTCAAAGAGGGCACCTCCGGTGCCAGCGGGCTGCGCGGACCGGTCAAGCCCACCGCCTGCAACTTGCCGGCCTTGACATGCGGCAAAGCCAGACCAGGCGGCATCAGCGCCAGTTGCACCTGACCTCCGAGCATGGCGTTGATGATGGCCGGGTTGCCGTTGTAAGGCACATGCACCGCTCCACTGCTGCCGATCGCCGCCTTGATGACCTCCACCCCCAAGTGGCCGACCGAGCCGACACCCACCGAACCATAACTGAGTTTGTCCCCCGCCTGACGCACGGCACCCACCCAGGCCGTCCCGGTGGGCAGGTCGACCGGCGAGACCATCAGCAACGGTGCCGTGGCCAGCAGGCTGACGGGCAACAAGTCCTTGACCGGGTCATACGGCAATTTGGAGTTGAGCAACTTGGCGCTGGTCAGATTGCCATTGATCACCACGCCCAGCGTGTGATCGTCGTTTGCCTTGGCCACAAAATCAGCGGCCACATTGCCACCCGCCCCAACCTTGGCCTCGACCACCACCGGCTGACCCCAAAGCTTGGACAGGCCGTCGGCCAGGATGCGGGCAGCCGTATCGGGCGTAGAGCCCCCGGGAAACCCGACCACGATGCGGACGGCTTTTTGTGGCCAAACCGTTTGCGCCACAGCTGGCGTGCACAGGCTGGTCGCCAGCCCTGTGGCGGCGATCATGGCACTCAGCCCGCGCCGGAGAAAGTTCAGTGTGTCAACCATGGCAAAGCACCTCTTGAACATGGACAGAACCACCCCGATCCCTGACCTGGGGGCGACTGGGCAAGCCCCGATCCATGACCATAATGGAACCTTTCAGATCGTGCTCGCTCTTTGGAGTGTAACCATGGCCAAACTCAGACACATCGCCCTGTCGGTTCCCGATCCATGGGCCTCGGCAAAGTTTTACCAGCAAGCTTTTGGTCTCGAGGTGGTGGGCGAAGCCCACTCAGCCACCGCCGATGGCGTCTATCTCAGCGACGGCACCGTCAGTCTGACCCTGCTGAAATACAAAACAGACGCCCCGGCCGGTCCGGCAGGAAAAGATTTTGTCGGCCTGCACCACATGGGATTCATGTGCGATGACCTCGAAGCACAAAGTCGCCAGGTCGAAGCCGCTGGCGCCCAATTGTTCATGGATGCACCGGCTCACACCAGCACCGAGTATTACGAAAAAAAGTACCGTGATCCCGATGGCGTGATCTTTGACATCACGCACTCGGGTTGGCGCGGCGCCAAGCCTTGAGGCAGACCTAGAGCCAACCGACTGGCTGACCCCGGCCCCAGGCCCAGACCAGCACTCCCGCCAGGCACAGGCTGGGACCAAAAGGAAAATGAGGTTGCGCCAGGCGTTGCTCACGCGACCGCAATAAACCATGCCCCATGCCCAAGACACAGGCCACCAGCACCAACACGCTGATGCTTTGCCAACCGAACCAAGCCCCCAGGGCGGCCAACAGTTTGAAGTCACCGCCACCCATGCCTTCGATGCCACGCAGCAGCCTGAAGACCCCGGCCACCGACCACAGCATCAAATAGCCCAACACGGCGCCCCACAGCGCACTGGTCAAGTCAACGCTGATCCATCCCAGGCTGGCCGCCATCAAACCAGCCCAACACAATGGTTGCGTGATCGCATCGGGCAGGTAATAGGTGTGGGCATCGATGCAGGCCAGCGCAATCAGTGCCGCCCCCCAAAACGACCAACACACGGCGGTCAGTCCCACGCCGTAGACCCATGCCATACCCACGAACCACAGCGCGGTCAGCAACTCCACCGCCGGGTACTGCCATGAAATGGCCGCTCCACAATGGCGACAGCGACCACGCAACCACAAAAAACTGAGCAACGGCAACTTGTCTCGCCAAGTCAATGGCGTCAGACAAGACGGACAATGCGACGCCGGCGTCGACAAATTGAATGCAGCAACATCTTCCTGCGAGTCAAACTCGCGCTCGATCATGCGCGGCAGCCGCGCGATCACCACATTCAAAAAGCTGCCAACCACCAGCCCCAGCAGGCCGGTCAACCCCCATTCGATCGGTGTGAGCATCTCGAACAGGGATTCAGATCAACGCTGACCGAACCGGACCTGTCCAAAAATCTGACTGGCTTCCCGGGGTGTACAACGCCAATACGACGGGGTCGCCTGCACCTGTCCACTCAGCGCAGCAGCGGCCTCCCATGCCCAGCGTGGCTTGTACAAGAACGAACGCGCCAGCGCCACCAGATCGGCCTCACCGTTTTCGATCACGGCATTGGCCTGTGCCGGATCGGTGATCAAGCCCACCGCAATGGTCGGCAAGCCACAGCGCTCGCGCACCAGCTTGGCAAAAGGCACCTGATAACCCGGTCCGATGGCGATTTTTTGCAACGGCGACACCCCGGCGCTGGAAATGTGCACATAGTCGGCCCCCGCCTGCTTCAGGCGCACCGCCATGTCGGCGGTTTCCTCGGGCGTCCAGCCACCCTCGACCCAGTCCGTGGCCGACAAACGAATGCCCAACACGCCGGTGTAGGCAGCGCGCACGGCGGCAAACACCTCGAGCGGAAATTTGATGCGACCTTCAAAGCTGCCGCCATACGCGTCGGTGCGCTGATTGGCCAGCGGAGACAAGAACTGGTGCAACAAGTAGCCGTGAGCGCCATGTAACTCAATCGCCTCGATGCCCATCTGATCGGCACGGCGCGCGGCTTGGGCAAAAGCATCGCGAATGCGAACCAAACCTGCAGCATCGATCTCATCGGGCGCCAACTCTCCCTCTTTGTGCGCCAAGGCCGACGGCGCCAAGGCCTTCCAGCCGCCCTGATCCAGGGCAATCTGGCTGCCCCCATTCCAGGGTTCGGCACTGGATGCCTTGCGCCCGGCGTGCGAGAGCTGCAGGCAAACGGGCACCGGCGGAGCCAATCTGCGCGCGCGTTGCAATTTGTCGTCCAGCGCAGCAGCGGTGGCATCATCCCACAAGCCCAGGCAACCGGGCGTGATGCGACCCTCAACCGTCACGGCGGTCGCCTCGATGGTGAACAAGCCCGCCCCGCCATTGAGCAAATTGCCCCAGTGCATCAGGTGCCAGTCTTGCGCTTGCCCGTTCACGGCCACATATTGGCACATGGGGGCAACCACAATGCGATTGGACAACTCCAGCCCACCCCTTGGCGAGCCCAAATGAAAAGAAGAAAAAAGAGCACTCATGATTTACTGCGGTTCGATTTTGGCGTCACGGATGGCTTTGGCCCACTTCACCGATTCAGCCTGGTTGCGTCGGGCCAAGTCCTCGGGGGTGCCCGGGTCAATCACCAGCCCGAAACTGGACAATTTTTCCTGCACCTCTTTGGCATTGGCGGCATTGTTGATCGCCTTGTTCAGGCGGGCAATCGCCTCCGGCGGGGTGCCGGTGGGCGCGAAGATGGCGAAATAGGCGATCAATTCATAATCTTTCAGACCCAGCGCCTCGTTGACCGTCGGCAGATCGGGCACCACCGCAGAGCGCTTGCTGGACGTGACCGCCAAGCCTCGCACCTTGCCGCCCTTGACCTGCGGCACCATCACCGCAAAGTCGGCGGTGAACACATTCACCTGGCCCCCGATCAAATCGGTCATGGCCGCCGGGCCGCTCTTGTAGGGCACCGGATTCATCTTGATGCCCGCCATGCTGGACAACATTTCGCTCGACACCTGTTGCGAAGTGCTGGCGTAGGCAAAACTGATCTGCCCCGGCTTGGCCTTGGCCTGATCAACCAACTCCCGCAGGCTCCTGGCGGGGAAGTCGTTGTTCACTGCCACGATCAATGGCACCGAACCCAAAAAACCGACCGGCGTGAATGCGCTGTCTTGATCATATGGGAGTTTTTTCATCAGGCTTTTCAGCGCCGCGTTGGTGCTGTTGGTGCCGACCAAAATGGTGTAGCCATCGGCGGGCGACTTGGCCACAGCGTCGGCGCCAAGCATGCCATTCACACCGGGCTTGTTCTCGATCACGATGGTCTGACCCAACTCCTCCGACATCTTGGCCGCAAAAGTGCGCCCGATGGTGTCGGTCGCGCTGCCAGGTGCAAACGGCACGATGGCCTTGATCGGCTTGTTGGGATACGCTTGGGCCCATGCGCCCCAAGATGCGGCAGACAAGGTCACGGCGATCAACGACCGGACCCATTTGGCGGCAAGGATTTGTTGTGGTTTCATGAAGGCCTCCAGAAGTCTGGGACTATAACGCCAGACGCATCCGGACGCTTCACTCGATGCTCAGGTGCAACAAGGCGCTGGCCAAACATTTACCATGCGCGTCCAGCGCCAGCGATCGGGTCACCCCGCCGCCCAGCGACTGCGACAAGACAAAATTCAGGGCATGCAAATGCGGCAACTCATAACGGGTCACCGTACCCTGCACCACGTCACCCAGGTGCGCCTTGACCCGCTCGGGGGTCAGGGCTGCCACCAACAGAGGGTAGTCCTCGGGGCGATAGACCGTGACCGACAGCGTGGAGCGGTTGCCCTTGTCACCGGTGCGGGTGTGGGCGATGTCGCGCAACAACGTCATGACAACACCTCCACATGGGTGGACACCCAATCACGTGGGACCAACACCGCATCGGCGGCAATCACCTCTCGCACCGACTGGGTGGCCCCACCTCCCCCGGCCGGACCGTTCAGGTACAGGGCCTCGACCTCTCGGGTCACGGCGCGCGCCTGCTGCGCCGTCTCGCAACGGGCGCTGACCCGCACCCGCACTTCGGGCGGATCCTGAGTCAGCGAGGCGTTGGCCAAAATCGAGTTGCAACCGATCAAGTCGTAACGGATCTCCAAATGCCCCAGCCCCGCCTCGGCCAGCCGCACGCGCACGACATCCAGCGCCAACCGACCACGCGCCACCGCGCCCAGCCCGGCATAAGAAATTTGACCGTCTGCCAGGTAACCGTCGCGATACCCCACCGTGACCTTGAGCAAATCGGGGCGCGCCTGTCCCAGGCCGCCGCCCACCAGCACCCGATCCGGCCCCACCTGGCGCAATTGCACGCGGCTGAAATCGGCCGTCACATCGGGTTGCAGGTAACGGGCGGGGTCTTCCAATTCATACAGCAACTGCTCGGTGCAAGTCGCCACAGTCACACAACCGCCCGTGTCGGGCAATTTGGTGATCACTGCCGATCCATCGGCCTGCACCTCGGCCAGCGGGAAACCCAGGTGCGCCAGATCCGGCACATCTTTGAACCCGGGATCAGCAAAATAACCGCCGCTGACCTGGGCCGCGCACTCCAGCAAATGCCCCAGCACGACGCCTTGCCCCAAACGGTTCCAATCGTGACCCGACCAGCCAAAGTGATGCCAAACAGGAGCCAGAAACAGCGCCGGATCAGCGACCCGCCCGGTGATGATCACCTCGGCCCCAGTGGCGATGGCCGGCAACAGGTGCTCGGCCCCCAAATAAGCATTGGCCGACACCAGCCGATCGGCCCAATCAGCCACCGTCATCTGCCGGTCTTGCAGCATCAGGTGCGAGCCGTGCTGCATCAGCGCGGTCAGCACATCGGCGCCATGCAACACCGCCACCCGGGGGCGCAAGCCCAATTCATGCGCCACTTCCAGCACGGCGCAGCCGGCGGCGCGGGGGTGGGCAGCGCCCATGTTAGTAAGTATTCGCACCCCCTGAGCCATGCAGTCTGGAAGGACAGCGCGGATGCGTTCGCGCAACAACGGGTCGTAACCCAAGTCGGGGTGTTGTTGCTTGTCCAGTTGAGCCAA
>JACCDS011917926.1_pt1 | contig 16543 bp, 14 predicted proteins | sample 7446441 | NCBI WGS metagenome assembly JACCDS01 (sample SAMN15323445, study PRJNA562643) | freshwater metagenome | isolation source: river surface water | place: USA:Blue River Watershed | collected 2017-08-17
ATAAACTTTAATTAATTTAGTTTTTGATTCATTTTTACAATCGTCATATATCATATGATAAGCAAAATAGTCTTTTAAAAGAATCACTTTTTTCTTTTCTTTTTCATTCCTTAAATAGTCAAGAGAATCATGTAAAAAAATTCTAAATAATGTTGGATTATCTTTTAAATGATTAGTTGCTAATACATTAAAGAAAAATAATATTAAAATTAACCAAACAATGATGTTCACAAAATTTTTTAAAAATATTTTCATAAAATTCCTTATTTAATGGGATGTAAATATTTATTTGTATATTGATCGTAATTTAAAACGGATCTTTTTGTTTCTTTTTTAATTAATTTGGATTGAAATATAAAGTCATTTTCTAATGATATTTGTAATAAATAGGGGGTCATCAATTTATTTATATCAGTAGCTCTTTTGATTTTATTTTTATATAAAATATTATTTATAAATGTGGCACAATTATTAAAAAATAAATTATAATTACCACTCATTGAATTAAATGTTTTAATTAAATTTTTCTCTTCGATTGGATATAAATTTAAATGATATAAGTCTAAATATATTGAATGGTATTTATCTTTTAAAAAATAATTAGTAAAAAAATCTCCTGTGTTTGCATTATCACTGTTTTTTGCATCTCTATTAAAATAAAAAATAGAGTCAAAAGTACTTGCATTTTCTTTCTTGTTATTTCCAGGATTAATATCATATATTTTATTATTAATTATTAATGCAACGTGATTTAATCCTAAATAATCACGTATAAAAATTAAAGTAGTATCTAATCCCCAAAGATCAAAAAAAGTCAAATAATTTTGATTTGCATAAGCATAAGAATTTAAACCACCATTTAATCCCATAGGGTCAGACTGCATATATCTTCCTAAGCTGGAATTATAATCTCTGAATAAATTATAATTGGTTTTTGTTTCTTTATCATAATATTGCTCAGGAAATCTAAAATTAAATTCTATATTTGAATTACTTACGGGTTCATTATCACCAAATGGATCAATATTATGCCAAAACCAATGCAAAATATTATCTTGATTCGTAATTTTTCTAGGAGTACTTAAATGATCTGAGTAAATATAAAATAATTCATCAACTGTAACATTGCCTCCTAAAGTACTGAAAATTTTATGTTGTATACAGAAATTAGTTAATTTATTCATTTGATTCTTCTTATATTCTATTAAAAAATATTGATATAATATAAATTAAAGTAGCATATAAAATCATGCTGAAGCTCATTTTTTTCATAAACTTAATAGTATTCTCAGAAGAGTATTTGATATTATATTTTTTAGCCAATATAACAAAAATCAATAGTCCTAATATAATATAATAAAAATTCATTTTAATTCTAAAAAATACATCCATATTATAAAATACATAGTAATCTAAATATCTAAACGAGATTTTTATATAAATAAAAAATATCAATAAGAAAATTGAATAAAAAAACAAATTAATATTTTTTTTAAATATTGACCATTTTAAAATAACATATAATGTCAAAAATAATTCTATAAAACTGGCAATATATAAAAAAACAATTTCCCTATGAAAAGTAGAGGCAATCAATAAATAATGTGAAATAAAAGAAAAAACAAAAAATAACAAACCAATTTTTTTATCCTTGTGATCGTCACATATAATCCAAAAAAAAGTAGCTATGATTAACGGAGAAATACCTATAATTATCAATGATAAATAAAAATTATAGAAATCTATCGTCTTTTTTAGTTCTATATCTTCTGTGAAAAATAAAAAAATATAAACACCAATGCTAAATATACAATATAAAAATAAACGTAACTTATTATTTTTAAAAAATTCTAACATTATCGACTCCAAGGTAATGTATTATTTCTGAAATCTTTTGGAACTGGATTTAACCAAAAATTTTGAGGCAACCAATGCCCTCCATAATAAAAAGTACTAATTCCTGCAAAGTTAAAAGCAAAACGATGATATCTATCAACATCATTACCGCAAGGACAAAAATTTTTATCTATTAATCCTTGAGATCTTGTTGCTTTATCCTCTAATATCAATATATTTCTAATATTGTTTAAAATCACTGATTGTGAATCTTCTAAATCAGTGAGTTTCCATGATACATACATTCCTGCTTCTGTTATGCCATTAACCAAACCATCTTTTCCTCTACAAATTTTTACAGCAGACTGATAATATTCACAATTAGGATATTGTTCTATAAGTGGATCATAATATGTACACACACTAATGTCTCCTTGTCCATCCCAATCAAATTTCTTCAGACCATTGATATCAAAATAACTTAACGGATTTTGATCAATATAAACATAAGAATTTAATCCGCCGCTTAAACCGATAGGGTCAGACTGCACATATCTTCCCAAGCTGAAATTATAATCTCTGAATAAATTATAATTGGTTTTTGTTTCTTTATCATAATATTGCCCAGGAAATCTAAAATTAAATTCTATATTTGAATTACTTACGGGTTCATTATCACCAAATGGCTCAATATTATTCCAAGACCACTGTAAAATATTGTCTTTATTAGTAATTTTTCTTGGAGTACCTAAATGATCTGAAGAAAATTCAAGAATTGGCAAATCAAAATATGAATATAAGTCAAGCAATTCCTTTAGAAAATATTGGCCTTCTTGCGTCAGCATGGGTTGCAGTTTTTTATTTTTAATTTGTAGCTTTTTCTTGATTTCATTATTTAAATGAAAATTATTCTCAAACAAATAAATATTCCCCAAAATCAAATAATCAATTTGCTGAGCATAATACTTTTTTTCTTGTTCATCTGATGCATTTTGTTTCAATAAAGAATATTGATTGATGAGATTGATTCTATCAAGCTCAGTCATTTGATATAAACTCATGTCATTCCTTCTCGTTTATTTCTATTTGCAATTGAAACAAATTATATGCGTTTTTCAACTATTTTTTTCTTTATTCACATAAGTTATAAAATCATCTTCCAATAATGATACATGAGCATCAATTTCTTGTAAAAAACTCATTAATTCTTGTGTATTTTTCAAACGACGATTTGCTTTCTCATAAACTATCTTCAATTCTTTCGATATTTCCTTTTCAGGATATAAATGAGGATTTTTCACTCTCAATATCAATTTCGATTCATTCTTTTTATCAAGCTCAATCATCTTATCAAACAATTTATGTAATTTATTGATATAGTCTTCAATCAGTATTTCTTTTTGTTGCTGCTGTTGATTCAATCTTCTGATGGCCGAAATCACATCATATAATTTTTCACCTTGAAATAGCTCTGAATTCTCAACTTCAGAGACAACATTGTTTTTTGTTTTATCCATCAAAAGTACACCATTTTCAATAATGCCCAAATTTTCAAACCAGAAGTCTACCACTTCTTTTATTTCTACATCAGAATCTGACTTTTCATGATTTTGAATCAAACGAATAATATCTTTCAAAAACAGTAATAAATCTTTATCCTTATACTTCGCATCAATACCAATGATGTTATCAGCAATACCTAATGTTTTGAGATACTCCATGTAATCAGAGCGAGTCTTTTTCATGATGTCTTGTGTATGTGTATTTTCCATCTGCTCTTTAACAAATTCATGTTCATTCCATGCATTGTCCATTTTATTGATATGCTCCTTTTGAGCTTTTTTATAAGAATCAAAATATTTTTGGTAACAAGAAGATTTGATGATGATTTGATAAAGCCCTTCAGCTTTTGCTTTGATGATATTGGCATCTAACTCAGAAACCACAATACCTTCAAATTTATGAAAAGCATCTTTAATATTTTGCACATTGACATTATCGTGAGAATAATCAATCAACAAGCAATCCTCTTTGTTTTTAGCTATTCTATTGATACGTGATACTGTTTGCACAGCATTGATTTCCTTGACTTCTTTATCCAAGAATAATGTATGCAATTTAGGCTCATCAAAACCTGTTTGTAATTTATCAACGACAATGATTAACCCATTTTTAATTTTTTTGAATTGAGTGATGGTATCTTGCTCTGAAGCAGTGCCACAAAGGACATGAGCTTGTACAGTATCTTGTGCATCACTGTATACCATGAAAACCCTAGCATCCTTGAACTTTTCATATTTAGGCTGTTGAGTTAATTTTTTTAATTCTTGTTGAATGGCATCAAAATATTTTTTAGCTGCCACAATAGAATAACAAGCTAACATGCCCTTGCCATAACCATATATTTTTTTGAAAGTGGTATTGACTAAAATCTGTGCTGTTTGTTGAGCAATCAATTGTATTCTATCATCATGCTCATAAATTTCCTTGCTGGTTGGCAGACGCCTTTCTTGAATACTGGGATGATTTTCATCTAATTTCATGGGAATAGAGCAAGGCACAAAAAACTCAATTGGATTGAGCACAAATCCATCAGAGATAGCTTCAGTCATGGTATAACTATCAAAAGGCATCCATTTGATGCTATCTAAACCCTCTTGAAAATCTCCAAATCTCGCAAGATTCTCATCAGTAGGAGTTGCAGTCAGTCCAACAATGAGATTTTTCTTTGCAGATTGCGAACCAATTGAATCGACCAATTGATTAAAAATATTGGTCATATCATGATGTTGACTGCCTGAGTTCGAGCGATGAATCTCATCAATTAAAAAAGCAACTCTTTTTCCTTTCAAAGCTCCCATTTCACCGTGTTTTAATTCATCATATAGAAACGGAAATTTTTGAATATTAACAATGATGATTCTTGTACCATCTATTAAAAATTTCTTCAAATTTTCTCTGTTATCAGCTTCTGCAAATAACTTATCTTGAATATTCATGTTATACATAGCTCTATCGACTTGATCTCGTAAATCAACACGGTCAGAAACAATCAATATTTTATCAAACAAAGCATTTCTTCCATCGCCCTCAATCAAATCCTTGAGCATCAATGATAACCAGCATAATATGTATGTTTTACCAAAGCCAGCAGCATACTGTAACAACAAAGAAAACTGATTTTGATTATTTTTATATGACTTTCTTTTGTTCAGTAAATCAACCTTCATGTCATCACGAATATTCAATGAATCTAATCTTTTCTTAAATCTTTCCAATTCATAATCAGTATGTTCATGTCTATATTTTTGAATGACTTCATCAATGACTTTTTCTACACCAAATTTCTGATTGGGCCTAGGATAACTTAATAGAGGACAATTATTCTTATTAATGACTTTTTTAACACCATGACTAATTTGAGAAACTTTTTCATATGCAATAAAGTTAAAGTATAAAATTTCGTTTTGCAATCTGTTTTTATCATAAAGATTAAACAAGACTGCTTTTGATTTTTCTTGTAAAGATAAATGGCTTTTTCCTGAATAATAGATAGAATCGAGAAAAAAGGATTTTTTTATTTCATTTTTTAAAGCAGAATCATCAGCTTTTTTAGCTTCAACCAATTGTTTCGCATCAGCAAAAAATTTATCAATTCCTCTGATGATATAAGCAGAAGATGTATCCATTGCAACCATATGAATAGGTGCATGAAAATATTTTTTATTATTTTCTAAATGATTCAAACCTCTGGTAACAGTCTCAATATAATCACCAATAATTTGACCTCTTCCATCATCTTTTGCATTTTGCCCCTTATGCTCCATTTTCAACTGTAAATAAGAAACTAAAAAACCATTGATAAAAACAGCAACATCAGGCTTGATGATAAAATAACCATCATCTGTTTTTATTTTAAAACAAGGTTGTTGCACGATATGATAAACATTCCTATCCTCTTTCTCATGATGAAAAGGAAAATAGATATTAAATGTATGACCTTTAAAACCAAAGCTTCCATATTGATGAGGATTCAAGCGAATGGCAACATTAAAACATGAGTACAGGTGTTGAGACAACTCTTCAAATAAAGCACTAAAAAAATCTTTCCTATTACCCAAGAAGTCTTTCTTGATAATTTGTAGACATTGGTCTTTATTGTTTTGAAAAATAAAATCCTCCACCACAGAAGGAATCAGCATTAAATCTGAATGTAGTAAAGAATGAGCTAATTTTTCGTATTTCAACTCATCAATGAAATACTTGACTACAAAATCGTTCTCAAAATTATATTCACTGACCATACATCTCCAAACAAAAAACCACTGCTTTTCTAGCTAGTGGTTTCCTTTAATTTGTCAATGAAAAATACATCACAAATTTACAAACGGTTTTCATTGGTTTCACAACCATTTTTTTTCAGGCTATGCTCTCATTAATATAATTCTCTCCAACTTGTTTTGCATAGGAGCTTTAAATCCTACTGCTGATGCAGCACTATTAGGTGCTGAAGCAGAAATGGCTGGCGGTGTTACTGTAGTTTTGCCTCAGCCATAATTTCAGTTCCATGAGATATCAATTCCAATGCAGCCATACCTAAGTGAAAAAGTGCGCCCATTTACATCCTTGCAAACCATAATATTGTACTGAAAATAATTTAAAGTATAGAGTTATATTTTCAAAATCTCATTCAATGCAATAACAATATCAAATTTCAATATCTTTATTTTTTCCTGTGACAGATTCATAAATTAAAGATTGTTTATATTCTTTTAATAACTCTATCTTTTTATTAATCAGTTCTTTTTTATTATCAATCTTATCACATTCAATATCTAAATAATTTGCAATTTTTTTTTGCTCATTTTTATATGGAACTACGATACTTAATTTAAGTAAATCCCCTTTGTTAATTGCTGACCTAACACCGTTTCCTCCAAGCATATTAAATATTGCTCTTTTATATAAATCAAAAAATTGATAATAAAAATAATCAATATTTGTATTATTTTTTTTTGATAATCTAATATAAGCAGAACTCATAATTCCATTTTTCCAAACTCTGCCTACACGGCTAGTTTGATAGTTTTCCAAATCAATTAATTTAAATACTAAATCATTTTTTTTAAAAACTTGATAAGTGTCATAAGATTCTGGATTCAATCCCTTATTATTTTCTATATCTTTTTCAATAACCCCACTTAATGTTAAAGACAGCACATCAATACATCCTTGTTTTGTTATTGTTTTTTGTGATGTAAAAAAATTAGAAACCCTCCTCACCTCCCAATGCTCAGGAATCATACCAATCCATTCAATACCGCTATCTTTCATTTTGACATTTTTATCAAGTCCCTTTGTGACTGTCTCGAAAATCAATGCTTGCTTATACTCAGTTAACATTTCCACTTTTTTCTCTAGCAATGATATCTCATTAACAATTTTGGATGTTTGGTGATCAAGATAGTTGGCGATAGCGGTTTGTGTTGAGAGAGAGGGGGCTACATAATAATCATGCTTTAAAGAATTTGTAGATATTTCGTTAAAAGTCGTTCCCTTGGATAAATCTTCCAAATTTTTTCTACTTATAATTAAATGATAAAAATAATATTTAGAATGAAATAATTTTTTAACATTTAATCCTTTGCATCCTTGATTAATGATCATATCATTGATTAGATATGCAACTTTTCCCACTGGAGCCCTTGAAGATAATAATATACTATTTTTCTTTAAAGTTTTACTTGCTTGATTTCTTTTTGCAAATAAAACTGTTCTTTTTGTTTTATCAAAATTATCGTGAATATCAAAAAAATCCGCAGGAGTAGCCCAATAAATATTATTATCATTTTTTTCTTCAAAAATAAAATCAGATTCAGGCGTACCTCCGTTAATTATTTTAACTATTTCTTTTAGTCTTTTAATTTGCCATCCATCAGGAATCATTCCAATCCATTCAATACCAGAATATTTAAAATTTTTATCGCTCATTATTATCCTTTTTTATAAGTTCATTCTTTTTATTAATCAACATTCTTATAAATTTCCTTTTTAATTAGAAAATAAAAGCAAATCAAAACACTGATGAAATGCAAGAATAATTCCAACAAAAATAGTCTATATAGAATAATTTCATTACTTTCATAGGAGAAATACATTACTGCTGGTGCCAACAAATCTGGCATTAAATAAAAACAAAAATTCACGAATAGCAATATGAGAAAAAAAATCAGAGCATAAGGATTCATGATGGTCTTGAAGACTGTTTCTAGCAACATTTCTCCTAGATTTTCTTTCATCACATCTCTCCCAATTCTTTATCAATTTTAGCAATATCAGCCAAAATATCTTGTGTGCTACGTATGATAATTTTCTTAGGAAAAACACTGTTAAAGTTGATTTCGACACCCACTTGATTAGTTAGTAATTGATAATCCGATTCATCAGAAGATACCCATTTACTCATAAATTCTTTGATGACCTTGGTATTTGTATCTTCAACCGGTTGATAAGGTATTTTCTCATCATCTTTACTCCACACAGGTTGCAAAGAAATATCGAATTGCACTTTTTCTTCTGTTTTTGGGGTTGCTTTTTTATAATTTGCTTTGATGACAATATCACCATAGCCCAGATTAGTTGTCACATTATTTTCAGTTCTCAAGATACAATGATGTTCATCTAATGAATAATAAACATCTTGCTGAAAAACCATCAAGTTCATTTCTTCAATATCCAAGTCTTTGATAAGTTGATTAACTTGCTCAGCTTCTTCTTTGGTTTTATAGTCATTGGGAGCAATTCTACTAAACCCAATAGCTTGGCCTGGATTTCTGGCAGAAATGGTGATGGTGTGAACATCTGATAATTTGATGCCATCTTGACCATTTTGGAACGCTCCAAACTCATCATCTTTTTCCAGTTTTCTCAAAGATTGTTTGTTGAAATAGAAATCATACTTTGATTTTACTTTTGAGATATCGCTTTCTGAAAAATTTTGATAAAGTTGTGCAATATTTTTAGCTTGTTCAAAATTAATTTCCTTGGATTTATTACCTTTATTTTTCTTTAATTTCACAAATATGTCTTCAGCGTTGATACATAGTATTTTATCTTTTCTATCTGATGATTTATTTTTATTCAAACACCAGATGTAAGTGGTAATACCTGTGTTGAAGAATTCATTGGTTGGTAATTGAATCAACGCCTCTAGATAGTCATTATCTAACAACCATTTACGAATGTTAGACTCCCCTGAGCCTGCATCACCTGAGAAAAGTGGTGAACCATTTAAAACAATGAATGCCTTGCCTTTTTGATTAAGTTTAGCAATCATGTGTTGTACAAATAACAATTGACCATCTGCAACTGATGGATAACCGCCATGACCAAAGCGTCCTGTTTGATCATTTTCAATCATTTTTTGTTCTTCTTTCCATGAAACACCATAAGGTGGATTGGCAACTCCATAGTCAAAAGTCAATTCAGGTAATTTATCTTCAATCAATGTATTGCCATGTTCAATGCGAGACTCCTGACGAAACATGGATTCTATTTTAGCCAAAGCATACAATGAACCTCTTAATTCTTGCCCATAGGTCTCTGTTTTGATATTGTTACTTTTCTTCTTGATTTTATCATCAATACCATACAACATATTACCACCACCACAAGTCATATCATATAGACGATAGGGGTACTCTTCTTTGAATTCATCAACCACAATTAATTCAGAAATCAAGTTAATCACATCATCTGGTGTATATTGTTCACCGGCTGTTTCCGCAGACATATCTGCCCACCTGCGTTTGATGTGCTCCTCCAATGTGGTTATTTCAGAGTTATCATAAGGAGTAAAATCAATGTTTGCCCAAGAAGCAACATAACCAAACAACACATTTTTCTTACGCAGACTTTCTATGGCAGCAGCGATATTCAGATTCTCTGTCTTATCTCCAGCAACAATACCCAACAAACTTTTCAACTCAGGATCAAATCCATTGAGATATTCTGTGAAATCAACTGCAAATGTTTTATCATTTTTGACAATATCTGCTAAAGTGATTTGTTTTTCAATCACCACAGAATTATAAAATCCCACTGTATCTTTAATTTCAGCAATTCTATCTTCTTCAGAAATTAAATCTTCATCTCTTGATACTTCATCATATTTACGCAAAAGACGAGACTCCACCATTCTCAATGCAAAAAAAGGCATCATGAAATCTGGTTTTTCACTGTCTTTCAGGCCAATAGAAGAGCGTAGAATATCTGCTGACTTCCAAACCTCTGATTCATAGGAGAGAATATCTTTTGTTTTAGGTGAAATTTTTAATGCCATACTTTCCTCTTTTAATGGATAAAGATTAAAAAAATAAAAGATATTTGTCAATTTTTATTCAATTAAATTTTATTGTTTCTTTTTTTGTTATCAATATCACATGTACTAATGAAATCCAAATCACCATATATAAACTCGTGTTCTTTTTGTGCTTTATACTTTAAAATGGCATTGATGCGTTCTTCTTGTTTATTTAAAAACCAAAATGGTAAATCATTAATTTTTTCTAATAGAGAATCGTTAAAGATATCAGACATATATTTTACATTAGAAATATCCCATTTTGATAAATCTTGATTAAAAATGCTTTTCTCAAACATCCATGACATATTTGTTACATTCGAAATATCCCATTTTGAGATATCTTGATTAAAAATAGAGTTTGCAAACATGGCATACATATTTTCAAGTTTTGAAGTATTCCATTGAGATATATCGCCATTAAATTTTGATTTTTCAAACATATAACTCATATTTTTCACATTAGATGTATTCCAACTTGATATATCCTGATTAAAAGAAGATTTTGAAAACATGCAAGACATATCAATGACATTCGATACATTCCACGCAGATATATCTTGATTAAAGATAGAATCTGAAAACATATCTCTCATAACAGTTACTCTGGCAACATCCCATTTTGAGATAGCGCCATTAAAAGCTGAGAAAGCAAACATAGCCTACATATCCTCTACATTAGAAGTATTCCACCTTGATATATCACCGTTAAAATGAGAAGAAAGAAATAGCTCACTCATATTATTAATATTTGATACATCAATATGATTCAAGTCAGATTGATTTCCATTTAATTCTATTTCTTTTTCAATAAGTTTTTTTTAAATGTTTTTCATTTTTAGCTATAATTTTATGAGTCATATTTTCCTTCCTTTATTGTTTTGATGAACATCAAATACTTTTTGCGGTAAATGAAGTAATCTTTCAATATGAGCTTGTTCTTTTTCAGCTTTATATTTTAAAATTGCTTCAATTCTTTTTTCATGAGTAGGTAAATCCCAATAAGGTAAAGCATTTTGTTGTTTTATCAATGAAGATTTAAAAGCATTTAGAGTAATTTTGACATTAGAAACATCCCAATCATTTAAATTTTTATTAAATAAACAATTAAAAAATATTTCTTCCATATTTTCTACTTTTGAAACATCCCATTTTGAAATATCTTGATTAAAATCAGAGCTAGCAAATAAAAAAGACATATCAATTACGTTAGATGTGTTCCAATCTGAAATGTTTTGATTAAATTTTGATAAGGCAAACATCATTTTCATTTTATTGACACTACCAACATCCCATCTCGATATATCTAAATTAAATACTGAGTGAAAAAACATACCCGACATATTTTTGACTTTAGATGTATTCCAGAGAGAAATATCTTTAGAGAAGACTGAATATTCAAATGCATATTTCATATTTTCAACTTGAGAGGTATTCCAATTGGATATATCTCCGTTGAATTTAGAATGTGCAAATATATAGGATATATCTGTTACCTTAGATATATCCCATTTTGATATATCTCCATTAAAGATAGAATTTTGAAATAATCCTGACATATCTGTAACTTGAGATACATCAATATGATTCAAATCACATTCGGGACCATTGTCTTTCATTTCTTGATCAATCAATGTTTGTAAATGATCTTTATCTTTTGCTATAATTTTATTTTTCATGATTTATTTTTTTATATTTTATTTGATTTCATTTTTTTATCAAAATCATGAATGATTGATAAATTCAAAAAATCATCAATATGTTTTTTTTCTTTTTCTGCATGATATTTCAAATAAGCGTTTATTCTTTGTTGTTTGGTAGGTAAATGCCAGTAAGGTATGTTATTTTCTTTTTCTAACGTTGAAGCCCTAAATATCTCAGACATATTGATGACATTAGAAACGTTCCAATTCGATATATGTTGATTAAACTGAGAATTTGAAAACATAGAAAACATGTTTTCAACTCTTGAAACATCCCACCTAGAAATATCTTGATTAAAAGAAGATTTTGAAAACATGAAATACATATCATTAACATTAGATACATTCCAAGCAGATATATCTTGGTTAAATTTAGAATCTGAAAACATATCTTTCATACAAGTTACTCTAGAAACATCCCATTTTGAGATATCGCCATTAAAATCTGAGAAACCAAACATAGCCTGCATATCCTCTACATTAGAAGTATTCCACTTTGATATATCCCCGTTAAAATGAGAAGAAAGAAATAGACCAACCATATCATTGATTTGAGATACATCAATATGATTCAAATCACACTCAAAACCATTTTTTTGAATTTCTTGAATAATCAATTCTTTTAAGTGTTTTTTATCTTGTGCTATTATTTTATTTTTCATGATAATTTTTGAACTTATTTCAACAAATATGATTTAAATTTTAATGAATTTATTTTGTTTTGTAACAGACATTGTATTTTCACATTGAGTTACTAATGGTTCAGATAAATCAAGAAATGATTCAATCTTTTTTTGCTCTTTTTCAGCTTTATATTTTAAAATGGCTTCAATTCTTTCATTTTGAGTTGATAAATACCAATATGGTATATTACTAGATGTCACCTGTTTCAAAAACATATTTCTCATATCTTCTACATTTGAAACATCCCAACTTGAGATATCCCTATTAAATCTTGAGTAACTAAACATTCCAAACATATATTTTACATTAGAAACATTCCATTGAGAAACGTCACCATTAAATTTTGAATTTCTAAAAATTTGCGCCATATCTGTTATGTTAGATACATCAATGTGATTTAAATCACATTGATATCCATATCTAGATGTTTCATTTCTAATTAATTGTTTTAAATGTGTTTTATCTTGAGCTAAGATGATTTTTTTCATGATTTTTTTAAATGTATATTTTCAGAAAATTCTTGTTTTTTATTATTTTTATATTTTAAGTGATTTTTTCTTTTTATAATCATTAATTTTTGATAATTCTAGAAAATTTTCAATCTGTTTTTGTTCTTTTTCAGCATGATATTTAAAAGAAGCGTCTCTTCTTTCTTCTTGTGTATGTAAATTCCAATAAGGTAAATTATTTTCTTTTTCTATTGTAGAATCTTTAAATATATAAGCCATATCTTCAACATTTGATACATCCCATTTTGAAATATCTTGATTAAATTTTGATTCAAAAAACATATAATCCATGCTTTTAACTTTAGATACATCCCATTTGGAGATATTTTGATTAAATTGAGAATTTGAAAACATCTGATACATACTGGTAACATTAGAAACATCCCATTGAAATATATTTCCATTGAATAGAGATTCATAAAACATTATTGACATATCCTCAACATTATAAACATTCCAAGAAGAAATATTGGAATTAAATTTTGATTTATAAAACATAGAATTCATATTTTTAACTTTAGAAACATTCCATTTGGATATATCTTGATTAAATTGAGAATTGGCAAACATATGATACATGCTGGTAACATTAGAAACATCCCATTGAGATATATTTCCATTAAATAGAGATGCAGAAAACATAGCAGACATATTTTCAACCTTAGAAACATCCCACTGCGATATATCTTGATCAAATGTTGATGAAGAAAACATAAAAGACATATTTTCAACCTTAGAAACATTCCATTGAGAGATATCTTGATTAAAGCTTGAATATAAAAACATATGAGACATATTTTTAACATTAGAGACATCCCATTCAGAGATATCTCCGTTGAAATTACTTTCTTTAAATAAACCAGATATATCATTTATTTTTGAAACATCAATATGATTCAATGAACATTGATTGCCATTTTTTTGTATTTCTTTAGCAATTAATTCTTGTAAATGTAATTTACTTTCAGCAATTATTTTATTGCTAACAACTATATTACTACGTTTTGTTTGAATAAAAAAAAATTTTATAAAGTTAAAATTAATGTATTTCATAATTCCAATAAGATGATTTTTTGATTTTTTCAAAAATGAAATCTTTAAAGATAGATTTCATATTATTTTCATATTTTAATTTGGTGCTATTTTTATTCAAAAAGAAGAACCTCTGAAGATAATAAAAAAATTTTTAATTTTTCAATATTCTATACTTATTTTTTAATTTTGCAATTATCAATGTTTTTTATAATAGATAATAAATTTTTTGAGATAGAAACCCCATTATCGTGTTCTTTTTGCACTAAATAATATGGGTTTTATTTTTTTGTTCTCTAAAAATATGTATTTTTTTTTAGAAATAATCAATAAGATTTTCTTAAGTTTTAATTGATAATCTTATGATTTCACACTCATCTGATGTAGAAATAAGAAATGTGATTTAATTGCTTTAAAAAAACTATGATTCACATAATATGGTTTTCCAAATTCTTGACAAGTATCCTTGATAATTTGACTTATTTTAGGATAATGAACATGACTGACCATATGAAACAAATGATGTTCAACTTGAAAGTTAAGTCCACCACAATAAAAAGTTAAAAACTTATTATTAACAGCGAAATTAGCTGTTGTTCTTAACTGATGTTCAACCCAGGAGTAAGGCATTTTTGTTTCAGATGCATCTAAAAACTCTGTTTCCTTGATGGTATGAGCTAATTGAAAAATAATTGAAAGAGTCAATCCAAACAAGAAATGTCCAATGATGAAGAAAAATAATACAGTTTCAAACTTAAATAGCATCGTTGGAATGATGATGGTATATAAAAAATAGAAAAATTTACCAGCTAAAAATATAGAAACTTCCCTCATGTTTTTATTCTTAATGGTTGTATCACCGATTTTACCCTTAAAAATTCTCTCAAAATCACTATAAAAGAGAAGATAAAGAGATAAAAAACAATAAAGAATTGGAGCATAAAAAGCTTGATAGCGATGCCAAGGTTTCCAATCTTGACTAGGAGCCAATCTCATCAAGCTACCAATATTCAAATCATCATCTTTTCCATCGATATTGGTATAAGTGTGATGTAGGCTATTATGTTTTTCTTTCCATAGCATGTTACTACTACCTAAAAACTCCATGCTTAAAGATGCCATATAGTTGAGCCATCTGTATTTGGAAAAAGAATTGTGGCTTGCATCATGCATGACATTAAAAGCTAATAATATTTTTAATTGTACAAGAAAAAACAAATATAATAGTCCTTCACCAATATTGGTGGCTTTAAATAATAATAAAAAATAAAAGCCAACAATAGACAGAAATATCAATGAAGCTTTAAAATGTAAAAAAACACTCCCTGTTTTCTGGATGTTTTTTTCTTTAAAGTAGGCATCTATTCTTTGTCTTATGGTAGTATCAAATTGATTTCTCACTGGAAATGAAACCGTTGGGGAAGTTTTTTCACTCATGTAAATGACCTTTTTAAATCTTCATTCTTTGTATTATTTTTTTTCTTAAAAATCAAGGCTCTCCAAAAAAACGTGTGGCAAATAATTGATAAAGATTAAATTTTATTTTTTTTGAATAATTTTTCTGAACCTAAACTTGATAATTCAATCTTTAAAAGAATAAAATTTTTCTCTTTTTAAGCACGATAGTGCAATACATCTTTTATTATAATTTGATAATTTTCTCATATTTTTTTTATTTTAAAACGTAAATTATCACAATTAGATAATTGTAAAGATTGATTAATCAAATATTGTTCTTTTTCATTTTTATATTGAACAATTTTCACCAATCTCTCACTCTGTTCTTCTATGTACCAATATGTTTTTTTGAAATCATCATTAAACATTTGTATCAGACATGTTTCACAATGTGTGAAAGCAAGCGGCCATTCTTGCTGAAAAAAAATCTCTTTTCAAATGAATCAAGCCCTTTTTTCCCCGTTTAGCAACTCTTTTGACTTGGTATTTGAAAACCTTCATGTTGTTGCCAAGGTAGGAGAAGTTGAAGGCTGGAAGAAATTTTCTTCCGATGTTCAAACTTCCATGAACATCTGCATGAATTTTGATTTTGTCAGTCGCTTGGTTGGGTTTATTTTTTGAACGACTGATATGGTTGTGGTGTAAGTTGTGCCGTCTCGTTTTCCGGCAAACTCATAATGTTTGGGTCTTGAGTTTTTTTTGGAAGCTTCGCTCCTGCTCTGATTGACCTTTTGGGAAACATCATGGTTTGTTTTTGTGTCTGAGACAGCCCTTTGCTGAACCCTTGTTTTTTCTTGTTTTATCTCCTTGTTTAAAATTTTATCTTGTTTGGTTTTTATTTCCATCTCGCTAACAAAACATGTTTTGCTGGTGTAGCTTTCTTCTTGTTCTATCACGAGGATATTTTTCATCAATGCTTTGTACTTTAACAATTCTATGAATTGAGCATGAGGAAAGTC
>JACCDS010446084.1_pt1 | contig 16537 bp, 12 predicted proteins | sample 7446441 | NCBI WGS metagenome assembly JACCDS01 (sample SAMN15323445, study PRJNA562643) | freshwater metagenome | isolation source: river surface water | place: USA:Blue River Watershed | collected 2017-08-17
ATTGGCCTGATAGCTCAGTTGGTAGAGCAGACGCCTGAAGAGCGTCGTGTCGTTGGTTCGATTCCGACTCAGGCCACCATTTAACGCCAGCCCATCCGATTCAACCCGGGTGGGCTGGTCCTTTTGAAGGCTCAGCGGTTGAAGATCAGGCGCCAGACCGAGAAGGTCCGTCCACGGTCGAGCGGATCCGCCGAAGGCGCCTCCCAGCCGCTGTCGAGCAAGGTCAGGGTTTTCACGTCCTGTTTGATCTCGGTGTCCTTCACGGTCTCTTCCTGCCACACGGCCCGTGCCACGCCGAAGGGGACGGACGCGTCGCGCCAGACGGTGCCTTTGAACGTCAGGACCTGCTTCGAGACCATGGGCGGGTCGGTGACGGTGGTCGCCAGCATGCGCAGGCGTTCGCAGGAGCGGGCGCGTCCGCCGGCTTCGACGGTTTCCTTCGCCGGCGAATCCGGCGTGAGTTCGCTGGTGTAGGTCAGCTTCGCCCAGTCGGTGATCCAGGCGATGTCCTCGCGGGTCATGTGATAGGAGCCCTTCACCGGGTTCGCGAAGATGATCTCGGCGGAGTTCTCGATCAGGCGGCTGGCGAGGGCGCGGTCCATGTCGGGACGCACGAGCAGGCTGAGCGGGGCGCGTTCGCGGGAGCCGAGCCACATCACCGGCTCGACGGTGAACCAGACATGGGGTTGGCCGTCGACATCCCGGCCGGGCTGGACCGAGAAGCGCACCGTGGAGGACGTGGTCGGCTGGCCCGCCTTGGTCGTCTCCATGCGATACGTCGCCCAGGTGCCGGGCTTCGGGAGTTTCTCCGCGAACACCTGCCATTGGGCGAGGGCGGGAACGGCGCCGACCGCGAGCAGGAGCAGGGCGGCGAGGTGGCGCATGAGCCCATTATTGGGCGTTTAGAGGCCTTTTGGCGAGTCCGGACCTCGCCCGGCCTCCTTTGCCTTTGACTCTCCGTCCCCCGCCCGTTGTTGTCAGGCCTTCGTCATGGAATCCCTGGCCCAGTCTTCGACCTCCCTCCGCTCCGCGGCTGGTCGTGCCATCATTCCGGCGATTATTACCCTCATCGGGCTCTGAGCCCGCTGAACGGAACGCCCGACGGGCGACTCCCCGTTCCGCGGCGCCCGGAACGGCCCCCTCCCTTTACACCTCTTTCCCACCCACACCACCATGGCACGCTCCATCGAAATCTATGACACCACCCTCCGCGACGGCTCGCAGGGGCAGGGCATTCATTTCTCCGTCGATGACAAGCTGCGCATCGCCGCCGAGCTCGAGCGCTTCGGCATGACCTACATCGAAGGCGGCTGGCCGGGTTCCAATCCTCGCGACGTCGAGTTCTTCGCCCGCGCCAAGAAGATCAAGTTCAAGAACGCCAAGCTGGCGGCCTTCGGTTCGACGCGCCGCAAGGGCGTGCGTGCTTCCGAAGACGCCCAGGTCCGCGGCCTGCTCGAGGTCGACACCCCGGTGGTCACGATCTACGGCAAGACTTCCGCCCTGCACGTCCGCGAAGTCCTCCGCTGCTCGCCCGAGGAGAACCTCGAGATGATCCGCGACACGGTCGCCTTCCTGAAGTCCCATCGCCGCGAGGTCGTCTACGACTGCGAGCACGCGATCGACGGTTGGAAGGACGATCCGGCCTACGCGATCGCCTCCATGCTGGCCGCCGTCGCCGGCGGCGCCGACCGCGTCGTCCTCTGCGACACCAACGGCGGCTCGCTGCCTTCCGAAGTCGCCGCGGCCACCCGCGCCGCCATCGCCGCGCTCAAGAAGACCGCCGTCGGCATCCACACGCACGACGACGCCGGCCTCGGCCTCGCCAACGCCCTCGCTTCCCTCGAAGCCGGCGCCTCGCATGTCCAGGGCACCGTCAACGGCATCGGCGAGCGCACCGGCAACTGCGACCTCACCGCGGTCATCCCCTGCGCCCAGCTGAAGTTCGGCTGGAAGTGCGTCTCCTCGACCTCGCTCAAGGGCCTCGCCGGCCTCTCCCGCTTCGTCGACGGCGTCGCCAACCTCGCCCCCGATCCGCGCCGTCCTTGGGTCGGCACCGCGGCCTTCGCGCACAAGGGCGGCACCCACGTTGACGCCGTCCGCAAGTTCTCCGCCGCCTACGAGCACGTCGACCCGACCGTCGTCGGCAATGAGCGTACCGTGCTCGTCAGCGACCAGTCCGGCCGCAGCAACATCGTCCTCAAGGCGAAGTCGCTCGGCATCGACCTCGATCGCGATTCGCCCGCCACCGCCACCGCGCTCGACGAGCTGAAGAAGCTCGAGCATGGCGGCTGGAGCTTCGAAGACGCCGAAGCGTCGCTGGCCCTGCTGCTCCGCCGTCACCTCGGCAAGAGCAAGGCCGCGCCTTTCGAAGTCGCTTCGTATCACGTCACCGCGCGCGGCGCCAAGGGTTCGGCTTATTGCGAAGCCGTGGTCCGGCTCAGCATCGCCGGCAAGGAGACCCTGACGGTCGCCGAAGGCGACGGTCCGGTCCATGCCCTCGACCAGGCCCTGCGTTCCGCCCTCGTGAAGTCCTTCCCTAAGCTGGCGAAGGTCAGCCTCGTGGACTACAAGGTCCGCATCCTCGGCGGCACCGACGGCACCGCGGCCAAGACCCGCGTGGTCATCCGCTCTTCCGACGGCAAGGCCTCCTGGGGTACGGTCGGCGTCAGCGAAAACCTCGTCGAAGCCTCGCTGCAGGCGATCGTCGACGGTTACGCCCACGCGCTGTCCTGAGGCTCAGGCTGACGCGTTGACTGCCTGCAAGGGCGGGGTAGAAACCATCACCCCCGCCCTTTATGCGTCCGCTACTCCTGCTGCTCGCCGCCGTCACCGCCTTCGCCGCCGAGAGGGATATTTATAAGCTGTTTGAAATCGCGCCAGCTGGTTCAGCGAGCATCGATCAGCTGCCAGGGCTCTACCGTGAGGCGGCGGGCCGCGCTTTCACCATGGATATGCCCAGCCCCGCATTCCGCCTGCGGGACCTGGCTTTCCTTCCTCCGGCCCGCAAGGAGCGTCTGGACGTCTATCTTCCATACCTTCACTCCTCGGATTTCTCGAAGCCCAAGCCAGGGCTGCTGTTCATTCACGGCGGTGGCTTCGTCGGAGGAGACAAGGGGGAATATCGCACAGCGAGCGTGTGCACCGACTTGGCCCGCGCGGGTTACGTCGTCGTGAGTTGCAACTACATGCTAGGCCCTAAGGACAGGCCCGGCGTCTGGCCGCGCAATATCGCCGATTGTCGCGATGCCGTTCGTTGGATGCGCGCCCATGCGGAGGAGCTCGGCCTTGACCCCGCCCGTATCGCCGTCGCCGGCGGTTCCGCCGGAGGTTATCTCGCGCTTATGGTCGGATTATCCGATGATAGGACCGGGCCGGGTGGCGACCCGAATGCGAAACACTCGGCGAAAGTCTCCGCCATAATCGACATGTATGGCGTCGTGAACTTTTCCAAGCATGGTAAAGGCGACGTGCCCGGCGTGTCGGCCGAGGGGCAGGCCGCCTACCTGCCGGAGAATCAGTGTGATGAGACGGATCCGCCCGTCCTCATCTTTCATGGCACCGACGACAAGATCGTCGACATCGCGCAATCACAGTCCCTAGCCGCCGCCCTTTCCCGCGCCAAGACGAGGTATGAATTCGTCACGGTTGAAGGGGCTCCGCACACCTTCGACCTCCGCCCCCGCAGTCTGCAATGGTCGCGCGTTGCGGAGCGATGGAGTCTCTCTGGTCGGACTGTGCGCCGTGAGCATTTCCAGCATTATCCCGGTCCTTTGCTCCCGGGCGTCAGCACGGAAGACGTCCTCCATTCGAGGCCAGGGATCCTGGAAGGCATCGTCCGTGATTTCTTGGCCGAGGCGCTTCGTTGACCTGCCCCGATTGCTTACTCCTTCAGTCGGGCCATCACCGTCGAGCCCTGGAGCTGGACGTCGAAGCGGCCCGTGTCCTCGAGCATGCGGTAGAATTTCGCATAGCGCGGGGCGTTGGCTTCGAGGCCGGGATGTTCCTGCAGGAGGAACTTCTTGATGACCTCGACCTTGAGCCACTCGCCTTCGGGAGCGAGGCCGGTGGCGACGTCGACGAGGGCGTCGATGATGTCCTGACGCTGCAGTAGCTGGGCGCGGCGTTGGTCGGCCTCGGCCTTGCCTTGGGCCTGCTGGGCGGAGGTGAGGTTCGGGCGGTCGCGGTAATCCTGGCCGGAGTTGTCCTGCTGAGGGCGGGCTTCGCGCGGAGCACGCGGCTCACGTGCCTGGCGCGGTTCGCGCTGGGGGCGTTCCGGGCGGGCTTCGCGTCGGGGGCCGGGCTCGCGTTGCGCGCGGGGGGCGTCGGCGAAGCGGAGGTCGGGCAGCATCTTCTCGAACTGGTCGAGCAGGGCGCCGACTTCCTTGTTCTTCGGCGTCAGCGCGCGGAGGGCCTGGGCGAGGAGGGCGAGGGCCTTGCGCGGGTCCGACTTGGCGGCCTGCTCGTCGTCCATGCGTGCGCGCAGCTCGGACAGGTTCAGATAATGATGGGCCGTGGAGCGGAGGGCCTTGTGCGTGCGTTCGCCCATCACGATGATGCGGACGCCGAGGCGCTTGGCGTCCTCGACCACCGGCGTGAAGTCGCTGTCGTTCGTGACGAAGATCAGGGTCGTCGGCGGATTCGGGCCCGCCATCAGCTTGACCGCGTCGATCGTCAGGCGCATGTCCGCGGCGTTCTTGCCGGGCGTGTAGCTGCGTTGGTCGACGAGTTCCAGTTCGACCCACTCTTGGGCGGCGGCGCGCCAGCCGCTGAGGCGTCCATGGAAGTCGCCGTAGGCCTTGGCGGCGGCGATGGCCGTCTCGCCGATGAAGCGACGGAGGGTGGGGAGATGCTGGTGGGAGACGTTGTCCGCGTCGATCAGGACGCCGATGCGCTGGTTGGGCTGGGCCTTGGCGGCTTCGGGCGTGGAGGTGGAGGCGGCGTCGGCCTGTCGCTTGGCCGGCTTGGCGGCGCGTCGTCCGGCGGGCTTGGCGGCTCGGCGGGCGGGCGGGGTCTTCTTGGCTTTGGGTCGGGTCACGGGAGGGGGAGTCTTCCTATCCCTGCGGATGATGGCACGGCTCTACAATGCGAATCCGCCGTCGATGAGGCCTCCTCATCTGTGCATTATTTTGTTGGAACTTACGAGTTTTACGGATGTTAAAACATTGTGCCGTCACGGTCGTCACTTTCCTTTGCTTTGGTCCTGGTCCTATGCCTCGGCGCAACCGGCCTGTTTTCCGCTGAACCGGTCTGGGTCGCCAAGCCCGGGCCTTGGGGTGACCTGCAGGTCCGAACCGTTTATCTGGAGCCACCGGAGAACATCCTGGCTGTCGTCGCCAAGCCTTCTTCGGTCACCCGCTGGACCTTCGAGCAGACCACCGAGAAGGGCGTCCGCACGATCATGGAGAAGGCCGGCGTCGCGCCTGCAGTGGTCGACCGTCTCATGAGTCCGACCCAGGTGGTCGCCAGCGGCAACAACGTGGTCGTACTGCCCAAGGTGGAAGACCTCTTGGCGATCAATCAGACCGCCCGTTCGGCCCTCTACGTCGAACTGGCCAAGTCATCCGCGAACGAGTATCAACGCGACCCGGTCTTCATCCATGGCGGCGACATCGATGACTGGCTGGCCGAGACCGAGATCACCAAGCCGCAGCAGGAACTGATGCGCAAGCTGCTCTGGCGGCGGGGGTCGGCCCTCGTCTTCAGCGATATACAGGCCCTCCTGACGCTGACGAAGAATTCCGAAGAAGTCGCCGCCGTCTTCCGCACGGTCACGCGTGTCCGCAGCCTCCTGGTCGAGCTCAAGCTGCCGCTCAAGGAAGGCCGGGCGACGTTCGTGGATTATTGGAGCGCCGGCAGCCTGAACGCCGAACGCACGCCTTTCCTCGTGGCGATCACCCGTCGCCGTGCTCCGCAGGACGTCGACGTGACCCAGTTCCTGCCCACGCTGGCCCGTCGCCGCGTCTACACTTTCCCGACCGCCGCCATGGGGTTGAAGGGGCGTCTGCCGGACTGTCACTGGACCTCGTTGAACTTCTTTGAGGAAGAAGCCAAGGATCTCTACTTGGACAGCGCCAAGGCCTCCGAGCATCTGCTGGCTGACTACGTCGCCATCGACCCCCCTTTCAAGTTCGGTGACGTCCTGTGCTTCCTCGATAAAGGCGAGGGCCTGCACACCTGCGTGCAGATCGCCGATGACATCGTCCTGACGAAGAACGGCGAAGGCATCCTGGCTCCCTGGACGCTCATGCCGATGAAGGACGTGGACGACATCTATCGACGATCCCCGGACACCCGCGTCCAAGGTTATCGCCTCAAGGGCCACTGAGGCCGGTCCGTCGCGGCGCTGTCCCCGGCGGGAATCGAACCCACATCCTCGGTTTAGGAAACCAATGTTCTATCCGTTGAACTACGGGAACGCACAGGTGATTTAGCCCGCCCAGGGCTAGCGGGCAAGCCCGCATCGGTGGGTGGGCTTGACTCCTCTAGGATAGGGCCAAGTTCTTGAGCATGGCCTTTCTCCTGCCCGTCCTCGCTAAAGCTCACTTGGAGATCCCAGGCTGGGCTTGGGTCGCCTTCCTCGGCTTCGTGGTCTGCATGCTGGCCCTGGACCTCGGGGTCTTCAACAAGACCGATCATAAGCCCTCCTTCAAGGAAGCGGTGGCCTGGTGCGTCGTCTGGGTCTCGCTCGCCGTTGGCTTCGGTTTCCTGATTTCCGCCTTCGACCCGGAAGACGCCCAGCTGTTCGCCGCCGGCTACGTCCTGGAACTGGCCCTTTCGGTCGACAACCTGTTCATCTTCATCCTGGTCTTCGCCCACTTCAAGATCCCGGACCACCTGCAGCACCGCGTCCTGTTCTGGGGCATCATCGGCGCCGTGGCCATGCGCGCGATCTTCATCATCGCCGGCGTCGCGGCCGTCGAAAGCTTCACCTGGCTGCTGCCGATCTTCGGCGCATTCCTCCTGTTCACGGGCGTCAAGCTGGCCGTGTCCCGCGACGAGCACGAAGGCAAGGGCATGGACGAGAACCTCTTCGTCAAGGTCGCCCGCAAGTTCTTCCCGCTCACGCCGCATCTGCATGGCAACAAGTTCTGGGTCAAGGAGGACGGCGTCCGCCGCTTCACGCCGCTCTTCCTGGTCCTGATCGTCGTGGAAGGCACTGACCTGATCTTCGCCATCGACTCCATCCCCGCCGTCCTCGGCATTATGCCTCCGGGTCTGTCGATCGAAGAAAAGCGTTTCATCGCCTTCACCTCGAACATCTTCGCGATCATGGGCCTGCGCTCCATGTATTTCGCCCTCGCCGGCTTCATGCAGTATTTCCGTTTCCTCAAGCCCGCGCTCGCCTTCGTCCTCGTGTTCATCGGCTTCAAGATGATCCTGCCTTGGCTGGCCGGCCTGGGTCAGCCCGCCGGTCAGTTCGCCTCCTGGATGCCGGCGCGTTTCATCGACCACGGTCGGGTCCATTTCCCCACGGAGCTCTCGCTCGCGGTCATCGGGTTCACCTTGGCCTTGGCCATCGCGTTCTCGGTCGCCTTCCCGAAGAAGAAATAGCCGAGGTTTGGTGTTTCCTCCCCGCCCCCCGCCCGCCACGCTGGGGGCGTGCTCCGAGGCCGTTACCAGCTCTATCTGCCTTACCTCAAGGGGAGTCGGCTCCTCCTGGCCCTCTCGCTGTTGTCGGCCATCGTCTTCGCGTCCGCGAACGCCTTCGGACTGCCGTTCCTGATGGGCAAGGTGCTGCCCGCGGTCTTCGGCGACGAGGCCGCCCGCGCCGCGCCCTTGCTGGCCTGGCCGGAGCGCTTCGGCGGCGGCGCCATCCTTCATCTTCCGAAGGGCTATGAGATGGCCTTCGCGGTCGCCTTCCTGCCGACGATCATGCTCATCCGCGGGCTCGGCGAGTTCTTCTCGACGTATCTCCTCAATCTCGCCGGCTTGCGCGTCATCGAAGCCGTTCGCCGGGACGTCTTCGGTCGGTTGCAGCAGATGCACCTGGGTTTCTTCGGCCGGCACTCGGTCGGCGACCTGATGGCCCGCCTGATCACGGACGCCAACTCGGTGCGGCTCGTGCTTGTCGACGTCTCCAACGACCTGATCGTCCAGCCGCTGACGTTGGTCTTCGCCTTGGGTTACGTCGTCTGGGTCTGCTTCTCGCACGACAGCGGCTTCTGGTTCCTCACCTGCCTCCTCGTCGTCCCGCTTTCGGTGCTGATGGTCCGCTCCGTCGCCCGACGCATCCAGCGCCGTACCTATCAGGGGCTTACCTCCGCTTCCGACCTCAACAGCATCGCCGTCGAGAATCTGCAGTCGGCCCGCGAGATTCGGGCCTACGGCCTACAGGAACGCGAGGGGGCCCGCTTCGATGAGGCGAGCCGCGAAGGCCTGCGGATCCAGGGCAAGCTGGTGCGTTACGAGAAGGCGCTCTCGCCCCTGATCGAACTCACCGCGGCGCTGGGCATCGCCGCCGCCATCGGTTTCGGCGCGACCAGCGGCTTCACCTTGCCCGAGCTCCTCTCGATCATCGTCGCCTTCTATTTCGCCTACGGTCCCATCAAGCGCCTGGGCAACGTCACCAGCCGCCTGAGCATGGCCGCCCCCGGCCTGGCCCGACTCGAGGAGATCCTCACGGCCCGCAGCGAGGTCGCGGATATGCCTGAAGCCCGTCCGCTGGCGCGCGTCCGCGGCGACCTCGAGTTCGCCGGCGTCTCTTTCGGTTACGGCGCCGACCTGGTCCTCGCCGACGTCACGTTGCGGATTCCTGCCGGGCAATCCGTCGCGCTCGTCGGGCCCAGCGGCGCGGGCAAGAGCACCTTCGTCAACCTTGTCCCCCGTTTCTTCGACCCTCAGCAGGGCGCGATCCGCATCGACGGGCAGGACCTCCGCGAAGTCCGTCAGGCCGATCTCCGCGCGAACATCGCCCTCGTCTCGCAGGAGCCCATCCTGTTCAACGAGTCCATCCTCGAGAACATCCGTCTGGGTCGTCCGTCGGCGACCGACGCCGAAGTCCGCGAGGCCGCGCGCCTCGCCGGGGCGCTGGAATTCATCGAGGCCCAGCCGGAAGGTTTCCAGACCAAGGTCGGCGAGCGCGGCGGCAGGCTGTCCGGCGGCCAGCGTCAGCGCGTCTCGATCGCCCGTGCTTTCCTCAAGGACGCGCCGGTGCTCATCCTCGACGAAGCCACGTCCGCCTTGGACACCGATACCGAGCGCAGCATCCAGCAGTCGCTGGCGCTGCTGATGAAGGGACGTACGACGCTGATCGTGGCCCACCGCTTCAGCACCATCCGCGACGTCGGCCGCGTGCTCGTCTTCGAGGGCGGCCGCATCGTGGCGGACGGTCCGCGCGAGCAGGTCTACGCTTCGTCCGAGCTCTTCCGCCGTCTCTGGGACAACCAGTCCAAGAACCTCGCCTGAGATGCGCCTGCTGGTCGTCAAGTTCAGCGGACTGCGCGGCGCGTTGGCCGCGACGGCCGGGCTGCGCACGATCCGCGAACGCCACCCCGGGGCGCAGGTGACCTTCGTCACCACCCTCGGCTCCGAGCCGGCGCTCGAGGGCTGCCCGGCCGTCGTCGAGACCATCGGCTTCAGCCCGGAGGGCTCCCATCTGGCGCTCATCTCCCGCCTTCGCCGGCAGCGCTTCGACGTCGCGGTCGCCCTCGGCGGTCATTGGCTGGCGAACCGCCTCGTGGCGCTCAGCGGCGCCGCCGTGCGCGCCTGCGGCGGGCACGCGCCCTTCTTCCTTCGCCCGCTCATGCATCAGCAGGTCTTCGGCGCCGCCGTCGATCCGCACGAGGCCGCCCGCGACCACGAAGTCCTTTCGCGCGTGCTGGGTTTCCATGCCGAGACCCCGGCGATGTGGTTCGCGCCTTCGCGCATGCAGGAGCACGGGATGATGCTCGAAGAGGGCCGGTTCGCGGTCATCCATCCGGGCGCCACCCGACCGGAGCGCATCCTCGAGATCGACAAGTGGGCGACCGTCGCCCGCGAGCTCGTCGCCTCCCGCGCGGTGGAGCGCGTCGTCGTCTCGGCCGGCCCCGGCGGCGCCGAGCGCATCATGGCCGAAGCCCTCTGCGGATTGATCGGCCCCGTCGCGATGTCGACCGGCGGCCGCCTGCGCTTCGCGCAGCTCGCTCGCCTCATCAAGGAGTCGCGGCTTTTCCTGGGCGCGGATTCGTCGGTGCTGCAGCTCGCGGCCGCGGTCGGTACGCCGGTCGTCGGCGTCTTCGGTCCGTCCGACTACGCCCGGGCGCGTCCGTGGGGGACGGTGCACCGGGTCGTGCGCGTCGACACCACGATGTTCGAAGGCGAACCCCGCGCCGAGTATCTCGCCCGCATGGACCGCGCTCTGGCCCGGATCACCGCCCAGCAGGTCACGCAGGCCGCCGAGGAAGTCCTGCGCATCACGACGCCTTGAGGGCGTCGCTTGACCTCGGCCACGCTTCGCCGACATTAGCCCCGTGTCCACCGCCGCCGCCCATTACGACGCCGTCATCATCGGAGCGGGCATGTCCGGCCTCGCCGCCGCCGTGCGCCTGGGGATGTTCGGACGAAAGGTCCTGGTCCTTGAGCGGCATAACGCCCCCGGCGGACTCAATTCCTTCTACGCCCGCGGCAAGCGGAAGTATGACGTCGGCCTGCATGCGCTGACCAACTGGGTCCCCGAAGGCGCCAAGGGTGCGCCGCTCGTGAAGCTGATGCGCCAGCTGCGCATCCGTCGCGAGGAGCTCGACCTGTGTCCGCAGCTCGGCTCGCGCGTGACCATGGCCGGGAAGAATCTCCGTCTGAACAACGACTTCGAAGCCATGCTGGCCGACGTCGCCCGGGAATTCCCCGGCTCCGTCGACCGTTTCCGCGCGCTGGACGCCTGGATCACCGGCCTCGACGAGGCGGCGCTCGAAGCGCATGGCGGTTCGGCCCGCGCGCTCCTCGATGAGCGCCTCGGCGATCCCTTGCTGCGCGACATGCTGCTGTTGCCGACGTGTTTCTACGGCAGCGCGCTGGAGGATGACATCGAGGTGTCGCAGTTCGCCGTCATGTGGCGTTCGCTCTTCCGCGAAGGCTTCGCCCGTCCCTTCGTGGGCGTACGGCAGGTCATCCGCCTGCTCACCGACCGTTGCCGCGAGCATGGCGTCGAGCGCCGGATGAAGTGCGGCGTGACGCGCATCGAAGTGCGGGCCGGCCGCGCCTCGGCGCTGATCCTTGACGACGGCACCGAAGTCACCGCCGACGCCGTCTATTCGTCGGCCGGAGCGGTCGAGACCATGCGCCTGCGATCGGATGCGGCTCCGGCCGCCTCGGCTGCCGAGATCGGCCGATTGGGCTACGCGGAGACCATCGCCACCTACGACGCCAAGGCCTTCGCCGGTTTCGGCTGGCAGGACACCATCATCTTCTTCTGCGACGCCGAGCGCTTCAGCTACCGGGCGCCGGACGGCCTGGTCGACCCGCGTTCGGGCGTGGTCTGCATCCCGAATAACTACCAGTATGGGGAGGGCAGGGCACTGGACGAAGGTTGGTTGCGGGTCACCTCGCTGGCCAATCACGACGCCTGGTGCGCGCTGCCCGAGGATGAGTATCAGGCGCGCAAGCAGGAGTGGTGCGGCCGGCTCAACCGCGTCGCCCGCGGGCATCTGACCGCCGTGGCCGACACCGCGCATGACGCCGCGCTGACCTCCACCGACGTCTTCACGCCGCGGACCGTGCGCAAGTTCACCGGCCACCTCAATGGCGCGATCTACGGGGCCACCGTCAAGCGGCGCGACGGCCGGACCGACCTCGCGAACCTCTTCCTCATCGGCACCGACCAGGGTTTCCTGGGGGTCACCGGCGCAATGTTGTCTGGCATTTCCATGGCCAACCTGCACGGTCTGCAGGCGTAACCCCGCCGTCATGAGCACCCCTGAATTCCCGGCCGAACCGCGCCCTCTCTGGAAGGACCTCCTGCATCCGGCCGTCATCGTCGGCGCCCTCGGCTACTTCGTCGACATCTACGACCTCACGCTGTTCATGACCGTGCGGGAGCAGAGCCTCAAGGACCTCGGCTTGGAGCACCTCATCAAAGGCGGACAGTGGTATCATGACCTGATGTCCTGGCAGATGGCGGGCATGCTGCTCGGCGGCATCTTCTTCGGCATCCTCGGAGACAAGATGGGTCGCCTGACGACTTTGTTCGGCTCCATCCTGCTCTACTCCCTGGCCAACATCGCCAACGGCTTCGCGCAGAGCTTCGAATCGTATGCGGCCTGGCGCTTCATCGCCGGCATCGGCCTGGCGGGAGAGCTCGGCGGCTGCATCGCCCTCGTGTCCGAATCGCTTTCCAAGGAGCGTCGTGGTTACGGCACCGCGCTGGTGGCCACGGTGGGCGTCTTCGGGGCGGTCGTGGCCGGCCTGATGGCCGAAGTCGTGACTTGGCGCACCAATTTCTTCATCGGCGGCGGCCTCGGCCTGGCGTTGCTCGCCATGCGCGTCGGCGTCCGGGAGTCGGGCATGTTCCATCATGCCAAGGCCGTCGAATCCGCCGGATCGGTCTCCCGCGGTAATTTCTTCGCGCTGTTCACCAGTCGCGATCGTTTCGCCCGTTACGCCCGTTGCATCCTGATCGGACTGCCGACCTGGTTCATGATCGGCATCCTCGTCCAGCGCGCCGGTTCGCACTTCGCGCCGGCCATGGGCGTCGACGGCGCCATCCTCTCCAGCCGCGCGGTGGCGCTCTTCTACCTCGGCCTGACGTTCGGAGATTTCGGCAGCGGTTTCGGCAGCCAGCTCATCAAGTCCCGCCGTAAGACGGTCTTCGCCTTCCTGGCCTTCAGCGCCGTCTGCGTCGCGGTCTACCTGCTCGGCACCACGGGATGGAGCGCGACCAGCTTCTACGGACTCATCTTCCTCCTCGGACTCGGCATGGGTTACTGGGCGATCTTCGTCACCATCGCCGCCGAGCAGTTCGGCACCAATCTCCGCGCCACCGTGGCGACCACCGTGCCCAACTTCGCCCGCGGCTCGCTCGTCTTGCTGACCTTTGGTTTCACGTGGCTCACCGGGACCAAGGAGCAGCCTTGGCTCACCGCGCCGCAGGCCGCCGGTATCCTCGCCCTGATCTGCTTCGGCTCCGCTTTCCTCGCCCTGTGGAAGATGGAAGAGACCTACGGCAAGGACCTTGACTACCAGGAACAGAAGTAAGCGGCCTCGCTTACTTCTTGGCCGGGGCGGGCGCGTCGGACACGCAGCGGATGCCGGCGTGGTTCGTCGACGTCAGCATGTCCAGGCCCTGGCGGGACGTCGGACGGTGCCGGAAGCAGTAGCCCTCGTCGCATAGCCAGGAGCCGCCGCGGATCACGTGCTGGCCGAAGCCGGTCTTCTCCGGGTCATGGCCGATGGCCGGACCGATGGGCCCGTCCTTGGGCGAGACCTTGTAGTAATCGAGGCCGTACCAGTCTTCGCACATCTCCCAGACGTTGCCGGACATGTCGTAGAGTCCGTAGCCGTTGGGCGGGAAAGATTTCACCGGCGCCACGGAAGTAAAACCGTCGGCGCCGCTGTCGCGCTCGGGGAATTTGCCCTGCCAGTGGTTGCTCATGATCTTGCCGTCCGGACGCTCTTCGTCGCCCCAGACGTAGGGCTTGTCCTTGAGGCCTCCGCGGGCGGCGAACTCCCACTCGGCTTCCGTCGGCAGGCGCTTGCCAGCCCACTTGGCGTAGGCCTGCGCGTCCTTGTAGGTCACGCACACCACCGGATGATCCATCCTTTCAGCGATCGAAGAAGCAGGGCCGTCCGGATGACGCCAGTTGGCGCCGACGGTGAATTTCCACCAAGGAAGGTCAGCGCCTCCGCACTTGAACGGGTTCACGCCGGAGACGCGTTGGAAGATGAGGGCGCCTCCTTTGAGCATTTCCGGCGGAGCCTGGGGGAATTCCCGCGGGTCCAGGTCTTTCTCCGCATCGGTCACATAGCCGGTCGCGTCGACGAACCGCTTGAACTGCGCGTTCGTCACCTCGGTGATGTCCATCCAGAAGCCTTTGATGACGACGGCGTGCGCGGGGGCTTCCTCGGCGTGCTTCTCGTCGGCCTTGTCGGTGCCCATCGTGAACTCGCCCCCGGGGATCCAGACCATGCCGGTCAGGTCGGGTTTCGCCGGCGCCGCCGACGTGGGGCGCATGCCGAGCAAGACGAACGGGACGGCCATGAGCACTACGGCGATCGTGATGATCCATCCCTTCGCGTTGGCGGCTTTCTGCTGGCTGGCGTTGGGTTCCATGGGGGTGCTCGTTTTTTAGCCAAGGGTCGGGGCAGGGCGAACCTTTTGCGGGGAGGGGCGGATATCGCCTCGCCCAACGGGGCTTTTCTGCCTTATCCAAGGCGCATGAGTTCGACCCAAGAAGAAGTCCTCCAGATTTTCCGTGATTCCAAGGCCCTCCTGACCGGCCACTTCGTCCTCCGCTCCGGCCTGCACAGCGGCCATTTCTTCCAGTGCGCGCAGGTCTGCCAGCACATGGACAAGGTCACCCGGCTCATCGAGCTGCTCCGTCCGAAACTCGCCGCACATCCTTGCGACACCGTCCTCGCCCCGGCGATGGGCGGACTCGTCGTCGGTCAGGAAATCGCCCGACAGCTCGGCGTCCGTTTCGTCTTCGCCGAGAAGGAGAACGATAAGCTGGTCCTTCGCCGCAACTTCACCTTCCGTCCGGGCGAGCGCGTGATCGTCGCCGAGGACGTCGTGACCCGCGGCGGCCGCGCCCAGGAGTGCCTCGATATCCTCAAGGCCTCCGGTGCCACCGCCGTCGCCGTCGCCTCACTGGTCGACCGCTCGGCCGGCCAGACCAAGTTCAGCGTGCCCTTCATCGCCTTGCTCGAGCTGAACTTCCCGACCTACGCGGCGGATGCGGTTCCCGCCGAATTGGCGAAGATTCCCGCGACCAAGCCGGGTTCCTGAGCCGACGGGCTGCCGGGGGCCTTTTTGGCGAGAAATCGAGGGCTATAGGGTCGTTTGACGCCTTGTGCCTTGCACCGAGGCGGGGGCTTCCCTACGCCAAACCACTCACTTTCCATGGATCGCAAGAACTTCTTCCTGGGTATGGCCTGCATCGTCGGCGCCTTCGCCCTTTTCTTCCTCACCAAGCCGGCCACCCCGCCTCCGGGCGCCACGCCGGCGCCTTCCGCCGCCGCCGTCGCCCTGGCTGTCCCGGCCTTGGTCGCCAAGCCGGCGACCACCTTGCCCGCCTCGGTTCAGTCCGGTCGCCCCGTGCCGGTGGAGGCCGCCAAGTTCTTCGTCATCGAGAACGAGCAGCTGAAGGTCGCCCTTACCGACCGCGGCGGCGCCATCCGCGAGATCCGACTCAAGAAGGAGTTCGCCGACGTCAACAAGAAGAGCGTCGTCATCTTCAACGCCGGTAACGACGAGTCCGCGCTGGCGCTCGCCGTGAAGAATCCGGTCTCGGGCAAGCTCGAGACGCTGCTCTCCGAATTCGTCGTCCAGCCCGGCGCCACCGCCGACACCGTCACCCTCGTCGGTGGTCTCGCTGACGGCACCCGCATCGAGCGCACCTTCTCCCTGGCCGCCAAGCCCGGCGCCGTCGTCGAGCCCTACTCCCTCTCTTTCGTCACCAAGGTCATCCCGCCCGCCGGTAAGCCCGCCGCCACGGTCTGGGTCTCGACCGGCTGCTGGCAGCCGACCGAAGGCGACTCCGCCAACCAGTTCCTTTCCGTGCTCGCCTACGACGGCGAAGACCTGACGCGCGTCGGCCTCGATGTCTTCACCGACTCCAGCGGCTTCTTCGGTCTCGGCGCCCACAAGGCCCAGGCCGACCACGCGGTCGCGTCCGTCGCCAAGCCGCTCCTCTGGGTCGCTTCCGGCAACCAGTTCTTCTCCTCGATCGTGCATCCGGCCGACGCCTCCGCGCGCGGCGCCCGCACCGAAGTCCTCGTGCTGCCCGTCGGCCTCGAAGCCGGCAAGCGCGGCCTGCAGGCCTTCGCCTCGTGGGAGCCCGTCCCGGCCGCCGACCTTTCCCGCACCTTCGCCGGTGAGTTCTTCGTCGGCCCGAAGGAATACGCCCGCGTCGCCGCGCTGCCGGACGGCCAGGTCGCCGTGCTGCAGTTCTCGAAGCTTCTCGGTTTCATCTCCTTCGGCGCCGTCTGCAAGCTGCTCCTCGCCGTCCTCGGCGGCGTGCACTGGCTCCTCGAGTGGACCGGCGCCTGGTCCTGGGGCTGGGCGATCGTGGCGCTGACCTGCCTCATCAAGGTCATCACCTGGCCGCTCACGGCGATCCAGATGAAGGCCGCCAAGAAGATGCAGAAGTTCGCGAAGCCGATGCAGGACATCCGCGAGAAGCACAAGGACAACCCCGAGAAGATGCAGAAGGAGCTCATGAAGCTCTACACCGAGAACAAGATCAACCCGTTCGCCGGCTGCCTCCCGATCCTCATCCAGATGCCGATCTTCTTCGGCCTCTACACCGCCTTCCAGACCACCGTCGAACTGCGCCTGCATTCGTTCCTCTGGATCGCCGACCTCTCGGCCCCCGACACGCTCTTCCATATCGGCGGCTTCCCCGTC
>JACCDS010155746.1_pt1 | contig 16531 bp, 4 predicted proteins | sample 7446441 | NCBI WGS metagenome assembly JACCDS01 (sample SAMN15323445, study PRJNA562643) | freshwater metagenome | isolation source: river surface water | place: USA:Blue River Watershed | collected 2017-08-17
CGTCAGGGGCCAGCTCAACGCACTGGCGAAGCTGGTATTGAAGGATTGGACCGTGACCGTGCCGCTGGTGTTGAGTGTCGGCGTACCGGCAAAATCGAAGCTGTCGGCGTTGAGAACAATCTTGCTGGTCGACGAAGGCACCGCTGCACCCACGCTGGCGCTGGAAAGCTGGCCGAACACATTGCCGGTACCGCCCAGGTTGAGCCTGCCGCCATTGCGGTTGGCCGTGACGGTAATGTCGCCGCTGGCAGCCAGTATGTTCGTGTTATTGAGAATGATATCCGTCGTGCCGGTCGACGTGCCGGTGATCGTGACCGATCCGGTGCCGAGCGCCTGGATCGTCATCGCAGTGGCGGTGGAACTGGCCGGCGCCTGCATACCCGTGCCCGAATTGGTGTTCGTACCGGTCAGAAGAATGCTGCCGGTACCCGCCGTCTGCAACACCGAGGCCGCGCCAGTGCCTCCCGTACGGAACGACTGGAAGTCAATCCCCGCGCTGCTGCCGGACCCCGCGGCTGCACCCCGTATCGTCAGGTTGCCGTTCGTGCCGGCATTGACCGTCAAGCCTTCATAGGGCTGCAAACCGACGTTGACACTGTTGGATGATTGCGTCGAGCGACCCTGCATCATGATGTTGCCGCCGCCGGAATAGATCTTGATGCCGGAGACCTGCCCGGCCCCCGTGTTGTTGCCGAGGATGAGGCCGGCTGGAGAACTGGCGTAATTCAATGCGAAGCTGTTCGGTACCGTTGTACCAAGCGCGGTCGTCGCCGTCGCGGTACCGCCACCGAGCGTGATGGCGCCACCGGCCGTCGCCGTGGTGATGTTTCCGGCTGTGCGGTCAACATTACGGCGGCTGTCGATGGTGGCGTTGGCCTTCACAAGGATGCCGCCCGTCGCCGTGCTGGTCGTGGTATCCACCGCGCTGTTGGCCCAATAGGTGATGTCGCCGCCATTGGTCCGCACGATTTTGCTGTCGGCATGGGTGATGCCGGCCGTTGCTTTCAGCAGGATGCCGGTATTGGTGCCGGTGCTGATCAGGTCGCCTTCGACCGAGATATTTCCGCCATAGACGTTCACCGGGCCATCGATGGTCGTCGCTGCACCGATGGTGATATCCGCCGTATTGAGCGCTTTACCAAGCGTCAGGCCTGTCGAGGTCGAACTGAAACTCAGATATTGGGTATTGAGCGCAGAGCCGAAGGAGTTTTCGTCCGCATCCGGCTGTAGGGTGATTTTCCCTGACGTGGTGATGGTGCTGGCAGTCGTGCCCGTCGAAATGACGGCGGCGGATAAGGTCACGTCACCCGTACCGCCAGTCAGCGCAGTTCCATTGCCCAGCCAGATGGTCCCGGTAGCGTTGTTCAGCGAGTTCAGCGTGATGCCTGTACCGCTCGTGAGCTTCGTTCCTGTCGTCGTGGTGCTCAGTGCGACGGCATAGGAGGAACCCGTTGCATGCTGGCCCGTCATCGTGATGGCACCGCCAGCCTTGATCGTGGCATCAAATAGATCGATGCCTCGACCGCCGCCGGTTGCCGAGGTAAACGAGCTGCCGGTAATGTCGAGGTTGCCCACCGAGTCGATCGTCATCGCGCTGGGCGCGTACACGCCGCGGCAAGCGGAAACGGTCGTACAGGATCCGCCGTTACCCGAGCGACCCAGCAGGGTGATATTGCCGCTGGTGACGGTCTTGAGGGTGATGCCGCTGCCCAGTTCGATACCATGGCTCGATTGGGCCAGCGTCGTACCCGTATCAGCATCCAGCAGGATATTGCCGCCAGTCGCAGTGATATTGGCATTAGCCTTGATGCTGCCACCATAAACAGTGACCGGACCCGCAATGTCGATGGCGCCGCCGAGCGTCACGGTGCTGGTATTGGTTGACTTACCTACGGTCAGCGACGAGAGGCTGGAAGCAGTCGCGCCAAAACTCACCGCACTGGTAAATGTCGTGCCAGCCGAAATCACTTCCAGCGTGCCAGCACCGCTGTAGCCGCTGGTGGTGATCGTCGGTGCATCGTTCTGCACGACCAGCTTGCCGCCGTTGATGGCCGTGGCGCCGGTGTAGCTGCTGTTGCCTGTCAGCGTGAAGGTGCCGGTGCCTTGCTTGGTCAGCCCGCCGGTACCGGAAATCGCGCCGCCATATGTGGTGTTCGCATTGCCTGCGTTCGTGGTCAGCGTGAATGTACCGAGCGCAGTGTTGCCGCCGGTCGTGCCGCCACCGGTCAGCGAGCCTATGCTCAGATTGGACACCAGCTGCAGCTGGGTGCCGGCTATGTTCGATAGCGAGACCGGCATCACATTGCCGAGCGCATTCGTGTTATTGGCCTGTACCGTGCCACCCGTGATCGAGGTACCGCCGGTGTAGCTGTTATTGCCGGAGAAGCGGATCGTGCCATTGGTCGCATCGGCGGTCACGCCGCCGGTGCCACTGACTGTCCCGCTGAGGTTCACTAAGACCGGCGACAGCGTGAGCGTACTGGCGCCAGTATTGGTGAACGTGTGCAGCGTGTAGACGCTGTCATTGCTGTTGAGGGCACTGAGGGTACCGCCGGTACCGGCAGAGTTGCCGGCGTAGCGGACGATCACGATACCGGTTCCGCCGTTGCCGCCACGGCTGTAGATGGTCGTCAAGGCACCCGCCGCACCGCCGCCACCGCCGCCGGTGTTGGCACCCCCTGAGGCAGCAGTAAACGACATACCGGTATCGGTCGTTGCGAAAGGCGTACCCTTGCCGCCGCCGCCAAGCCCGCCTGAGCCGCCGAGCGCGCCTGCGGGCGAACCAATACTGCTGCCGTGTACGCCGCCGCCGCCGCCGCCGCCATAGAACTGAGTCGTACCAGTGATGGAAGAGCTGCGGCCCACGCCACCCGCGCCACCCAGGGCATTGGTATTGGAATCGAAGTTGGCAAAGGCGTTGCCGCCCGCTCCGCCGGCGCCACCACCACCGCCACCGACATAGGGCTGGGTTGAAATGCCATTACCACCCCTAAAACCCTGGCCTGCGGTAGCCACACCGCCGGCCGCGTAGCTTCCGCCGCCGCCCGAGCTGACGTTGGTGGCGCTATTGTTTGCTGCCTGCGTGCTCCAGGACGAACCGACACCACCACCCAGCGCGACGATATTGTTCAACGACGAGACCAGGCTCGAGGATCCGCCGTTGCTGCCAGTAGTGAAGGTACCGTAATTGTTGATGGTCCCCGCACCGCCTGCGCCGACGGTGACCGTGTAAGTGCCGTCGATACTGTTGATCGTACCCGTCTGCACACCGCCACCACCGCCACCGCCACCAACGTGCGCACCGCCGCCGCCACCGCCGCCAACGATCAGGTAATCAACAGCTGTGTCCAGGTCGAAGGTAACGCCACCGTTCAGCGTGAAATTGTTCGCGACCGTGCTGACCGAGCGTCCGAACATGATGCTGGTTCCGGCTGCTGCCGAAACATCCCCGATACCAAAGCCGGCATTATGGTAGCCACCGAGCGTGCCGCTATTGAGCGTGATGCCGCCAATGAACGTGTTGTTACCGGCGAGGCCCTGCATGCCAGACCCGTTCTTGATCAGCGAGCCGGTACCGGAAATCACGCCACCATGGATGGTCGAGGCATTGTTGCCGCCGAGGGTCAGCGTGTTCGCACCCAGCACGACATTGCCGCCGTTGCTGCCGCCACCGCCCAGCGATCCGATGGTCAGGTTGTTCAGCAATTGCAGCTGTGCGCTGACAACATTGCTGATACCAACCGCCGAATTGTTACCGAGCGCGCTGGCATTATTGGCTTGCACGATGCCGCCAATGATCGAAGTCGCACCGGTATAGCTGTTGGCCCCATCGAATTTGAAGGTACCGCCGGTGGCATCGGCGATCACACCGCCGCTGCCGCTCAGCGTGCCGCTCATCGTGAGGGATGATGGAAGCGACAGGGTATTGTTGCCGGTCGCGGTGAAGCTGTGCACGGTATACCCGGTCGCGCTACCCGCTCCCGCCACGGCCGTACCGCTGCTCGACGCGGCCGGGCCAAGATAGCGGACGATCACGATGCCCGAACCACCGTTACCACCATACTGAGTGTTACTACCACCGCCGCCACCTGAGCCTGAGTTGGCCGCCGCATTGCCAGCAATGCCCCTGACGCCACCAACCTCTATCCCGGCGCCATTGCCGCCGCCCGCCTGACCGATACCTGCCGGCCCGGACGAATAACCGGTCTGGCCATTGACGCCACCGCCGCCGCCGCCTGCATAAAGCACGCTGGTACCGGTAATGTCGCTTGCCCGTCCTGCGCCACCGTTGCCGCCCGATTGCGAATTCACTGCTGTCGAAGCACCGGCGCCACCGGCACCACCGCCGCCGCCGCCCACCGCCAGATTACCGCCAGCGCCTGTGGCCGAACCATTGCCGCCGTTGAAGCCAAAGCCGCCACCGGTCGTAACCGAGACGCCGGCACCGTTCGTCATCCAGTGGCCACCACCACCGCCCGAGCCGCCATTCAGGCCAGCATTACCGTTGCCGGAACCACCGCCACCGCCGCCGGCGGCTGAAATGCCGAAGGCCGAGCTCGCGCCGCCAATGGCACCGGCGGCCCAGTTGCCACCTGCACCGCCGTCACCGACCGTGACGGTGAAGCTCGTGCCGTTGAGCTGCGTGCCGCCGGTGATGAATTCACCCGCACCGCCACCACCGGCGATACCACCGCCACCACCGCCGCCACCGCCGATGATCAGGTAATCGACATAATTATCGAAATCGAAGGTGACATTACCGTTCAGGGTGAAGTTGTTCGCCACGGTAGAAACGCCGCGACCGAACAGCAGGCTTGCGCCACCGGCGCCTGTCACCGTGCCACCGCCCATTGCGGTGTTGTGATACACGCCCAGCGTGCCGGCGGACAGCGTGGTGCCGCCGCTATAGGTGTTCGCCGCCATCAGCGATACGTTGCCGGTACCGCGCTTGGTCACACTGCCGGTACCCGAGATCAGGTTAGGTACCAGCATCGTGCCGGTACGGTCGAACACCAGCGAGCCATTGTTCGTCACGTTGCCAGTGCCGAGCGTGCCGGTGCTGCCGCCGGCGCCGATCTGCAGCGTGCCGGCGTTGATGATGGTGGTACCCGTGTAGGTGTTGGTGCCGGTCAGCGTCGCGGTGCCGGCACCTGACTTTGTCAGTGAACCGGAACCTGCGATCGAATGCCCGAATGCGATATCACCGACGCCGGCGAGCGTGACATTGCCATTGAAAACAGACTTATAGGGCGCGTAGTTATTGCTGCCGTCGTCAATACTCCAGGTGACGCCGGAAGTCGCCGATTCGAAGGTCGCCCCCAGGGCACCGACCGTCAGCCCGCGCCCTCCGCTGGCCGGCGTTCCGCTCGTTCCCGAGTAGCGTAGCGTGCCGCCATTGATGACGATCGCGCTCGCCTGATAATGTCGCTCGCCGAAATTGCCGCCCCAATTCCAGTTGGTGAGGTCAAGCACGGCGCCGCTATTGACCGTCGTGATAGCGGTCGCGACATCACCAAACTGCGGTTCGGAACCACAAGTGGAATCGCAGTAAATTTTGCCGCTGCTGGCGATCTTCAGCGTGCCTGCGTTCACGTTGGTGGCGCCAGTGTAGGTGCTGGTGCCAGTCAGTGTCAGCGTGCCCAAACCGGACTTGGTCAGGCCGCCTGTGCCGGCGATCACGGCGCCGGTCGAGAAGTCAGTGGTGTTGGTGATGCGAACCCCTGACGTGGTCTTGAACGAGCTGGCGGTCAGGCTGCCGGCAGTAATGCTGAGCGTGGAAATCTCTTTCGAGCTACCAACCGTCGAGCGGAAAAGCACGCTGCCGGACCCCGCATTGACGGTCAGCGGGGCGCTGCTGATCGTGGTTTCGCGAATGTAGTTGTTCAGCGTAGTGCTGTTATCGAGCAAGTCATTCCAGTTGCCATTGGAACCGGTGAACTGGGTCGCGTTCTCGCCGCCGTAGCCAAGACCGTTAATGTTGTTCGTGCAGCAGTTGTTTGGCTCGCCACTGGCCCAGTTGGTGTAGCTGAAGGCTTGACCTGCTTCCGGGCCGCGCTCCCAGCGCCAGGTACCGTTACTGAGTCGACGACCGCCGATCCATGCAGTGGAGTAGCTGCCCGCCAGCGCGGCGATGGAGTTTTCCAGTCGCGAGGTAATGGTCGCGAGATAGCCGCCGGCAGCGACTGCCGCTGCATCGGCCTGCTGCCAGGTCAGGCCGGTCGCTGAATACACGCCGGTGTACTGGTTCGATGAGTTGACGCTACCCTTGAAGTCAATCGTGCCGCCGCCGGAATTGATCGTCACGCCATTGGGGTTGGCCACCAGGGTTTCGCCGAACACGGTGATGTTGCCGCCACCGGAGGCGATGGTCTGTGCGCTGGTGCCATCGAAACTGACATCACCGCCAACATATACCGTTGAACCATTCAGCGAGGCCGTGTCGCCCACACCGAATTGCAGTGTGCCGCCATTCGTCGTCGTGGCGTTCCCCGAGAATTTGATGAAGCCATCGCCGGATTTGTCGGAGTCGGCGTTGAACACCAGGTTGAGCTTGTTGCTGGTTGCGTTGACGTTGGTGTTGCTGCCAAATGACAAGTGACGCGCCGCCTTGAATGTCAGCGTTGAATCCGTGCCGGCACTCTTGGTGATGCCCGCATTGATCAACATGTCGCCGGACACGTTGATCGTATTGGTCTGATTGGCGACCAGACTACCCGCGGTGACAGACAGATCTTTCAGCGCGCTCGAACCACCGACAGCGCTACCAAAGGTGACGGCACCAGCGCCGGCATTGATGCTGAGGTTGCCGGGTCCGCTGAATGTGGAACGTGAGTTCGTCAGCGTGAAGTTGTTGACTGCCCAAGATTCATCGACCACATCGCCATCCAGCGCGCCCTGCATACGCAACCTGATCGATGACACATTGGGGGTGTTGATCGCGACAGCAATGCGACGATCAACCTGATCAAAATTTCCGCGATTAGAGCCGACGAGATTACCTTGTTGCTTCAGCGTTGCCGAGTAATCGTAGCCGTTATTCGAGCCGCTCACGGTACCAAATGCCGCGTTCCAGTTGGGTCGCAGCGTGAAGAGATCGGTGTAGCTCGCACCATTGTCGCTACTGATCTTCACATTGAAGTATTCTCCCGGCGCACCGTCCCACGAGTCGATCGCGAAGAAGTTGAAGTTCAGTCCAACCTTGCTGTTGTTCAGGTTGCTGAAGCCAAGTTCGATCACCTGATTCGAGAACAGTCCGAAGGTGCGCTGATACTCGTAGAAAGAATTACTCGAAGCGCCGGAGATCTGACCGAAACCATACGTCGCTGCGAGAGAATCAAAATTACTGTCGGACGATACATCGAAGATGCGCTGGAACAGTACATCGGTACCACTGTTGACTGTGCCGTTGAAAGTGACGTTGCCACCACCGGTGTTGATGTTCAACGTAGATGCATTCGCGTTGTCGGTCACTGCGACGAAAGCGGCACCGTTGCTTGTCACTGCACCACCGGTTTCACCACTGCGCGTGGTGTTGATAGTTTGTCCCGACGAACCCTGGAACACGATGTTCTCACCGGTCAGCGTGAGGCTGCCACCGTTCGTCGTGACGTTGGCACCGAGACGAACCTGATCACCCGTCGAATTCAAATCATGATCGGAGACGATGTTGAGGTTCAGTCGACCGCCCGTCGACGTGATGGCTTCATTCAAGAATACATTTCGCGAAGCGCGCAGTGTCAGCGTCCGCTCATTTGCGCCGCTGTAGCTCAGCGCCGACGTGAAAATGATGTCACCAAAACCGGTGCCGCCGGAACCTGTCTGGATCGTGATGTTGGCTGAAGCGAGTGCCGAGACAATCGAGCTGACAGTGATATTGCTCGCGGCGCCCGATGTGTAAAGGTAGTCGGAGCCGGACGCACTGAATCCGGTGCCGGATGCGGCCGTGCCGATGTTGATGTCATACGGGTCGATCAGCCAGAGGCCGCCTTCGCCGCGAACGCTGTCGGTGTTGATGCGAATGCCATCGACTTGCAGCATGTGGCCGGACGTTTCGATCTGTCCGCCATCGCCACCGAGCAGGCCGCCTTTGGCGATCAGGCTGCCGTCGACTTTGGTGATCGACTGGATGTTGTTGATGTCGGACCAGAAGACGATCTTGCCGCCGTTGCCGTTCGAGATCGCGCTCGCATCGACAGTTGCCGTTTCGGCCATCTCGACATGGGTCGCATGGCGCATGCTGCCGGCGCCCTGCCAGTCGCCGCCGACCAGCACTTTGCCGCCGCCGGTAGTACCAGTCGCATCGATTTTTGCGGGGCCCTCTATATATATATAGTTGCCCGTCAGAATTGCCTCGCCGCCCTTGCCTTCAACGGCGACCGCGCCCGGCACCGATGCCGAAGTGGCACCTGCCACATTGATAACACCGCTGTGCGTCAGCTTGTTGGCGTCGAGGCTGACGCTGCCGCCATCGGCGATTGCCGAACTGGCATCGAGGGTGCCGGCGTTGACAATCTCGGTCGACGCGCCGAGCACGATATGGCCGCCGACTTTGGTGATGCCCGCCGCGCTGATCTCGCCGCTGTTTTTGATAACACCGGAGGCAAGTTCGTTGTAGGCTTGCGCCGACACGATCACGCGACCTTCGGGCGCGCGAATGATCTTGCGGTTTTCGATCAGCGAGTCCACGGTCGACGGCGACACCAGCAAGTCGACCTGGCTGTTGGCCGGGTTCACGTTCAGGGTCACCGTCTCGCCGGCCGCGAGTGCAATGGTGCCCGACTTCGCCAGCAGCACACCTTCGTTGCGCACTTCCGGTGCCAGCAACGCGATGTAACCGCCGAGCTTTGCTTCGATGCTGCCTTCATTGACGACTTTGCCGCTGGCGCCGTTGCGCTCAAAGCGGTAGTTGCCATTCATGAAATCGGCATTGGACATCGAATGGGTGGTGGCGACCAGCGCGCCGACATCGACGCTGGAGGTCGGGCCAAACCACACGCCGGCCGGGTTCATCAGGAACACCTGGCCGTTGGCCTGCAGATTGCCGAACACGGCGCTCGGATTGGCGTCAAGCACGCGGTTCAGGATCACCGAACTTGCGTCCGGCTGCTGGAACACCAAGCTGGCATCGCGGCCGACATTGAAGGTGTTCCAGTTCACGATCGCACGATCGCTACCCTGGTTCACCGTCATCACCGGTGCGGCCGCAGTTCCGCCGGTGACAACCTGGGCACTGCCGGCGACGACATCCGCGCCGGTCGGCAGTGCGTTGGTGGCCGGCGCGACTTGCGCGCAGGCCGGTTGCAGCGAGAGCGCGACCCAAGCAGCGACCGCCGCGAAGGCCATAGCGTGGCCGCGGATCAGGTGCTTGGGTTGGAGGCGCTCGAACATCGCTGCGTTTTTTGGGTGCTAGTGGGTCAGTTCAGGGTCAGAACGGCAGGCTTGCTGCCAGCCACAGACGGTCGATTTTCTTGGTTCCGTCCTGGTCGTTGCCTGTGCCGACGTTCGGATACGGGTTGGTGCCGATGCGTTGTGCCCAGGTCGCGGTGAACGTGAAGTTGCGCGGGCCCTGCCACGACAGGCTGGCACCGTAGCCGCGGTAGGTCAGGATGTTCGGCGACGGCATGCCGAGGTAGGGATCGACGGTCTGCTTGACGCGGCCGTCATCGTGGAAAAGCTTGAATTCCCAGCGCTTTGGCAGCTTGAAGCGCAGCTCGACGCTGGCCAGTTGGCCGTTGCTGCCGCCGCCTTCGCTGACCGGATAGGCGCGCACGCCGGTCGGGCCCCCGAGGTAAAACTTCTCGGACGAATCGAGGTTTTTCCATGCGTACTGGCCCGAAAAGCTCAGCACCAGGCTGACCCAGTCCAGTACCGCCTGGTTGCGCACATAGCTGCCGTTAACTTTATTGAAACCACCATCGGTCTTGGCAGTCACCTGATCGGACAGCAGGCTGGCATCGTCCTTGATGTTCAGCGAGCCCGAGGTCAGCGACATCGACGCCTGGTTGCTGGCGCCGCCGAAGCGACCGTCGATCCAGTTGCCGTTGGCCGCCACCGTGGCCACGGTGCTCTGGTAGCTGCGCGACAGGTTGCCGCCCGAGTAGTTGTCGAACCATTTGCCGGTCAAGCCGCCCGACAGGTACAGGTTGGCCTGTTGCGAACGCACCAGCGGATAAGACAGATCGATGCCAGCCGTGCTGGACGTACCCCAGATTTTCGATGCGACGCTTTCGCCGTCGATCACCCGGTATTCCATGAAGCTGGTGTTGATACCCAGTCGCGCACCGTCGAGGCCGACCGGGAACGACACGCCGCCACGGCCATAGCGGGTGCCAGCGGTGGACAGCAGGCCGAGCGTGTACTGCTCGCCTTTGCCAGCCGGCGAGTTGATCGCGAGGTCGACCAGCACGCGTTCGGGGCCGGTGGTGCGGGCGCCATGGCTGTCGACGTTGATTGCGCCTGTGACCAGCGGTTTTTCCTGAGATTGCAGCAGCACGCGGGTTTCGCCGCTTTTTTCGCCTTCGGCCAGCCCGCCCTGGACCGATGCGCCGGGCAGGTCGTTGAGCAAAAGCAGCGTGCGATCGAGCACGTTGACGTTGACTGCCTTCTCGATATTCATTGCCTTTTCGACACGAGAAAGGATCAGCTCCGAGTTGATGCGGCCGGTCGAGCTGCCGTCGATGCTGGCACCGGCGTACTTCGCTTCCACGACTTTCAGGGTCACGACGCCGTCGACGATCTCCTGGCGCGGGATGCTGACGGTAGCCACGTAGCCCTTCTCGCGATAGGCCAAAGCGGCCATGGCTGCAGCGTTTTGGAGCTCCGCGAAGTCCATCGCGCGGTTCAGGTAAAGCTCGACGGAACGGGCCAATGCGCGGTCCGAAAGCAGGATGTTTCCGATGAATCGGAAGCGGGAAACGGTGACCGTATCGCCGGTCAGCGGCGGGGTTTTCAGGGTTTCAGCGTCGGATTTGGGCGCCACCTCAGGCAAGCCCTGCTGCGGCAGGTTGCGCTCGAGGCTGTTGCGCAGCGCACCGCCGTCGGTGGCGGCGGTTTGGGCGTAGCTGGCCGAAGCGGCCGAAAGCAGCAGCAAAAGGCCCGCCGCGAGCTGCGGAATGGGTGCGAAACGGAGGCTGAATTTTGGGTGAAATTGGGTCATCTGGGCCACGGGTCAGCGGCAAGTCTTTGCCGCCTCAAAACCATTGAAATTCCTAGCTTTTAGTCGGAATTTCGAGCCCAGATTTTAGTAAATTTCGCCCTGTTTTTTCCTACTTTTTCCTACAAATAAGCATAAGTTATTTAGGTTTTTCCGCACCCAATTCTAGCCATTCAGGCCCCTCCAAACACCCGAACCAACCCATTGAATTTTCATATTCATAATTGCCCGATTAGCATCGCCAAATTTGGCAATTTCGACAATTGCCTTAAGCATAACGCAATTTCTTAATAGCAACTAATGTTAGATTGATAATTACTTGTCGATTTGAGTATTGCGTGTGAACGAGCGTCGACTTTCAAAAATCAGGTGTGAATGCGTCAGGAATTGGCTTACGAAACCGACAGATTTTTCAGCCTGTTTGGGATGCAGGTTTTATGTAGGCTTAAAGGGCGTGAATGGGTTGCGAAATACGCGTGTCTAACGACCTTATTTTCGGGCCAATTTTAGGACCAGGACCGGATCCCTGATGCAGGTTTTATGTAGGGTAAATCAGGTGCAAATGGATGTGAAATCGTGCGAGTGCATTCACCCGATTTTCATGACTGGAATGCGGACCGCCGAACAGAATTTACGTAGGTTTTATGTAGGCAGAATCGGTTGATATTGGATATGGGATTGGATGTCGCATCACACCCTATTTCCCATAAGTCGCCGAGGTGTCCCAGGTAGATTTTTTGTAGGCTTTATGTAGGGTGAAATGGGCAACTTTGGTTGATCGATTGGGTGACGAAGCACACCCGATTTCAATGCATTTCGCGCGGCCGACCAGCGAGCCGGCGAGCACCTGTTGATGAAGGTTTTATGTAGGTTTATTGGATGAAATCGGGCGAGAAATCAGGTCTCTTCACAGAGCCGATTTCGGCCAATTCTGCACAGGCGTTCGCATTGAGGATTGCCGAATTGGGTGTCTCCATGCACCCCATTTTCCTGGGCAGCTGCCGCGATGTCGGATAAGCAACTATAGTTATGCAAGTTGCAATTCACTAATAATTTCGCAAGATTGCCATTTAGGTATTTTTCCTGATGCCTTTAAAAATTGTCATATTAAGAATATCTTCGGACGTGCAGTTTCCAATAGCCATTAAAGCAATTCTTAAATTACTAATTGCCAACGTAGCACTTCCCTTTTTTGAAACTTACATCAGACCGCTTGCCATTTCGACACTTATCAATTTAAACATTGCCTTTTAAGCATTTATGTTTTTGGTACGTTATATTTTGATACTTATTTTTTCGACACTTATCGTTTAGATACTTGCTATTCCGACACTTGCTCTTTAGACACTTGCTCTTTAGACACCTGCTATTTTGATACTTGCATTTTACGCACTTATTATTTTGACACCTGCCGGTTTCACAATTCCTGTTTTAGCACTTATCGAATTGACACTTGCTGTTTTGAATATTACCGATTCAATACTTAACTTATTTGCAGTTATATTTATTGCACGTGCGATTTCGACACTTGCTTTATTCATACTTATTAAATTGGCACCGCGCTTTTGCGTGCTGGCCAATTAAATTGATTGCTGGCCTCCACGGCTTTCCTGATACCTGCCCTGCCACCAAATTTCCTAACAGAAATAATCGAAGGTGAACTCCCCTCTTCCCAATTCGACAACCTGTAAAAGCCAAAATCAACGTTTGACATAATATTCGTTACGACACTTTTGAAATTAACAATATTATTCATTTTGAAAAAACCCGCGCCGATAAACCTACGACAGAAAATGCGGGCAGCCCGTATCTGTATATATAGCCCGATACGACCTGAGGGATTTCCGACATTTATTAGCTGGCTTAAAGCTTGCTATTGCATATGCGTAGGCATATGTAAGCTTTACGAAGGAAAACTGATTTACGCTGAATCCCGTTGCTGCCTGTCGCCCTCCTCTGTTCAAGGTCGACGATTTGCAGTTGATCGGGGGCCATTGGATACAACAAGAAAATGATCATTCCGACTCAAGTTCCTATCTCGCCGCTGACCCTGTCTCTGATCTCGGGCATCCATGAACTCAAAGGCGCGCTGCGCACTGCGAGCCACATGGCGCCTGAACGCATGCTGGCCTTGCGCCAGGTCGCCACACTAGAAAGCGTGGCCTCCGGCGTGCGACTGGGCAATGTCGTTCTGTCCGATACTGAAGTGCGTCGCGTGCTGGCTCGCCTGTACCCGTCGAACACCTCGAAAGCCGACGCATTGCAGGATGACTCGGAAGCGGTCGGTGCCGAACTTGAAGCGCTCGAAGGTCTCGCCGCCGAAGCGGACTTGCAGGGCATGGGGACCGACATGGTGGCCAGCGGCAAGGCCTTGCCGCAAGCATCGGCGAATCTTTTGCCGCAACGGTCATCGGCTGCCGACGACCTGATCGCCGAACCGCTGGCTGATTATGAAGTGGAAGAATTGCTGCTCGCCCATCAGGGCGACGCCGGCGTGCTCAACGTCGGCGAGCAACAGGCTGCCGGCTATTACGATGCACTCAACCGCGTGCTGGCACTGGTGCCGACCGGCAACCTGACCGAAGACGACCTGAACGACCTGCACCGCGTGATGCTCGGCCATTCGACCAAGGATGCCTGGCATGCCGGTAAATACAAGGTGTCGGCCAACAACCCGATGATCACGCACCCCGAGTCCGGCTCGGCGACCGTGCTGCAGACCACCTCGCCGGCCAATGTCGGCGACCAACTCGCGGCGCTGCTGGCATGGCTGGCGCGCGAGCGCAACGAACCGACCCTGCACCCGCTGCTGACGGTGGCGGTGTTCACCGTCAGTTTCCTCGCGATCCGACCCTACCAGGACGGCAACAGCCGCATGGCCCGACTGCTGTCCCGCCTGCTGCTGCTACAGGCCGGTTACGGCCATGTCGCTTACGGGGCGCTCGAAGCGGTGCTGGAAAATGACAAGGACAATTACCTGCGCGCGCTGAACCGCACGCTGATCGGCATGAGCAGCGGCACCCCGCATTGGGAACCGTGGATTGCCTTCTTCCTGAGCTCGCTGGCTGAGCAGGTGCGCCGCCTGTATTCGAAGCTCGAGCGTGAAAAGCAGATTTTCTCGGCGCTGCCGAAACTGTCGTCGGCCATCGTCGACCTCGCGCGCGAGCATGGCCGTGTGACGATGGCCGATGCGATCAAACTGACCGGCAGCAACCGCAATACGCTGAAGCTCCACTTCCGCAAGCTGGTGCATCAGGGCCAGTTGCAGCGCCACGGCATGGGCGCCGGCGTCTGGTATCAGCCGCGCTGAAGAGTAGCCTCTGAGTCACTGGATCCCGGTTTGCACCGGGATGACTTGCATGGGCCAGTCGCCCTCGATATGTCGTCCCGGTGAATACCGGGACCCAGCGTCGTCAAGGTTTATGGCGTTCGCGCTCAGTTGATCTTCAGCGGAATGCACAACTGGTAGCCCACCAGTCGTATCGACCGCAGGCAGCCTTGCTCCGCGCCGACCTGTACCAGCTTCTTGCGCAGCCTGACCACCTTCACTTCAAGGCTGGCCTTGCGGAAGTCGTCCGGCGAATGGCCGAGCAATTCCATCAGTTGCCAGTACTCGAGCTGTTGCCCCTGGCTGGTAGAGAATGCGGTCAGCATCTTGAGTTCGCTGGCCGAGATCACGGTCGAGCCCTTCGGCCCCGACAGCGTCAGCGAGCGCGAGTCGACCACATAGCCTTCCTGCCCTTCGGCCTCGGGACGCGACTGCCACATCTCGACGCGGCGGCTGACAGCCGACACCGCAGCCAGCAATTCCTGCATCTCGACCGGTTTGGACAGGTAGACGTCGGCGCCGTTTTCATAACCGGCGATGCGATCGTCGAGACTGACCCGGCCGGTCGCCATGATGATGCCCGCACGCGGATTGCCGCGGCGGATGCGCTTGGACAGCGAGAGCCCGTCCTCGCCCGGCAGGTTCAGGTCGATGATGAAGAGGTCGGACGGCGATGCCGCAGCCTCGTCATCCAGCGCTTCGGCGCAGGCGATGCCCTGTACATGGTGGCCTTGCTGGCGCAGGGCCTCAATGGTCACGGCGCGCAGCGCGTCATGGTCCTCGACGACGGTGATGTTCAATTTGGAAGCCATACGCTAAACCTGACACTGTTTTCCAAGGGTTCGTACCTGACCTCGCCACCCAGCAGTCGCATGAAGTTGGACACCAGATAGAGGCCCAGGCCGGAGCCTGAATGCTTGCGCGCGCTGTCGGCGCGATAATATTTTTTGAATAACTGGTCCCGGTCCGGGAAGCCCGTCGAACCCGGCCCCTGCGCCAGCGCGTTTTCGACACTTATCTCGCAACCGGGCCTGCCTTCACGTTCGGCCGAGGCTGCGCGCACATGGATCGTGCTGTCCGGGGACGAGTACTTTAATGCATTGTCGATCAGGTTGGAAACCACCGACTTGAAAATCTGCCAGTCGCTGTGCACGGCCAGGCCTGCCGCCTTCTGCACCGAGATCCGCGCAGCGTCAGGTATTTTCGAAATGACATCATCGAGCAGCGCATCGATCTCGAAGGGCTCGAGATGCGAAATGATTTCGTCATCGTCGAACTTCTCTGCCTGCAGGCAGCGCTCGATCAGCTCCGGGGTAGGCTTGGGCGCACCGAACACCATGTGCAGTACCGACAGCGACGTCTTCAGTTCATGTGCGAGCATTTCCATGAAGCGCCCTTGCAATTGTGCCTTCTGTTTCTCGGCCTCGAACTGCTGCGCCGCGCTATGCGCGCGCAAATGGGCAAGGTTGCGCGATTGCTCGACCCGGATCGCGCGAACCTGCAACAGCACAAGCAGGATCACGCCGGTCATCATGCCGTGGATCAGATACACATGCAGGTTCAGGTCAGGTGCCGATGCCAGTCCATGGGTTGGCATCACGCCCAGCACCAGCACACTGCCCAGCGCAAGGTAAAAAAGTACCAATCCCCATTTGGACAATGCGGGACGTTCTTCTTCATCGCTGTCTTTCCATGCGCGGCATGACAGGGCCAGTGCCAGTGTCAACACCGGGATCAGGGTGACGACCGACATGTTGATGCGCATTGCTGACATCACATTCCCCAGCGCCAGCTGCACCATCTCGACCGCGAACGCCAGCGCGCCTGTCGCTGCCAGCAAGCGCAAGCCCAGGCGCGATGCCTTGAATTCAGCAAGGAAGCGGTAATGAAACAGCATGCCGGTCATCACATACGTGCAGATGATCGCGTTGTTGAATCGTTCGACGGCCAGTGTCGGCAAGATGCCCGCGCTGAACAGACGGGTATAGCCGACATAGGTGGCCGCATAGAAGACCGCCGCCAGCTGGCTGGCGAGGAAAGCGATCATCAGC
>JACCDS010088759.1_pt1 | contig 16527 bp, 15 predicted proteins | sample 7446441 | NCBI WGS metagenome assembly JACCDS01 (sample SAMN15323445, study PRJNA562643) | freshwater metagenome | isolation source: river surface water | place: USA:Blue River Watershed | collected 2017-08-17
TTAGAAAATTATATCCAATTCCTTCTGCAGACATTTCATCTAATCCTAATTTAGTTCAAAACGCAGGTTATTAATACTTGTCTGAAAAATTTAAAATAAATTGTATGAAAAAAATAATTCAATCACTAGTTTATGTGAGCCTAGCTATCGTATTCTTTGCTGCTTGTGAAAAAGACGAGGCAAAAGATACCTACATTAGCGGTACGGCTCCTGTGCTTTCTGCTACTTCAAAAGATAGCATTGCATTAAACTTTTTAACAGAAGAAAATTTAGGCGTAACCTTCAATTGGACAAACCCTAATTACAAATTTGCTTCTGGCGGTAGTTCTCAAAACGTTAATTACACTTTAGAAATTGATACTGCTGGCGCTAATTTTAAAGGTGCGAGAAAAAAGTCTATCTCTATCAGTAAAGACTTATCTGTATCGTATACACAAAAGGCATTTAACATCGCTATTTCTGATTTAAATGTAAAGCCAGGAAAAGTTGCAAAACTTGAAGTACGTCTTATTGCAACATTAGGTGCTTCAGCAACTGAGTTAATTTCAAACGTGTTAGCATTTAAAGTATTGCCTTATGCTCCACCACCAAAAGTTCCAGTACCAACTGCAGGAACATTATGGGTAACTGGTAATGCATTTGCATCTGGTTGGTCTAATCCACTTGGTTCTCCATTTGACGTTTCTCAAAGATTAGCTAAAGTATCTGAAACCTTATACGAAGGCGTAGTTGCTTTTGTTGGAGGCGGAAACTACAAGATGATTCAAGAAAATGGTGTTTGGGGTACACAGTATAAGAAAGTAGCCGGCGATGCTTTTTCAGGTACGCTTGAAAAGAAAGATGCGGATCCAGGATTTGATGGCCCATCTGTTGCAGGTAATTATAAAATTTCAGTTGATTTCCAAGCAGGAACCTATACTGTAACCAAACAATAAGAACAACAACTAAAATAGTAAACAATGAAACAAATTTTAAAAACATTGCTTTTCACAGCCACATTTGCAGTTGCACTTTGGTCTTGTGAAAAAGTTGCGCCTCTTACTGTGTACGAGCCAGGAAAGAGTGTTGTATTACAAGCTTCTACAACAACCATCGCAACCAAAACAGCAGATTCATTAAGTACTGCGGTGTTGTTCTCTTGGACCAACCCACAATATGCTACCAATGATAATACTGTTAAATACGTATTACAAATCGATTCTGCAGGAAGAGGTTTTTCTAAAGCTGCTTCTATCGTATTAAACGGAAGAATGAGTTATGCATTTACTGGTAAAGAACTAAACGCGGTATTACTTGGGTTTGGTTTTAGCTATAATGTTGCGTACAAAATTGAGGCACGTATTATTTCTTCTTATGGAAATAACAACGAGCAATTAACGTCTAATGTTTTAACGTTAACGGCAACTCCTTATGTGATTCCTCCAAAAGTGCAACCACCAACGTCTAAAAAATTATTTTTAGTAGGTGCTGCAACCATTGGCGGATGGAACAATCCTGTTCCAGTACCTACACAAGAATTTACTAGAGTAGACTCTGTTACTTATGAGGGTACTTTTTACTTAAAAGGTGGTCAGCAATATTTAGCACTTCCTGTAAATGGAGATTGGAGTAATAAGTATGCAGTTGCAAATAATTCAGTTACCGACTTAAATTTAGGTGGTGATTTTGGATTTAATTTCAACGACAACTTCCCTGGTCCTTCAAAGACTGGTATGTACAAAATTCGTTTTGATTTCCAACGTGGTAAATTCACTGTTACAGCTGTTCCTTTTGGAATGATGTTTGTAGCGGGTGGTTACCAAGGATGGTCTCCAGATAAAGCGCCTTCTCTTGGTTCTATCAAAAACGACGAAGATTTTCATGGCTTTGTTGACTTTGGTACATCTGGTTCTGAATTTAAATTTACCAGCCAACCAGATTGGAATGGCAACAACTATGGTGGAACAGCTACAACCATTAGCACTAGCGGTGGTAACTTAAGCGTTGCAGCAGGTGGATACTATTTGGTAAGAGCCAATACTAAAAACAGTACATGGTCTAACTACCTAGTAACAGGTGTTGGTATTGTAGGTGGATTTACAGGTTGGGGTGGAAATCCTGACGTGACTCTTACTTATGATAGTGGTGCGAAAGTTTGGAAAACAACTTTTACCCTTGCATCTGATTCTGAACTTAAGTTTAGATTTAACAGCTCTTGGGATGTTAACCTAGGTGATAGTGGCGGAGATGGTGTACTAGAATTTAATGGCGATAACCTTGCTATGAAAGCTGGTACATACGATGTAGTACTTAACCTTTCAAATGGTGGTTACTACACGTATTCATTTGCCAAAAAGTAATCGTATACACTTCGATATAAAAAAAGGGGCGAACCACGGTTCGACCCTTTTTTTATGCATATAACAGTAGTTATTTATGTTGATCTGCTAACTCACCAGCTGTTACCTTAAAAGGTAAAATGTTTTGTTGTGGTGGTATCGGGCATGTTGCAAAAGGGGTGTATGCGCATGGTGGATTAAATGCTTTATTAAAATCAATAAACGTATTGCCATTTTTATCTGGCCTAGGTACATACATATATCTGCCTGTATGGTATGTGTTTATTCCATTGGTAGCATCTCCAAAAATCACAAATAAATCGCCGGGGCCTTCACTAATGGCGTCTAGTACATAATTTTTTCCTTGGTACTCAAAACTTATTTTGCCAGCATAATCTTGTGCAGTGGTTTGTCCTAAGACATTGGTAACAAAAAGCCCATTCGGATTAGGTGGCAAAAATTTTGCAGGCAAATGCCATTTCTCATGAATGGCAAATCTTTTGTTTCCTTTAAATGATGCTAGTGATGGATTTTTTAAATCTCTAAACCGTACCCCAATTTTATCTTCACGAATAATGATACTCCACATAAACTGATTAAATACGATGCTCGTATCCGTTTTACTGGCGGCATCAAAAAGTACGATCTCTTCCGAATAATCGTTTGGAAATTTACTTACCCCTTTTTCAAATTCAAAGCTTACTCTATTACCCAACACTTTAAATTTTCCTAAAGCTGCTGGCATATTTTTATGCTTAAACACAAGTGTATTTGTAGCGGCGCTTCCAAAGGTATTATCGCCAGGCTTTAACCAGTAGAGGCCTGCTAGATTAAGCCATCCATTTTTATCTGTTAAAGCATTTATGCGCAAAGTGTCAAAATGTTTAATCGAAGCGGTATATGCAGTAGATGTTTGACCCTCTACATTGCTAAGGCTACCTACAAAACAGCATAAGGATATTAAAAAATATTTCATTCGACTGGTTTGTGTAAAGTTAAGCGGGTATTTAACTTAATTATCGTTAAAGGTTCTTAATATTGTTAAATAATAATGACTTTATGCGTTTGATTTCTATACCCAAGTTTTTGGTTTTTATTGTTTTAGTAGCCGCTACACCTAGTTTTGCGCAAAAGCAAACAAAAGCTCAGTTTATTGGGTCTTTAATGGCAAAAATGACCCTGCAAGAAAAATTGGGTCAGCTCAATTTAATTATTCCAGGTGACGCTTCTGTTACTGGTACTGTTGTAAGTACCGATGTAGAAGGAAAAATCAAAAGAGGTTTAGTGGGTGGCATGTTTGGCATTGCTGGATTAGAAAAAATTAAAAAAGTGCAGGAGATGGTAGTGCGTGAATCGAGGCTGCACATCCCTATGTTATTTGGTTCCGATATTATTCACGGATATAAAACAGCATTTCCTATTCCACTTGCTTTATCTGCTAGTTGGGATTTAGGCATGATAGAAAAATCAGCTCAGATGGCTGCGCTTGAAGCTACTGCCGATGGGTTAAACTGGACTTTTTCGCCAATGGTTGATATTGCACGTGATCCACGCTGGGGAAGGGTTGCAGAGGGCGCCGGCGAAGATCCTTTTTTAGGAAGCGCCATTGCAAAAGCCATGGTAATGGGTTATCAGGGAGGTGCGGGTAATGCAAATTTGTCTACGGGTAAATCATTACTTTCTTGTGTGAAACATTTTGCGCTCTATGGTGCGCCAGAGGGGGGTAGAGATTATAACACGGTAGACATGAGTAAGCTCAAAATGTACAACGATTATTTTCAACCTTATAAAGCTGCAGTAGATGCGGGAGCTGGCTCTGTAATGACTTCATTTAATGATGTTGATGGCGTTCCTGCTTCTGGAAATAAATGGCTACTAACAAATGTTTTAAGAAATCAGTGGGGCTTTAAAGGTTTTGTTGTTTCTGATTACACATCCATTACCGAAATGATTAACCATGGCATTGGCGATACCGCTGCTGTGTCTGCACTATCGCTTAATGCAGGCCTTGATATGGATATGGTGAGTGAAGGTTTTTTAAATACACTACAAAAATCATTAAAGGCTGGTAAAGTTTCTATGGCTGCTATTGATGCGGCTTGTAAAAGAATTTTAGAAGCTAAATATGATTTAGGATTATTTGAAGATCCATTTAAATACCTCAAACAAGAAAGAAGCGGCGAAGTGTTAAGTACAGATAAGCGCGCCTTTGCAAAAGAAGCTGCCATGCGTTCTTTTGTGCTTTTAAAAAATGACAATCAAGTATTGCCGTTAAAGGCCAGTCAAAAAATAGCGCTAATTGGCCCACTTGCAAACGACCGTTCTAATATGCCTGGCACATGGTCTATTAATGCCGATGCCAAGCAGGCAGTGGCTGTGTTAGAAGGCTTTAATAACCGCCCTGGTATTGGTTCTAAAGTAATGTATGCAAAGGGTGCTAACCTTTCTGATGATCCAGCATTTGCTGCAAAAATTAATGTCTTTGGTGAAAAAATTTCTATCGATACTAGAAGCCCTCAAGAATTATTAGCAGAGGCACTCGCCGTGGCTGCTGCTTCTGATGTTATAGTAGCTGTAGTAGGTGAAGCCAGTGAAATGAGTGGTGAAGCAGCTAGTAGATCAAGCCTCGACATTCCGGCAAGTCAACAAAAATTAATTGAAGCCTTATCTAAAACGGGTAAGCCACTCGTGCTTGTATTAATGAATGGCAGACCACTTACAATTGCCAATGAATTAAAATCTGCAACGGCTGTACTAGATGTTTGGCATGCCGGTACCGAAGCTGGTAACGCGGTAACTTCTGTACTATATGGCGATTACAATCCGGCTGGAAAGTTAACCATGAGTTTTCCGCGTAATGTGGGGCAAATTCCTATTTATTATAGTGTACGCAATACCGGCAGGCCCAATGGTGGTGATGTTTTTGGAAAATATAGATCCAATTATTTAGACGTAGAAAATTCACCATTACTGCCTTTTGGTTATGGATTAAGTTATACCAGTTTCAGTTATACTAAGCCTGTGCTATCTGCAAATAGCCTTACTGCCAATGCTTCTTTAACGGCGTCTGTAACCCTTACTAATACAGGTAATTATGATGGCGAAGAAGTGGTGCAGATGTATATTAAAGACGATGTTGCGAGTATCACTAGACCCTTAAAAGAATTAAAAGGCTTTCAAAAAGTATTTTTGAAAAAAGGAGAAAGTAAAACGGTAACATTTACCATTGATGAAAAGTTATTGCGCTTTTACAATACAGATTTAAAGCATACAAGCGAGAAAGGTAGTTTTCAAGTGTATATTGGCACGAATGCCTTAGTTGAAAATTCAGTATCTTTTCAATTAAAATAATTTAAACATATTTTATATGACCAACCGCCGTCAATTTGTACAAAAGTCTTCATTGCTAGGTATGGGTTTTTTACTTCAAAAAGCGACTGGCTTTGCAATGCCACCGCTATCACAAAACTATACGAGCAATCGTCCTGCACCAGCCGATCGTAATTTTAAGAGTGCAGCTGTTGACGCTGTTATTGACCGGGTAAAAAAAGACTTGCCTAATAAAGAACTTGGTTGGTTGTTTGAAAACTGTTTTCCTAACACATTAGATACCACAGTCGATTTTGAAATGGTAAATGGCAAACCAGATACCTATGTAATTACTGGTGATATTGATGCTATGTGGCTTAGAGATAGTACCGCGCAGGTTTGGCCTTATTTGCCACTTACAAAAAATGATAAGCCCTTACAAATCCTTATTGCAGGTGTTATCAATAGACAAACAAAATGTATTTTACTGGATCCATACGCCAATGCATTTTATAAAGACGTCAATAAAGTAAGTGAGTGGAAAGATGATCTCACTAAAATGAAACCTGGTATTCATGAACGCAAGTGGGAAATTGATAGCCTTTGTTATCCGGTAAGACTAGCGCATGGTTATTACAAGCAAACCGGAGATACATCTGTTTTTGACGCCGATTGGAAGGCCGCACAAAAATTAATACTCGATACTTTTACCGAACAACAGCGCTTTGATGGCAATGGCCCGTATAGTTTTCAGCGCACAACGGCATGGGCCACCGATGGTGTACCATTAAGTGGTTATGGATATCCCGTAAAGCCATGTGGTTTAATTGTATCAACGTTTAGACCTAGTGACGATTGTACCTTACTTCCTTACCTAGTGCCAAGTAACATGTTTGCCATCAATATTTTAGGTAAGATGGCGGAGCTACTTCAATTACCATCTGTCAATGAACCGGCACTAGCTAAAAGAGCACTTGCATTAAAAGCGCAGGTGCAAGCTGCATTTCAAAAACATGGAATTATCCAGCACCAAAATTTTGGAAAAATTATTGGTTTTGAAGTAAACGGCTATGGTAGTTTTCATATGATGGATGACGCCAATGTGCCTTCCTTATTATCACTTCCATACCTTGGCGCTATTGAGCCTAACAATCCGCTTTATTTAAATACACGTAATGTAGTGCTATCAGAAAATAATCCTTTCTTTTATAAAGGTAAAGCCGGTGAAGGTATTGGTGGTCCGCACACAGGAGCCGATACCATTTGGCCAATGAGTATTATTTTACGCGCCATTACAAGTGTGGATGATAAAGAAATTACGCACTGCGTTAGAAATTTAATCCAAACGCATGCTGGCACAGGATTTATGCACGAATCATTCCATAAAGATGATGCTACCAAGTTTACCCGCAAATGGTTTGCTTGGGCCAATACTTTATTTGGTGAACTGATTTATAAATTACATCAAGAAAAGCCAGGTCTCTTACAAAAAATCTAATTATAAGTGGAGTTGAAAACCAGCAGCAATCCATCTGCTTGGCATGATAGCGCCCAATAAATCGGAGTAAGTAGTGTTGGTTATGTTTGTTATTTCTACAAACACATTGCTGCTTCTTTTTTTAAGTAGATAAGCAAATTTGCTATTTACTAAAAAATAATTATCTGAGAGTGCTGCATTAATAGCAGACGCTGTTTGTGTATTTCTAATTTTGAAGACACTATTTATGGATAATTGTAATTGACGCGCTCTACATACAATTTGCTCATTCCATAAAAATCTGGCGTGCGATGAAATATAAAACGAAGGTGTTTTGTCTGGGCTAGTAGAAGCAAGCCATACCAGTCCTGTGCTAATATTTAATTCGATATCTTCCCCCCATTTTTTGTTGTAAGTAAGGTCTATTTCAATACCTTTTGTTTGCACCGATGATATATTGCTAGCAAGCGTATAGTTTCCGGTGATGATTAAATTTGATTGACGTGGCATCATAGGAAAAGGAGTAGGGCTCCAATCAATCAAATTATTTTGATCCCTATAAAATACCGTAGCACCCCACTTAAAATGAGCACCCATTCTATAATCGGCACCTAGTTCGTAACTCCAAGATTTTTCAGTTTGTAAATAAGGGTTGCCAATGCTTCCCCCTGTAACCAGTGTTTTATTATAGTTATTGTAACGCTCTGTAAAATCTGCATCACGAACGCCTTTGCCAATAGAGGCTCGTGTTGTAAGACTTCCCTTTACCCAAGATGCATTGACCTGTGGGATAATCACCCAGCCATAGCTCTGATCCCAATCAATTCGAAGGCTCTCGTTGATAAAAACATTTTTAGGAAGTTTATGTGTAGCAATTACAAATGCGGCACCGTGTGCTAGTTCATGATTGCCCCTGTCGTTGGATCTAATTTTTTTATGGATCCACTGAGCACCTGTAACAATTTGATGATTGGGGTTACGTGAATACTGAACCGTTCCTTGCGCAACAAATAAAGACGTTTTATTTTCATTGAAACTACCAGACGGATTAAATCTAAAACGGTCTGATAAGTTTTTATAGGCCGCATCAAATTTTACAGTGGTATGTGCAAATTGCTTTTGCAAACTTGTTTGCGTCCAACTGCTTTTTACAATTTCTGAAGCCGTATCACTTTTAAAAGTCGTATAAAAATTTTGGGCATTAAAGTCTCTGCTATCATTTGCGTGTAAAATATGTAGCTTCCAATCAGATGCAAAATTATAATTGAAATTAGCAGCGTAAAATGTATTATTAAAATACCCGGTGGTGCCTCTTAATGGTTCACCATCGGCTTTGTTTTGTTGTGAAGACAGGCTTAGTTTCCATTTTTGTTTTTGTACACCCCACCAAATATTATTAGAACGTGAATTGTAGCTACCCCATTTGCTACCAACACTTAATTTGTGGTTGTTTTTTTGCTGGAGTCCGTTGGTAATGATATTTACAACGCCTCCAATAGCGTCTGAACCATAAATAGCAGAAGCGGCCCCTTTAATAATTTCAATTCTGTTGATATCATCCGCATGAAGTGGGATATAGCCATTAAAATGTCCCGTTAGTGGATCGTTGATTCGGATGCCATCAATAATTACGAGTACTTGCTGAAACGTACCGCCTCGAATAATGATATTGCTTTGTGTACCTGCAGGCCCGCGTTGTTGGGTTTCAATACCAGGTAAATATTTGAGTAGTTCGTCTATGCTACTGATAGGTAAGTTTTGTAAACTAGATCCTTTGATGCTAACAATATTACGCCCCGTTTCTTTTTCTTGTTGTGGAAGCATGCTTGCCGTAACCACTACTTCCGAAAGCTCATTGTTTTGTGCTATAGCAGGAATACTTACAATAAAAATTAAACTTGCTAGTACCAGACGCATCATTGGGGGTATTTTTTGCAAAGGTAAGGCCCAAGTGCACATGGTATTTACTAAAAAGGATTAAATTGAAGCATGAAATACTGCTTGACTCTTTTGTTTGCTCTTGTAATAGTGTTTGATGTTACTGCGCAAACTAAAACTGTTTATTACGATATGCAGGGTTTTACTTTGTTAGGGAGGCCCATGCCAAATCAAACTGTGTATCAACGCTTTCCAGATACGATCAAAAACCTACTGCGTAAACCTGTATGGGACCTAAGTAAAAATCCTACTGGGTTTGCAGTGTATTTTGAAACCAATGCCAAACAAATTTCTGCCAAATGGAAAACGGGATCTTCTGTTGTTTTTCAGCACGTAGCAGGCACGCTGGTGAAGGGGCTAGACCTGTATGGACTTGATAATGGTGTCTGGTATTTTGCGGGTGTTGGAAAGCCAAATGCTTCTGTCTATCAAGAAACTAATTTGGTAAAAGACATGGACGGAAGCATGCGTCAATATTTATTGTATTTACCTGATTATGAAACCTGCGATTCGCTTTTTATTGGTATCGAAAAAGGCGCTACTATTTATAAGCCACAACAAAATTATTTTGAAGGTCAAAAGCCACTGGTTGTATATGGAACTTCTATTGTTCAGGGCGCCTCTGCTATGCGCCCTGGCATGGCCTATCCTGCTCAGCTAGAACGCCGCTTAAAGCGTGAAACGATTAATTTAGGTTTTAGCGGAAACGGCCAACTCGATTCTATGCTGGCTGTTATTATGTCGGGGATCGACGCTTCTATGTATGTCATTGATTGTGGGCCTAATTTAACACCTGCTATGGCGCAGGAAAAAACGCTTCCATTTTTGCGTCAACTGCATGCGCTGCAACCAAACGTTCCTATTTTACTTGTCGAAAATATTATGTATCCAACTGCTAAATTTAATTTGGTAACTAGGCAAAAAATTAATGAGGTCAATCAAATATTTAAAAATGCATATTCAATTTTAAAAAAAGAGGGGATGCGTAATTTGCATTATTTAGAAACTACTAATTTAATTGGCCCTGATGGTGAAGCCACGGTTGATGGCGCCCATATGACCGATTTAGGATTTTACAGAATCACAATCGCCATCGAACAAAAAATCAGGTCCATTGAAAAATAGTTGCCTCCTTATTGCGTTATTTTTTTGCGCTTGCCTTTCCACTAAAAACATGCGCCCGGATGGGTTGCCGCATGCAGTAGACAATGATGCCCGCAATGGTGAAGCTTTTTTTAAACAAGCCGTAAGTTATAATTGGCGGGAGCGTGATTCGTTGGCGCTCGAATATGCAAATGCAGGACAGGTGCCTGATTTTTATTTCAATTTTGTGCCGGTTACTACAACCTTTAAAGCGGCTGATGGCAAAGAGGCGAAAGTCACATTTTATGTTGCCCCCGATTATTTTATGGTAGGCACTAATAGCAGTTGGGCGAGGGTTCCTATAACACCGATGGCTGCTCAAAAAATTGCTGACGCCTACGGATGTTTTTTGCCTACACCTTCTATGGTAGATGCTATTTATACAGCAAGTACGGTAAAATTAGCACCCGTGCCTATGTATGCATTTAGGGATAGTGCCATTACTATGTGGCAGCATCATTTAATGATAGAGGGTCAGCGAAAGGGCAAAAAAGGGCTAATTAGTGGCATCAAAAAAGATGTGGTACTCAGTAATAAAGTGCTAGAGCACGAAAGGCCAAACAGGGTTGCTATTTATGGCTGGCATACACTAGATGGTAAACCTATTCAACCAGTATATGCTGGGCATGTAAACTGGTATGTAGATTATAGCCATGGCATTCGGCTCATTGCTAAAAAAGTAAAAATAGATGGCTCTTGGGTAGATTACACTGAATTATTTGGAGCAGTGAATGAAACCAAGATGCTAAGGTATTAAACTAGTTTTCCGAAGGTTTAAAAATGTTGGAATAGTTTAAAGATGCACCGCTACTATAATTTTTATTGATGATATCAAGCTGTTGTAGGTAGAGGTCTTTTAGTTTTTTGGGACCAATAATTTTTACATTTCCCATCCATCTAAATATCCATCCAAACAATTCTCTGTTGATACCGCAGTGCATTTTCATGCGGTAGTTGCCATTTTTTAATGGTGTAAAGCTTTGTGTTGTATGCCAGTTGTAATGACTTATAAATTCGCCGGTGATACTTGAAAATTCAAGTTCTATATCATATACTTCATTATCTATATTTGCTGTTAGGCCAAATCTTTTTTGAAGTTCTGCCTTTGCAAGCGGAATTAATTTTTTATGCGCAAATGTTTGATTGGTAATATTGTATGCTACAATTTTTGATAAATCAATGGTTATAAATAGGTTATTCTTTGCGATAAAGCCTGCTGTATAATACGCGCCATTATGGTATACAAGTAATAGTGGCTTTAATTTAAAAGGATACGTAATGTCAGATGATACATTGGTGGCGTCTCCGTAAATATTTTCTACTTCAATTATTTTATTATTTGCAATTGACCAAATGATATCCTCGGACATTTGATTAAAATCGGCGCTATATTTTCTTTCAAAAAAGTGAGAGTTAAAATTTTGTTCAAGTGGTAAAGCGGCGTATTTGGTTTTGCTTAAGTGCATTATTTTTTTTGCAACGATATCTCTAAATTTATTGATCGATTCACCACGCCCTTCTGTAATGTAAGTGGTCATGGAAAGTCTACTCAATTGATAGGAGTTTACGTCAAATCCTGTAACTGGAATCGTATTATCTGTGTATATTAACCTGTATGTTTTTTGGTTGTGTTGTCCGGTTGTAATTTGTAATTGTTGATTTTTCCTCAAATAGTTTTTTTCCAGTTGCACGAGGTCGTTATAAATTTGTCTATTTGCGGTGGAAAAGCCTTTTTGCGCTAGTTCTTTGCAAATGTCTTGTACGGTGCGGGGCTCAATTTCTAGCAGCTGATAAATAAAATGAAGCCTTTCTAACTGATTCATAGTTTGCAATTTAAATGCAAACGTAACGATAAATTGGCAAATCAGCAGGTGCTTACACTAGATTTGTAGTAGACACCACGTTATAAATCGTACTAATCTGGGGGGAGAAGTCATTGATTTAGAGCGTGGTGTTTTTTTTGTACCCTAGTTGTACATTTATAATCTAATTTACCTTTTATGATCTCCAAAAAAAGCGTTGTATTTTTTTTCGTTTTGATATTGTTTGCACATGTATCTAGTGCACAGTGTAAAATATACCAAGGCCGCTATGCATCTGGTAGTCCTATCGCTGTTTTTGAAAATGGTAAAATTTATCAAGGCCGTTATGCATCCGGAAGTCCAATTGCAGTTATTGAAGGAAATAAAATATACAGAGGCCGTTATGCGTCCGGAAGTCCAGTAGGCGTTATTGAAGGAAATAAAATTTATAGAGGACGTTATGCATCGGGTAGTCCAGTAGGCGTCATTGAAGGAAATAAAATTTATCAAGGAAGATATGCTTCTGGCAGCCCAATTGGTGTTACCGAAAACGGTGGAGGTGCTTGTGGGTTTGCAGCAGCTGCTTATTTGTTGTTGTTGTGAGTGGAACTGAAAGATTAAATTTTGAATTTTTCACTCAAGTAAAAAAAATGGGTTTAATCATTTGATTAAACCCATTTTTTGTGTAGGTTACACAAACCTAGTATTTATAAGCTACTCCGGTCATTCGAACTTGAGCGCTTCCTAATTTCTTTTTATTAATGTTACCTACATTATAATCTTTGTCCTCGGTAATTAATACAACAACTCCATCCATATCATGAGCAGCGTCTTTGATTCTGTCTTCTGCTTTTCTATCAGCATTAGCTCCTGTTCTGTAGTTGATAAATGCAGTTTTACTCTGCACTTCACCAATTCTTGTTAAGCCTAGAACTTCTTTTGGATTTCTTGTAATTATGATTTTATCAGGACTTTTTGTTCCACTTTGATTGATATTAATCTTTTCAGTTATTGTTTGCTTTCTGCCTGATGCAAATACGATATCTTTTATCGCAAATTTTGATAATTCAGTAGTTAATGTTTCACCTTCAACTATGAAGGCAATAGTTACTCCATCGGAAGCATTAAGGTTTGTCACCTTAGCTTTTAGTATACTACCATTGTGTAAGATGATTTCATCTTGACTAAATGAGTTTAATGCGAATAAGCAAAAAACTAAAACGAGAATTTTTGATTTCATATTTTTATTTTTTTAACAATATGAAGGCCACTTATATTTTCATTGTTAGATTATTTAATGACATATTTTGTTATTTTACGTAACATATTTGTTTGGCCAGGACTGTCGTCCAACCTTCGCCAGGACTGTTGTCCGTCTTTCGCAAGAACTGTTGTCCGTCTTTCGCCAGGACTGTCGTCCAACCTTCGCCAGGACTGTTAGCCTGCAGCTAACTTCCTGCCGCATTGAACTAACCCAAAGGCTTTTAACAAACCGCTTCGCGGCTTGTTGCCTTCTTCATCTCTCTCCAACTTACGAAAGCAAGCTTTCGACGTTGTCTCGAAATGAAGAAGGCCCAACACTATGTGTTGAGCCTTTGTGGTCCCGCCAGGAATCGAACCTGGATCTAAAGTTTAGGAAACTTCTACTCCTTTACCGACCCAATTTTCCCTACAAATCGACCTGAATTAGGGTATTGGTGTGTTGCAGGTGTGTAGTAAATGGACTTTTGCAGCACATTTTGCATCACACTTTTAATCTAACAAAAGGGAATATTCCCGATAGTTAAAAAAATATTTCAAGAATTATTTGGTGGTACAGAAAATTGTCCCTACATTTGCATTCGTAAATCACCAAGTATATGACAACCTCCGTTACGAAGGACTTCAAGTTAAATAAATTTACCACGAAAAATGGGGAATATTTGACATTTATTGAATCCATGAAAAATTCGAAAATGAAATTTTCAGGGTTAAGAATACTTGATAAAGCTGTGTTTGAGAAAATGACTCGTGAGGAGTTTGGTAAATGGTCACAGAATCTACCTGAAAATTTTGATGGTCTTAAGGATGAATATGCTCTTATTGAAGAAGAAATTCGAAAGCACTGTGAGATTGCTAGTAGTTTGTACACTTATAAAATGGATGAAAAGGTACATGGTATGTCGTTGTTTGATTTAATAAACCAATTCGAGGCTTCGTTATTACCATTGAGAAAATTAAGTCAAATACTTGAACCACAGGTTACAATAAGTACAACAGTTCATCCAAGAACTAACATCACTTATGCTGTAGTAAAAGGTTATTGGATAGATGCTGCAGGTAATTTGAAGAGGAGTGTGAACAGAAATATCGGTGTTGAGGAATGGAAGCTGGCTGAACTTGCTACAAAAATGTTTACACCTTTGGGGTTCACTTCTTATGTACCAGCGGTTAGAATGGAAAACGGGGTCATGGTAGATATGGTTATTTCAAAAGGAGATAAATCGTGGGTAGTTGAAATAAAGGAAACAGATAGGAAGGAATTTGTCAAAACCTATATTTCACTTGAATTATGGAAGGAGTATAAAAAGGAGTATCAATTATAAATTTATTTTTTAACCGATTTAGAAAAGAAAAAGGCTAACGCTTTTTTTTGTCCTAAATCATGGTGGTACAAATTAAAGTACCACCAGAAAATCAAACAGATATGGCAACAAAAACGTCAAGAGCTTCAATCGCTCAAAAGAGAAAGGTGAAAAACCAAAGAAGAGCTGTGAAGGCTCAAAAAAGAAACGCCGCCGCTAACCAATGTAAAGCTAAAGCGTCAGTAAACAATTATTCAAATCCTAAAACAAACGAAATGGGACAAACAAAAAGCGGTAACGCAAAAATCGAAGCAAAGGACATCCGAGTAGGTATTTCCTTTTTTATGAACCATCCAAAAGTAGGTCATCAAGTAATTGATTTCGCAACAGATTTGGAAAGATTTACAATTACTTATAATCATGTAAATCAGAGTGAGGTGTATCGTTATTCATCGAAGTATCAATTCCATAAGATGCTGATGGATTTATATGTATCAGACGCACCGGTTGATGAACACTTTTTTACGATTGCTATGCATTTCTTGGTAACATTTGATTCAGTTGGAGCTGCATTGAAATCAAATAAGTTTGCCAACTATGGTTTTATGATTGAACCAGCGTACGATGATTTTGAAGCAGGTATGGTTGGTACACTTGATTATGACAGTTGGGATTACGGTAGAACAACAAGAAACGCCGCATAACTTTTAAAAAATTAGTAATATGAAAAAGATAAAAAAATGACTGTAGGTGCAGCGTCCAGTCCTTCTCAAAATGCTGAAGTAGTTGTCAATAGTTCAAAAATTGAAATGTTGAAACTAGTCAAAATTGAGTTAGATGATTTTGATTTTGATGACGTTCATGAAAATGTAGAAAAACTACTACTGTATTTTTTTGGCGATGACTTTTATCAGATTGAGAAGTTGGTAAACGAAACCAGAGTTGAATCTGGTTTGGAATATGACGACTATGAACTATTCATGGAACTAGCTGATGAGGGAAGTTTTAAGAAATGGACTGAATACAGCAATAATATCTGCTCAGGTAAACCGGAGGTCGCCGAAGCTGTGCTTGACCTATATTTTCAAAAGACTATGATACCATCGCCTGATATTCATAATGACCTTTTGATATACGCTTACATCGAAGACATTCAACCCCTTTTAAATTAAAAATAGAAATATGAGAATAATTAAAGCGACTGAAAACAAGCAAGTAGGTCAAAAAAATAAGAATTCAAGTGTGTTTGCTATTCCTGCAACTGCAGCAATTCCAATTGTAACAAAATTCGATAATTCTACCAAAATGGCAGAGAATGAATTAAATGAGCTAATAGAAACTGTAAAACTTGAATGTGAAGATTCAATATTCTTGGGTGGCTATGAGGACTGCATCATTGGATATGATTACAATTCTAAAGCAATCATTTATGATGGTGACCAAATCTTGAATCGCATGGCTGATGCTGCAATTGCAGAAGATTTGGAAGGTGGAATTGAGGTAGATGAAGAAGACAGATGGGATTATTATTACGATGCTGTAGATTACTTTGAATGCAATGTGTTGAGATTCTTTGATTTGAAGCCATCTGAAGAAAATAGACCACGTCCAATTATTTTAAGAAGATTTTCCTAATCAAATAAATTAAAATGAATTCAATCCGAAGTCCAGTAAAATATTTGTTTGGCACTAGGTGCTGCGAAACAAAAAAGGGTGCTGTTGCTGTAACAACATCACCCCGTTATTAAAAATTATCAAACTTATAAATGACAATCTTATGTCACAAAATTATAAAAATGCGTTGGAATTAAAAACGTCAATTCCAGCCGAATTACTATCAGTCTACGAGATTGAAACGGCATCAATTTTAGAAGATATTAAAGAGAATGGGATTATGACCCCAATTACTCTTTCAAAAGATAATGTTGCTTTAGATGGTTATCGTTGTCTTTTTGCTGCCATTGAATTAGGTACAA
>JACCDS010609913.1_pt1 | contig 16525 bp, 13 predicted proteins | sample 7446441 | NCBI WGS metagenome assembly JACCDS01 (sample SAMN15323445, study PRJNA562643) | freshwater metagenome | isolation source: river surface water | place: USA:Blue River Watershed | collected 2017-08-17
AAAAAGATGCGATATACATCTTCACCAATTTCTTTATCGGAGGTCAGCAATCCGTAGTCGGTATAAATCTTACTGGTGCGCGGGTGATAGTTGCCGGTACCCAAGTGTACGTAATAGCGCAGTTTGCCGGTTTCGCGGCGCGCCACCAAAATCATTTTGGAGTGAGTTTTAAAACCCACCACGCCGTAAATCACATGGATACCAAAACGCTGCAAGCGTTCAGCGAGCGCTACGTTTTGCTCTTCATCAAAACGCGCGCGCAATTCCACGATGGCGGTGACTTCTTTGCCCGCTTTGGCGGCAGCCACTAATGCATCCACAATCGGTGAGTTGGAGCCGGTACGATACAGGGTTTGTTTGATTGCCAATACATTGGGGTCGGCAGCGGCTTCACGCAAAAAATCCACCACGCCCTGGAAGGAGTCAAAGGGGTGATGTAACAAAATATCCTGCTTCTGCAGCACTTCAAAATAGGAGTTGGTGCGCTTGGGCAGTTTGGGCATGGCTTGCACAAAGGGTTTGAAATAATGCTGCGCATCTTTAACCAGATCAAATAAGTCGCCGTAGCGATTCAAATTCACCGGGCCGTTAATGCGGTACAAATCGCGCTCTTTAATTTCGCAGCGCTCCAGCAAAAAGTGCTCAAGCTCAGCCGGGCAGGTATCGGTAATTTCCAGACGTACTTCATCGCCATATTGGCGATAAGCCAATTCACCCTGCACCGCACGCAATAAATCATCGGCCTCTTCTTCATCGAGGAAAATATCCGAGTTGCGCGTCAGGCGAAATTGATAACTTTCCATCACCGTCATGCCGACAAAAATTTCCGCCATGAAAAAATGGATGATGGAGGAGATAAACGCAAAATTGCGCCCGTTAATACTTAAGGCTTCGGGCAATTCAATAATGTGCGGCAGTGAGCGCGGCACCTGCACAATCGCGCGGCCGGAGTTGCGCCCGAACGCGTCTTTGCCGTCGAGTCGCACAATAAAATTCAAACTTTTGTTGAGGATGCGCGGAAAGGGGTGCGCCGGATCAAGACCGATCGGGCTCAGCACTGGCAGTACATCCGACAAAAAAATGTGTTTGAGGTAATTGATTTGCTCGGGCGTCCAATCTTCGCGGCGCAGTACGCGAATGCCCTGCTCAGCCATGGACGGCAGCAACTCACTGTTGAGTATGCGGTACTGCTCGGCTACCAGCTCGTGCGCGCGCAGCGAAATTTCATTCAAGGTTTGCGCCTGCGTCAAACCGTCGGGCCCGGACGTGGGCGGGGCATTGCGTTCGATGATTTCAACCAGTCCGCCGACCCGCACCTCAAAGAATTCGTCGAGGTTGGTAGAGAAAATACACAGGAAACGCAAGCGCTCCAGCAGTGGCAAACTGCGGTTATAAGCTTGATGGAGTACGCGCTTGTTGAATTCGAGCAGGCTCAGCTCGCGATTGAAATAGGCGTTAGACACCTTGGACCTCATAGCACCAGACTTTTTGCGCCAGATTATGGCAATTATGTGACAAACATAAGACAGCAATTCGCTGCCGCTAACACTAGCAAAGTTTTGGCATGGAAAGCGGAATTAAGTACAAAAACCCGAGCTACGAAAGCGGTTAGGTATAGGAGGGAAAAGCAGCAAGCCGGGCTTAGGCCCGGCCCCTGTGTCTTCGTGGCTTAGTTACACTTATAGACATCAAAGCTCTGACGGCCATTTTGTACCAGGCTTACGGGTACTACGGTATCACCGCCGAATTGGCTTGCTTCATTGCGCGCCATGTTGGTCAGTTCAGTTGCAACCTTGTTGGGGTCGCGCTTCATTGAGCCTACAAAATTGTCTTTTACTTTTACGTTGACCGTGCGCACTTTATCGCAGCTGCGTACATTCGCGGCGTTGGCTACAGCCACGTTAGAGCCTTGCTCGCTTACTTTTACCCAGGTGCAGGCGCTGGTCAGGCTAATGAGGGCAGTGGCAAGGATGATGGAGAGTTTTTTCATGGAGGCTTCCTCGGAGATGATTAATCATTAATCAGGGGGACAAAAATACGCGGCTACACTAATGCCATGAGGCGGCGGTTGCAAGTCGCGCACTTCAGCAAAACCTGTGTCGTTTAACAAAAGTCGCTTAACAATAAAAACTGGCAATCGTTGGCGCGCATAGTATCTTTAGGCACTTGGTTCATCAGAAGATTCATCTGCCTGCCAGGAAAAGGTATTTGTCGGAAACCCGTTTAAAGAGGAGTTAATTATGGGTGTGCTCAGCCTGAGACGTTTTTTTTCCCGCGCGCTACTGTGGTTGATTGTGAAGTTGCTGGTGTTGGCGGTAGTGCTGATGACCATCAGCCTCGCCTTGGGCAAGATCTACCAGGGTTGGGATGATGACCCGGAGCGAGGTGCAGTAGCGGTGGAAAATGGCGCCTTTGGTGAGGGCTATGCAACCCCTATCTATCTGGATCAGGGTTGGAGTGCCAATGACAGCCTCTGGTACTACAACACCACCCAGGGCTCGGCGTTAATCCCCTACGACTTTTTTCTCGCGTTGGAGCAGGCAGAGTCCAGTGAACCCTTCCTCTCCACGCAACTTATCGATAAATACCGTTACCTGCCGCAAAAACCTACATTTTTTAACCCGGACGGACTGCCCGTCGGCTTTGTGAAAGAGTCGTATAAAGGGCAGGATTACGTGGGGTTTACCTGTGCCGCCTGCCACACCGGGCAGGTCAATTACCAGGGCACGGCGATGCGGATCGATGGCGGCCCGGCCATGGCCGATATGGTGGGTTTCCTGAAAGATCTGGAGCGCAGCATGGCGGCGGCGGCGGAAAACAGCGATAAAAATCATCGCTTCGTCACCCGCGTGCTGGAGCTAAATAATGGCTATGCCGATAGCGGGGAAATCCAGGCAGACCTCAAGCGCTGGGCGCGTAAGATTCGTCTCTACAACAACATTAACCACTCGCGTGTGGATTATGGCTATGGGCGCCTTGATGCGTTCGGCCGCATCTATAACCGGGTGCTGGAATATGTCATCAGCCCGGCGCAACTGCGCGATGTTTTAGCGGGCGCGACCAACCCTGACAACCCCGGGCAAAATCTGCTAACGCCTGCCCAGGTTGACAAAGTGATGGAAGGGCTTGGGGAAACAATTATCGGCGACCTACAGTTTGCGCGTGTGATTGACCGACTGATGTCCACTAAAGAGGGTTACCCTGGCCTGAATGTGGATGCGCTAAATCAGATCAAGTCACTGATTTTCAATGAGCCGAATGCGCCGGTGAGCTACCCCTTCCTGTGGGACATCACCCACTCTGATTACGTGCAGTGGAATGGCCTGGCGAATAATGCGGCCCTTGGGCCCTTGGGGCGCAACACCGGTGAAGTGATCGGTGTGTTTGCCATACTGGATTGGACCGCGCAGGAGCGTGGCTGGAGTTTGTCCTCCTTGCTCACTGGGCAAAAGGGTAAAAGTTACCAGATCAAATTCACCTCTTCGGTGGATTTGGTGAATCTATCGCGCCTGGAGTCGCACCTTAAAAGCCTGACCTCGCCGGTATGGCCCAGCTTGGATACTGGCACCAATAACCCCGAGCAGAAAAAGGCCAATGCCCTGTTTGGCGCGCTGCCGGAATGGAAAATTGATTGGGAGAAAGCCCACCGTGGTCGCCAGTTGTACGCCGAATACTGCGAGTCTTGTCACCATGCGATTGACCGCACAGACTGGAATCGCATCGCGCTCGCAAATATGTCGCATCTGGAGTTGGCGGGTACCGACCGCGCTATGGCAGAAAACGGGGTGAGTTACACCGGTTACTCGGGGAATTTTAAAAATACTTACCAGAGTGAAAGTGTAGGTTCGCTGGTGATTCAGGAGCGTGCACCCGTGGTGCAGACCTTGACTGCTGTGACTACCGGAGAGGTGACCACCGCGCCTGACCCGGATAAATGGTGGCCGCGCCGCGGGCTCGATTGGTTGTATTTGCTGGGCAAATCGCTCTTTGATAATCAAATCAAAGCCAGTGTAAAATCCGGCGACTATTGGCCTGACACTACGGCCAAACCCTACAATTCGCTGCTGGCCTATAAAGCGCGGCCGCTGAATGGTATCTGGGCGACTGCGCCCTATCTGCACAATGGGTCAGTGCCCAGCATTTATGATTTGCTCTTGCCAGTGAAACGCAAGGATGATCCTGAAAACGGCCTGTATCGCCCGGCTGACTTCAAAGTCGGCGGGCGCGAGTTTGATCCGGTAAAAATCGGGTTGCGTTCCGAGGGCTATGAAGGGTTTAATTTCCGCGCCAATCAGCGCGGCGATTTTAACAGCGGCCATGAATATGGCACTGTGCATGCCCCAGCCATTAATGGCACAAAACAGGATGCCTTAACCGATCCGCAACGGTGGGAGTTGGTGGAATACATCAAGACCCTGTGATTCGTGTTAACGCCGGCGACGCCGTGTTAAAGGAAAGATAACGCCAATTTCTATTAACCCGGTGATGCCCGTTTAATTGATGAGAAGAATGACAAGAAAATTCCTGACGGGCCTGATGTGCGCTCTGCTTGTTTCCCCCTCCCTACCGGCGATGGCCAATGGTGAGAAACGCGTAACCGTACCTATTGCCCTGCCGTTCCAGCAGCAGGCGGCTGCCAGCAGTGCCCCGGCGTCATTCGCGCCGGCGCAGCCGCTGCAAACCTCCCCTTTTACCCAAACTCTGGCGGCTTCCTCGGCGGCCCGGGTTGACGCAGTTCCTGCACAGGTTGTCGCGCCTCAGGTGCAAACCCAAGTTCCGGCACAGTCGTTTGTCAGCTCCCAGGCTGCCACCCAGGGACTCGTTGTCGCCTCTTCGCCCCTTGCCAGTTCTTCGCCCCTTACCACTTCTGCCCCCTCCGCTGTAGCAACCAGGTCTGCAGCTAACGCGCCAGTTACATCGGCCGAGGCTGAGTTGCCGGTTGCGCCGGAGGAGTCGCCACAATCGGTGGAGGATATTCCGCTCATTACCACCGCCCCGGTCAATGCACCGCGCTATCCCGCGGGCCATGCCGAGGCGTTTGTGGCTGAGTTTGAAGATTACGTGGCTAAAAAAGTGGCACCTTTTGTGCCTGGTGTGGCCATTGTGGTGGTATCGGGCGGGCAGGTGAAATCCTTGCAGGGTTATGGCGTGCGCCGCGCTGGAACCCGTGAAAAGGTTACACCGGATACCGTGTTCCGCCTCGCCTCCCTATCCAAATCCTTCGCGGCGACGGCGGCGAGTGCCTTGGTCAATGAGGGCAAAATCAGCTGGGATACCACTGTCACATCGCTGCTTCCTGACGTCACGTTTAAAAACGCGCGCTATGGCAAACAGCTGACGTTCCGCAATATTTTGTCCCAGGCCTCCGGCTTGCCGCGCCACACCTACAGCCATTTTATCGACGAGAACATGAGCTACGCCGAGATAGTCAAACGCTTGCGCTACGTGAATTTTGTCTGCCCGCCGGGTAAGTGTTTTGCGTACCAGAATGTCAGTTTCAGTCTGGCGGGTGAGATGATCAAAAAGAAATCGGGGATGAGTTTTGAGAAGTATGCGGCGCAGCATATTTTTACCCCGCTTGGGATGCGCTCTGCCTCATACGGTCTCGCTAGCTATAACGCCTCACCTAATCGCGCGGCGCCCCACATCAACAACGGCACCCGCTGGATTCCGACCGCCGTCACCGCCAATTGGTACAGGGTGGCACCGGCAGCGGGCGTAAATGCCAGCATCACCGATATGTCCAGATATCTGCTCGGTCAAATGGGCAAGCGACCAGACGCCTTGCCGCTGGCGGTACTCAACCCCATTCAATCGCGTGTTACTAAAAATACCCCGGCGCAAAACTATTACGGCGTGCGCAAAGCGGTGGGCAACACTGCCTATGGCATGGGTTGGCGGGTGTTTGACTACGGACGCCACAAAAATTTCATCCACCACGGTGGCCATGTGAAGGGCTTTCGCACCGAGATGGTATTCAACCGCGACCTGCAAATCGGCATGGTGTTTTTAACCAATTCCGAAAGCCGCTTTGCCAAGGACATCATTTTTAAATTCCTCGATATGTACGAGCGCAGCCATCAACCACAAGCCAAGACGAAGAAGAAATAGCGATGAAGCTTGCCGATTTGCATCCGCGCCAGATACTTGTTGCGCTCGATCAAATCGACGCTGCAGCCCCGTCCTGGCAGATGTCGCGCCCGCAGGCATTGCGGCGTGTAGTGGCAGTTCTGGCCACTGTGTCAGTAAGTTTGCTGATTCTCCACTACGCCAAATTTGCGACCAATCTGCAGGGGCTGTTGCAGTGGCTGGGTGAGTGGCGAGGTACCTCCTATTTACAACAACTGGAAGCATCTGGCTGGTTAGAGCTAGCGGGTTATCTGTGGTGGACTGGCTGCCACCTGTTTACCTTTATCCTGCTACCTTGGCTGGTTATTCGTTGGGTGTTCAAGGAGCGGATGCACGATTTCGGATGGCGCTGGAATCAGGTCGGAGAGCACTGGCGCGGATATCTGCTGCTGCTTAGCCCCATATTGGTGTTTGTGGTGTTGGTCAGTCAGGGGGAGGATTTCGTCCACCACTATCCCTTTTATCGCAGCGCCGGGCGCAGTTGGTTGGATCTGCTGCTGTGGGAGCTACTTTATCTGAGCCAGTTTGTATTTCTGGAATTCTTCTTCCGCGGCTTTATGCTCAATGCCTTGCGGCCTGCACTGGGTGCCAATGCCATTTGGGTGATGTGTGTGCCCTACATGATGATTCATTTTCCCAAGCTCTGGTTGGAAGCCACCGGCGCGATATTATTTGGTCTGTTCCTCGGCATACTGGCGCTAAAATCCCGTTCCATCTGGGGAGGTGTTTTGGTGCACGCGGGTGTTGCCTTGAGCATGGATGTGGCAGCCCTGCTGAAAAAAGGTCAGCTTCCTGGATCATTTTTTCCTTTCTAGAACTCTGTTTATATCCATCTGCTACATAGCGCACAGCGCGTCTGATTTTGAGTCAATAGAATCAATACCTTGTCGCCTAAATAATCTTTAATGAGTTTTTTGGCATCTAAATTGCCAGAAAAAAGAGACTTGCGTCACTTTTTTTCACTGCTAAAGTCTTGTTACTAAACACCCGTATTTGTGGGGTAAAGGAAATGATTCACTCAGTTCTATGCGCAAACCTCAGGTTTGCTGTGGGAGTTATTGCCCTGTTATTTGCTACCGCGAGCCAAGCGGCGCTGATGGATTGCGCTCAACTCACGGCCGCTGACGTTGGCCCGGATACCAACTGCGCTGCTGATGAGCAGCGGCTGACGAATCCTTCTGTGGGAGTGGATTCGGTGGTTGAGGTATTACCACCCCAAGTGCTGGTGAAGTCGGGATTTGAGCTTGGTGCTCAGGCAACCGGTTCCCTCTCAGGTGCTGTGCCACTCATGGTGTTATTTGCCGCCTTGGTCGGTGTGCTCCTGACCCGTGCCAAAAGCTTTAACAGCAAATAACCTGAATAACTAGTAATCCTGCTTATTACTGCAGTGATTCCAGTGCTCAAAGGGATGGTTGGCGCTCTCCAAAGGGCGGTGTAAAAAGGGAATCCGCCGTGCCCCCCCTTCCAGCTTGATCTGCTCGTAAATAAACTCATCGTCAAACCCGGCCGCCGCCGCCTGCGTGCGGGTTGCGGCAAAGTAAACTGCTTTGGGTCTGGCCCAGAATATCGCCCCCAAACACATGGGGCAGGGTTCGCAACTGGTGTAGATCTCGCAGTCATCCAACTGAAAACTTCCCAGCCTTTGGCAAGCATTGCGAATAGCAACTACCTCGGCGTGGGCGCTGGGGTCGTTGGTACTGGTCACCTGGTTGCAGCCCTCGGCAATGATCTCTCCGTTTTTTACCACCAGCGCAGCAAAGGGGCCGCCTTGCCCACTATCGGCTTGGGTCTTGGCCAGTTCAATGCACCGCTCCAGCCACGCCTTTTGTGTATCACTCATAACAATCTCCTCCGCCAACAATGGCAGCATACCGGCAATCGTGTGGGATGGAAGTGGTAGGGTAAAAAACAAAAGTGGCTATATGTATATCTAGCCAGTAAAATCGCGCGCATTCCTGTTTGATGATTTTTGCGGGCACCTGCCCCTCGGCCCAATGTTATGGATGTCTCCCTGCTACTCGATAACCTCAATGACGCCCAGCGCGCGGCAGTGTCTGCACCGGCGGCTAACCAACTGATCCTCGCTGGCGCCGGCAGCGGCAAAACGCGTGTGTTGGTGCACCGTATTGCCTGGTTAATTCAGGTGGAGCGGGTTTCGCCTTATTCAATTATGGCGGTGACTTTCACCAACAAGGCCGCGCGCGAAATGCGCAGCCGCCTGGATGAACTCTTTCACAACTCGCTACCCACTGGCAGCGGCCAGCACGTCAATAGTCGCGCCATGTGGGTAGGCACTTTCCACGGCCTGGCTCATCGCCTGTTAAAGGCCCATTGGCAAGATGCGAACTTGCCGCAAAATTTCCAGATTCTCGACAGCGACGATCAATTGCGTTTAATCAAGCGCGTGTATCAGGCGCTCAATCTGGATGAAAATAAATGGCCGCACAAACAGGCACAGTGGTATATCAACGAACAAAAAGATGAAGGCCGTCGCCCGCAGCATATTCAGGAAACCGGCGATCCGTTTGTGCGCACAATGTTGCAAATTTATCGCGCTTACGAAGACGATTGCCAGCGCGGTGGTATGGTGGACTTCGCGGAAATTTTGTTGCGCGCGCACGAATTGTGGCTGCATAAACCGCACATCCTTGAGCATTATCGCCAGCGCTTTCCGTTTATTTTGGTAGATGAATTTCAGGATACCAATAGCGTTCAATACGCTTGGCTGCGCGTGCTCGCGGGTAAGACCAGTTGTGTAACGGCAGTAGGCGACGACGATCAATCCATTTACGGTTGGCGCGGTGCAAAAATTGAAAACATCCAGCGCTTTTCGCAAGATTTTTCCGGCACCGAGATTTATCGCCTCGAGCAAAACTACCGTTCTACCGGAAATATTTTGCAAGCCGCTAACGCGGTGATCAAACATAATGCCGGCCGCTTGGGTAAAGAACTGTGGACTGACGGCGATAAGGGTGAAGCCATTTCGCTTTACGCCGCCTACAACGAACAAGATGAAGCGCGCTTTATTGTGGAGCGCATTCAAAGCTGGTTAAAGCAGGGCAACAAGCGCGATTCAGTGGCGATTCTGTATCGTTCCAACGCCCAGTCGCGGGTGCTGGAAGAAGCTTTATTGCGCGAGGCCATTCCCTATCGCATCTACGGCGGTTTGCGTTTTTATGATCGCCTTGAAATTAAAAATGCCATCGCCTACATGCGCCTCATTAGTAATCGCCATGACGATGCCGCATTTGAGCGTGTTATCAATACTCCCACGCGCGGCATTGGCGGAAAAACCGTCGACGATATTCGGTTATTTGCGCGTGATCAGGGCTGCTCGCTCTGGGCTGCTACCGAGCAAATGCTCGCGCACAAAGTCTTTGCCGCGCGTGCCGGCAACGCAGTGCAAACCTTTCTAAATTTAATTATTAAACTCGCGCAGGATTCCTTTGCATTTGATGATCATGGCGAAGCGCCTGCGCTCGATGAAATTGCGCGCATGGTGATTGAAGATACCGGCCTGTTGCTATTTCATCAAAACGAAAAAGGTGAGAAAGGTCAGGCGCGCGGTGAAAACTTGCAGGAATTAATTACCGCGTGTCGCGCATTCGATGCGGAAGAAAATGATGACGCTATTTCGCCACTGCAACAATTTTTAGATACCGCGGCACTCGATGCTGGTGAAACCCAGGCGGATGAATTTGAAGAGGCAATTCAGCTGATGACATTGCACTCAGCCAAAGGTCTGGAATTTCCGCTGGTATTTCTCGCCGGTGTGGAAGAGGGCTTATTCCCGCACAAGATGTCTGCCGATGACCCGGAGCGCTTGGAAGAAGAGCGCCGTCTCTGCTATGTGGGCATCACCCGCGCCATGCAAAAATTATTTATCAGCTACGCCGAAACTCGTCGCTTGTACGGCAATGAAACCTTCAATGCGGTATCGCGTTTCGTCCGGGAAATTCCACCGGCGTGCATTGAAGAAGTCCGCCTGAAAACGGCGGTCACCCGCCCGGTCAGTTTCCAGCGCGCAGCGACCAAATCCTCAGCGCGCGAAAGCCTGAGTGATAGTGGCGATGACACCGGCTTCAAGCTCGGTCAACGCGTCACCCACGCCATCTTCGGCGAAGGCACCATCCTGCAATTCGAAGGCAAAGGCCCCAACGCCGTAGTGCAAGTAAAATTCGAAAAAATCGGCACCAAACGTTTGGTGATGCAATATGCGAAGTTGCAGGGGTTGTGATTGATTAGTATGGGTGTAGCCAAAAAAGCTACATTGGCAGCCATTTTAGCTACAACAATTTTCATAAACCGTAGTAAATATTCATTGTTAACTATTGCAGCGAAGGAACTATGAACAATAAATCCATTAATTGGTACCCGCTTGTTATCGTTGTATTGATTGTTGCGTTTGCGGCAACGTTTGCGGCACTGGTGTTGGAAAAATCCAAACCAAACCATGCTGCAACATCGGTAGCGGCGAGTGAGCAAAACTCATCGGCGGTTTCTGCACAAACTTATCATTGGAAAATGGTAACCTCCTGGCCGAAAAATACACCCGGTTTGGGGGTGGGTGCAGAAAACCTGGCGCGCGTGATTAACGAAATGTCGGGCGGGCGATTGCAAATTCATGTGTATGGTGCCAACGAATTGGTGCCGGCCATGGGTGTGTTTGATGCGGTGTCTGCTGGCAGTGTGGAGATGGGGCATTCGGGCAGTTATTTCTGGCGTGGCAAAGTACCAGCGGCACAATTTTTTACTTCAGTGCCTTTTGGAATGAATGCGCAGGAACTGTATGGCTGGATTAATTACGGTGGCGGTTTGGAGTTGTGGCGTGAACTTTATGCCCCCTTTAATTTAATTCCCTTCCCTGCAGGTAACACCGGTGTGCAAATGGCCGGCTGGTTTAATCGCGAAATTAATTCGGTGGATGATCTTCGTGGTTTGAAAATGCGCATTCCGGGTTTGGCTGGTGAGGTATTTAATTTGGCCGGCGGTACTTCAGTCAATATTCCTGGGGGTGAACTATATACTGCGTTGCAAACCGGTGTTATCGATGCGGCGGAATGGGTCGGGCCTGAAAATGATTTGGCTTTTGGTTTTCAACAGATCGCGAAATATTATTACTACCCGGGTTGGCATGAGCCGGGCCCATCCATGGAATTAATTATTAATAAGACTGCGTTTGAAAGTCTGCCTAAAGATTTGCAATCGATTGTGACTTATGCAGCGCGCGCGATGAGTCAGGATATGTTTGACAGCTATACCGCACACAATAGTCGCGCATTGAAAGAGTTGGTGGAAAATCAGGGGGTGCAAATTCGCAAGTTGCCAGATGAAGTGCTCAAACATTTTTACCAGATTTCGCAACAGGTTTACGCTGAGCAGGCTGCGAAAGATCCGCAATTCAAAAAAGTTTATGAGTCCTATAAAACATTTATGAATGATTCAGGGGCTTACCAGAAAATATCGGAACAGACCTACTATGAGGTGCGTGAACAGCAGCGGGTCGCCAAATAGTGTTAATCGCGCCCGCGTTTGAAGCGGGCGCGATTAATGATCGAATTTTTCTTCCTGTGCAGTAATTTCCACCAGAGTTGCAATTCCATTCTTACGCAGCTTGTCCATTAATTTGGCGAGCTGCTCTACCTCGGCGGCATCGCACTGTTCACCGTGAATAAAGGTCAGGCGTTTTTTTGCTACCAGTTCGCGCACATAGTCGGGGCGCACACGCAGGCGTTCAGCAGTTTGGGTGATGGAGAGCAATTGACGAAGCATGGTCGATTCGCTGTAGTGGTGTTTGAGTGGTTTACTATGCCATATCTTTTACGGCGTGCATCCGGGTTTCTTCGGCTACCTGAAACTTTCGGCTGAGCCATCCTGCAAGCTGTGCCATAATTTCCGCTATTCTTTGATTCCTGTTCCCTCTGTTTCGAATTTCAAGGCGACTTCATGGCTAATCTCGGCACCCTTTACACAGTTTCAGCGCCCTCGGGGGCAGGCAAAACCAGTCTGGTCAGCGCGTTGGTGAAATCCAATCCGGAAGTTTGTGTCTCTGTCTCTCACACCACGCGCCCCATGCGCCCTGGCGAGGTTGATGGGGTGAATTACCATTTTGTCGATCATGCAACCTTTGAATCAATGCTGGAGCAAGGTGCATTCCTCGAGCATGCGCGCGTGTTTAGTAATCTCTACGGCACCTCGCAGCAGTGGGTAGTAGACACACTCAGGCAGGGTATAGATGTGATTTTGGAGATCGATTGGCAGGGAGCACAGCAGGTACGCAAGTTGATGCCTGATACCGTCAGTCTGTTTATCCTGCCGCCTTCACTGGCCTGCTTGCGCCAGCGATTGACGGGGCGTGGTCAGGACAACGAAGCGGTTATTGAAGCGCGTATGAGCGAGGCGATCAGTGAGATGTCTCACTATGTGGAAGCGGATTACCTGATCATTAACGACGATTTCACCGTCGCGTTAGCCCAGTTTCAGGCGCTGATTACCAGTCAGCATATCCGCTTGGCGCGCCAGGCAGAGCGTTACAATGAGCTGTTAAAAAGTTTATTGGCTTGATTTTAGCCAACGCGGTTGGCAGATTTGTTGCTACTAACGCATAATAGCAACCCCTTCGGCGTTTTAGACCCTAAACGCCCCGGATTCCAAGCGTTTATCGCGCGCTTATTTTTTGAAGAGCATAAGTTATGGCACGTATTACTGTTGAAGATTGTCTGGATCACGTTGATAACCGTTTTGAGCTGGTGATGGTTGGCAGCAAGCGCGCCCGTCAATTGGCTATCGGCGGCAAGGAACCCTTCGTTGCTCCTGAAAACGACAAGCCAACCGTTATCGCACTGCGCGAGATCGAAGAAGGCTTTATCGATGCGAGCATCCTGCTGGAGAAAGATACTCTGCCCCAGCCCAAGCCTGAGCGTACCTACGACAACGAGATTTAATTTCCAACAACCGCCACCTTACTCAGAGGTGAGTTGGCGGTTGTGCTGTTGGAAACCTGATGCCAGCGCCGCTGGCACTGTGAGATTTGGAGCAAGGCGTGCAAACCATCGAGGCCCTTAGCCATCGACTATCGTCTTACCTCGAACCTTCCCAAATCAGTTTGGTGAAGCGCGCCTACTTCTACGCCGAACAAGCCCACGACGGCCAAAAACGCCGCAGCGGCGAAGCCTATATCACCCATCCCCTTGCCGTGGCCGACATCCTCGCCAGCATGCATATGGACCATCAAAGCCTGATGGCAGCCATGTTGCACGATGTGATTGAAGATACCGGTATCAGTAAAAAAGCCATTGCCGGCCAGTTTGGCGATTCAGTGGCGGATCTGGTGGATGGTGTTTCCAAGCTCACTCAGATTGAATTTGAGTCCCACGCCGAGAAACAGGCCGAGAACTTCCAAAAAATGGCGTTGGCGATGGCCAATGACCTGCGCGTAATTCTGGTTAAGCTCGCCGACCGATTGCACAATATGCGTACCCTGGGCGCTATGCCGCCGGATAAAAAGCGTCGCATCGCCAAGGAAACGCTGGAAATCTATGCCCCAATTGCACACCGGTTGGGAATGAACGATGTGCGCCTTGAGCTGGAAGATCGCAGTTTTTATTGCATGTACCCACTGCGTGCTACGCGTTTGCAGGCTGCGCTAAAAACAGCACGCGGCAATCGCAAAGAGCTGGTGGAGCAAATTCAGGCCTCGTTTGAAAAGCGGCTGCTCAAGGAAAATATCACATCGATTGTGATTGGACGGGAAAAGCATCTGTTCAGCATCTACGAGAAGATGCGGCAGAAGAAAAAATTCTTCAAAGAAATTATGGATGTCTATGCCTTCCGCATTATTGTGGACAGTGTAGACACCTGCTACCGCGTGCTGGGTGTGGTGCACAACCTGTACAAACCGGTTGCGGGCGAATTTAAAGACTACATCGCTATTCCCAAAACCAACGGCTATCAATCACTGCACACGGTGTTGGTGGGCATGCACGGGGTGCCGATTGAAGTGCAGATCCGCACCAAAGAAATGGATGAAATGGCCAATAGCGGTATTGCAGCCCATTTCCTGTACAAATCCAATAGCGACGCCACGATCAACGCCAGCCACAGCCGCGCGCGCCAATGGGTGCAAGGGTTGCTGGAGATGCAGAAAAACGCTGGCAACTCGCTCGAGTTCATTGAAAACGTAAAAATCGATCTCTTTCCCGATGAGGTTTATGTCTTCACGCCCAAGGGAAAAATTGTTGAGTTGCCGACTGGTTCGACGCCGGTGGATTTCGCTTATGCGGTTCATACGGATATTGGCAACACCTGCGTGGCATGCCGGATTAATGAGCGCATGGCGCCTTTGTCGCAGCCGCTGTTAAGTGGTCAGAAAGTCGCAATTATTACGGCTCAAGGCGCGCAGCCCAATCCCAACTGGCTCAATTTTGTCGTTTCCGCCAAGGCACGTTCGGCGATCCGTCACTACCTTAAACACCAGCGTCATCACCAGTCAGTTACACTCGGCAAACGCATGCTCAATCGCGCGCTGGCGGAGATTCATATGGATCTCGACCATTTGAGCGAAGAGCAGCAACACAAAATCCTGCACGGTGTGCAGGTGGATTCAATGGAGAAATTGTTCGAGGAAATCGGCTTGGGCAACAAGGTTGTCTACTCAATCGTGAAATTGCTACAGCCAGATGCCGAAGCCAAAACTCGCCCCGGAACCTTGAGCTCAGCAATCACCATCGACTCTGCCGAAGGTATGATGATTAGCTTCGCGCGTTGTTGTCGCCCTATTCCCGGCGACCCGATTATCGGCCACGTAAGTTCCGGCAAGGGCTTGGTGATTCATCAGGATACCTGCCGCAATATTGCGGAAATCCGCAACTACCCCGACAAAATCAGCCAGGTAAATTGGGCGGCGACCGTGAGTGGGGAATTCCTGGTGGATGTGCGCGTGGAGGTGGAAAGTGATCGCGGCATTATCGCCACCCTCGCCACCCGTATTACCGAGCAGGGCGCAAGTATCGAGCATATCAATGTTCATGAACGCGATGCACACAACAGTGTGATTCATCTTTGCATCGGCGTACACAACCGTATTCATCTCGCCAATATCATGCGTCGTATCCGCAATTTGAGTTTTGTGATTCGCGTGAATCGCTCTAAAAACTAATCGACAATCCCAATAATTTTTCACGAGAAGGTTAATTCAATGACCAATAAAGCCATTATTCATAGCGATAACGCCCCCGCCGCCATAGGTACTTACTCACAAGCGGTAAAGGTCAACAACACTGTGTATTTGTCCGGGCAAATTCCGTTGGACCCAAAAACCATGCAATTGGTGGAAGGTGATTTTGCGGTGCAAGCGCACCAAGTATTTAAGAACTTGCAAGCGGTGTGCGAAGCAGCTGGCGGCAGCTTGAAAGATGTGGTGAAGCTGAATATTTATTTGACCGATCTGGCCAATTTCCCCACCGTAAACGAAGTAATGGGCCAATACTTTCAGCAACCTTATCCGGCGCGCGCCGCGTTGGGCATCAGTCAATTGCCACGCAATTCGCTAATTGAAGCGGATGGGGTGATGGTGATCTAGATTTTCAGCAAGAAAATTTCATTGATAAAAGCGCTCGCACTGTCGGGCGTTTTTTTTGCTTGTTTGGCTGAGTGAGTAAATTTTAATTTCAGTCTATGTTAAAATGCGCGCCAAGCTTATGAGGTTACATTTAGCTTTTTTAAGAAACACTGAAAATAACTGCCAGGGTATAAAGGATTGGCTATGAAAATTTCTTCAAAACTATCTCTCATTATTTTTCTCTCGTGTGTAATCACCACAACTTCACTCTTATTTTCCAGGGTTGTCAGTGCAGCTAGCAACTTGGCAACCGAAGATTTCTCCCAGCTGCCAGATGTTAGTCGCGTAATTTTATCGCCGGATGGAAAAAAGCTCGCGTCTACTATCCGCATCAATATGGATAAAACTCAGGGAGTTGCAATTCAGATTATTAACCTTGAAACCAAAGAAAAAAAGATCGCGCTATTTAGCGATAACTCGGAATATTTTCTTAACTGGATTGATTGGAAAGATAACAAGACTCTATTGGTATCAACGTTCTTTCCGTCGGAACGGGACGAATGGACAGGTTTGTCTCAGTTTAGAATGAAAACCCGCGATTTTCGACTGTTGGTGGTTGATACCGATTCAGGAAGTGTAACTTCTCCACTCAGAAAAACGTTTTTGAAAAAATATAAAGTTTTGCCGTCTGGATTGGATAATGTCGTCGATTACCTGCCGCAAGATCCCGACCACATTATTATGATGCTACCAGGTCAGGATGTCCGTTGGTTAGTATTTTATCCTGCGTTATACAAAGTCAATATTAAAACTCAGAAGGCTACGCTCTATCATCCA
>JACCDS011373828.1_pt1 | contig 16519 bp, 11 predicted proteins | sample 7446441 | NCBI WGS metagenome assembly JACCDS01 (sample SAMN15323445, study PRJNA562643) | freshwater metagenome | isolation source: river surface water | place: USA:Blue River Watershed | collected 2017-08-17
ACGCTGCTAAAAAGCCTGGTCGTCCATATCGACCAGTAACGCCAATGACAGCGCCTAGTGGGGCATCTTCTCTAGGATTGTCAATGTGAAGGCCATAACCCACACCAGTAATACCGATAATCACTTTGCCGTTATACACAACAGGAGCCATTGCCATTCCAACGCCTGTACCACCTGTCGTTTTTGCATGGCTATTCGGATCATTTTTATTCAAAGAATCCTGGCCTTCAGTAATCACAGCCGCATCTACAGCGTCGATATCCCAAAGCTTCTTGCCTGAGTTTGCATCAAGCGCAATCAAACGCGCATCTACCGTACCAATAAATACTTTTCCATATCCAACCGCAACACCTCTGTTCGCCGGACCGCAACACATATTCCAATCTTGGCGCCTATCATGTTTATAACGCCAAATTTCTTTTCCTGTCTTGGCATCTAAAGCTACGACATGATTAAAAGGTAAAGAAACATACATGACGCCACCCACTACAATAGGCGTTGCTTGAAACGTACTCTTAATTCCACTTTTAAATTCCCAAGCTGTACTTAATTTTTGAATATTGCTTCTATTAATCTGTGTGTTTTCAGAAAAACGTTTATTAGCATAGTCTCGGCCAAAACTTGGCCAGTCTTGATTGGCTGCTTGCTGGCTTGATGCGTTATTAATATGTAAAGTCGTTGCATCATGCCTCTGATTTAAACCGCAAGCAGTTAATAGGCTCACGCAAATTAACAAGCTGTAAGACGCCATTTTTTTATATGAACAATGCATGATGAAGACCACTGAATAGTATGTAAGAACATCAGTATACAGACTGGTATATTCCATGACTACCGTCAAAGCTAATGAAATCCATTAAAATGCAGTTATGAATACAAATTACGCCCAACTTGAATGGCAAAACAATCAGCCCTACTCTAGTTTGTATGGTGATGTTTATTTTTCAAGTGAGAGTGGCTTAACTGAAACACAATATGTTTTTTTACAACATAATCACCTCGAACAGCGATGGAAAAATCTAAGTGAGGGTACTTTTACTATCGCAGAAACGGGATTTGGAACGGGACTTAATTTTTTAAGCGCTTGGAGTTTGTGGGATAAGCTAGCGCCAAGCAATGCCACCTTACATTTTATTAGTACTGAGCTGCATCCTGTTTCACTCGCTGACTTACAAAAGGCTCTGTCTTTGTGGCCAGAGCTAAGTAGCTTATCAAAAATGTTAACTGAGCAATATCATGATATTTTTCCGGGTTGGCATCGTTTTGAGTTCGATCAATCTAGGGTTGTGCTCACCCTACTTGTTGGAGATGTGAATCAGACTTTACCTGAACTAAATGCAAAAGTAGACGCATGGTTTCTAGATGGATTTTCACCGGCAAAAAATCCAGATATGTGGCTTCAACCTCTATTTCAAACTATTGCTAACCTTTCAAAAAAAGATACTACATTTGCCACCTTCACGAGCGCGAGCCTTGTTAGAAAAGGTTTGGAGTCAGTTGGTTTTGTTGTAAAGAAAACGCCAGGCTTTGGGAAAAAAAGAGAAATGTTAAGCGGTTATTACCCTTCATCATCTCAAATAAAAACCACGGCAATCAAAGAGAGGCGTGCAATTGTTGTTGGAGGCGGTCTCGCGGGAGCCTCTACTGCGCACGCAATGGCAAGACGTGGCTGGAAAGTAACGCTAATAGAAAGACATGGGGCATTAGCACAAGAAGCGTCTGGTAATCCCTTAGGCGTTTTATACCCTCGCATTACTGCCGGAGATTCGCTACTCAACCAAATAGCTTCTCATGGTTTTTTACATACGCTAAGACTACTAAAAAAAACCTCAATAAAAGAAAAAGATATCAATAATTGTGGTGTCTTACAGTTAAGCTTCAACCATAGGGAAAAATCTCGTATTGAATCGGTTTTAGCAACAAACAGTCCATTCGTTTTTGAAGTGGACGCTGAAAAAGCGAGTCAATTAGCCGGTACAAAACTTACTCATGGAGGCATGTTTATTCCCAAAGGCGCTTGCCTCAATCCTGCAGCCTTATGTCACGCCTTAACCGCTCACAAGAACATTAATATTCAAACCTCAAATCAAGTCTTGCGGCTAAAACGCGAAAATGAAGAATGGCAATTGTGGAATGAAAAAGTGATGCTAGGGCAAGCCCCAATAGTAATATTGGCAAGTGCTAATGACACCATGCTTTTTGAACAAACAGCGCATTGCATATTACAGCCAGTGCGAGGACAAATTAGCTTGCTACCTGCAACTTTATCCAGCATGCCAATAAAAACAGTTATTTGTACTGAGGGATACTTAACCCCAGCTACTTCAGGCTATCATTGCTTAGGCGCAAGTTTCTCACCTAATGACGCTGCTATTGATGTGCGTAAAGAGGATCATCAATCAAATTTGGAAATGCTTAAGCATTTAGCCCCAGCCATCGATAGCTATACACCAGAGCAATTAGAAGGTCGCGCTGCAATTCGTTGTACAACATCAGACTATCTTCCTATGGCAGGTTTGGTATTAGATGCTCAATCATTAAAGAACGAACCACCCCGCCCCAGTTCGTCTAGCAATCAATTAAAAAAAATGAATGGTCTATACATTAACGCTGGTCATGGTGCAAAAGGCCTGGTAAATGCACCTTTATGTGCTGAAATTATTGCGAGTTTAATCAACGGTGATCCGCTGCCAGTGAGCAAATCCTTAGCTGGCGCTTTAAATCCCAATCGTTTTTTATTGCGAGAGATGGGCTTAAAAAAACTTGCGACTTCTCTCATCGAACCATCAAGCTGACGTAAAATCTAAAAATGGATATTCAGTCCCTTTATAAAACAGCACTGCAACATCATCAAAATGATGCGTTTCTATTAGCTGAAGCGGCTTACAAACAGATCATATCGCTTGATCCAAGGCATGCAGATGCAATTCATTATTTAGGTGTTATTTATCATCAAACTGGTCGAAACCAAGAGGCCATCAAATATATTCAGCAAGCATTGATAATCAAGCCCAACAATTCCACTTTTTTGAGTAACTTGGGTGCCGCTTTTACAGCAAATGGGCAATTACAAAATGCAGCAGAAAGCTATCAAAAAGCTTTAACGCTTAATCCTAATAACAGCGAAATACTTTTTAGCCTTTCTAATGTTTTATATGATTTAGCAGCGTATGAGGAAGCGGCGGCTTGTTACCGAGAATTGCAAAAAATATACCCGAATGATGCAGATATAAAAGCTAATTTAAGTGCCATATTGCAAAGTGCCGGTCTTGCAAATCAACAAGCTAGTCGTTATGAGCAAGCAGCATTGAATTATCAAGAAGCTGCTTTATTAACGCCGCAAGATTCAACTATTTATTACAACCTCGCAAATGCTCAGCGCGAGTTAGGTAAAGCGAGTGATGCAGCAATTAATTATCAGAAAACAATCGCGTTAAATCCTGGTGATGCTGATGCCTACAACAATTTAGGGAACGTGCGGCGCGAGCAGAGTCGATTGCAAGAAGCTATTGATTCATATCGTACAGCGCTTCAATTAAACCCACATCTATATCACGCCAAGGTTCACTTGGTGCATCAAAAACAACACGTATGTGACTGGCATGGTTTAGAAGAAGATATTAACGAAATTCGTCATTGGGTAAAAGAAAAACCACAGGCGCAGGTTTCTCCATTTGCTTTTTTGTCGATGCCGGGAACAAGCTCAGAAGAGCAAAAGCAATGCGCCAATAATTGGCTAAACAATCGATACAAAGAGGCCTTTTCACAAGGTAAGCGTTTAAACTTCAAATATGATTATCAACACCCTAAAATTCGTATCGGTTATTTATCCGCTGATTTTAGATTGCACCCACTTGCATCATTAATTACAGAGCTGATTGAGGTTCACGATAGAAAGCATTTTGAGATTTACGCTTACTCTTACGGTATGAATGATCAGACACCTGAAAGGAAACGCTTAGCGCTTGCTTTTGACCATTTTATTGATATTCGAGCAGCCTCCCAGATGGAGGCAGCTCAGCAAATAAACAATGATGAAATTGACATTCTGGTTGATCTAACAGGTTTTACTCAAACAAGTCGAACAGCCATCGTTGCAATGCGCCCTGCTAAACTGAATATTAGCTGGCTTGGTTTTCCTGGAACGATGGGCGCCTTTCATGAGGAGCCTTTATTTGACTATATCTTAAGTGATGCTTTTATTACTCCCGTAGATGCCGCAATTAATTACGCAGAGAAATTGGCATTACTTCCTGATTGTTATCAGCCTAACGACAGGAAAAGACCAGTTGGAGAGGCTAAAACGCGGGAAGATTACGGACTTAATAAGGATGCATTTGTGTTCTGCTGCTTCAACCAGACTTTTAAAATCTTACCTGAGGTTTTTGATATTTGGATGCGCTTACTTAAAGCCAAGCCCAATGCTGTAATGTGGCTATTAGAGTGCAACTCACTAGCAAAAGAGAACTTACGTAAAGAAGCTGAAGCGCGTGGCGTAGATGGCGGACGGCTTATATTCGCGCCTAGAGTTTCAATGGCAGAACATCTGGCAAGGCATATTCATGCTGATTTATTTCTAGATACCCTTCCCTATAACGCGCATACAACAACAAGCGACGCACTGTGGATGGGGTTGCCTGTCCTAACTTGTGCAGGCAATACCTTTGCTAGTCGTGTTGCAGGAAGTCTTTTAAATGCATCTGGCCTAACGGAATTAATCGCTAAAGATTTGAATGAGTATGAGGCTAAAGCCATTGATTTAGCGAATTCACCAGAAAGTGTTAATAGACTTAAACGTCACCTTTTAGACCATCATGAGCGATTAGCACTTTTTGACACAGAAAAATTCGTCAAAAACTTAGAAAAAATTTATACCGGTTTGTATCAAACAAAAAATAATTAAGTATTTTCATTGGTTGCTGCAAATAAGGCTGCAAGCACAATTAGGCTGCCACCTAGCCATTCTCTTGCACTTAAAGTTTCGTCGGTTAGACAGTAAGATGCAACTGCGGCAACAACCAACTCAAACATAAATAACACTGAAGCTCGGGTCACTGGAATATGAGTAATCCCATACTGAACAAAAAGTGTTGCTGCCATTAACAATAAGGCAATCAAGAACATCACTCCCCATTGCATGAGGGTTAGATCTGTTGGCCACGGAACTCCTGCTTTCTGAAATGGCAAAAACAAGAGACACACAACGATCACACCAAGCCAAACAGCCATCGACTTGACGATAATACTTAAATGCGTTGAATGCCGTGTAATGACATTCGTTAGTGCAAAACCCATTCCAGAAGATAAGGCGAGCCATTCTGCCTGATTATTTGGCAATGGCAATGAATTGGGCTGCCAAAACATAATAAATGCGCCTATAAGCGACAAAATGATAATCGCAACACCCTTTAGATTGGTACGTTCTTTTAACCAAAAATGTGCAAGTAGGAGCGTCCATAGCGGTGACAGATAAAACAACAACATCACCCGCATCACTTCGCCATCAATAATGGCTAATACATAACTTAAGTTAGTCCAGCCAGCAATGACGGCTAGCCATAAAATACTTTTAGGTTGCTTAAAGGCAGTTAGTCCATGCTTATAAAAATAGATAACGCATACTGCGACGGTAATGATATATGTGTATAAACTGGCTGCGACGCCTGATATGCCAGCGTCTTGCATGATGCGATAAGGGTACCAAATAACACCCCAGCAAAAGGCACCGAATAAGAGGCCGAATGTAGCGAAACCAATTGAACCGTGTTTAAGCATATTAAAATCTAAAACCTTTTTCTTGTTGGACTATCTCTCAAAGCTTAACGGCTTCAATTATAATAAGCACATGAATGCTCATTTATCTAAATTACAGCCCTACCCATTCCAGCGCTTACGTGAATTGTTTAGCGGCATCACACCCAATCCGGAATACAAGGCTGTTAACCTTTCAATAGGTGAGCCTAAACATGATACACCAGCACTCATCAAAGAAGCGCTGGTAAATAATTTGGGTGGATTGGCAAGTTATCCTACCACTGCAGGTGTTTTAGAATTGAGGCAGGCAATTAGCAATTGGGCCAATCGTCGTTATGGCATTCATCTCAATGCTGAAACTGAAGTCATTCCTGTGAATGGAAGTCGTGAAGCTTTATTTGCGTTTACTCAGGCAATTATTGATAGCAGTAAAAATAAACCTATTGTTATTTCTCCTAACCCTTTTTATCAGATTTATGAAGGTGCCACCTTTCTTGCTGGCGCGGAACCTTACTTCCTGAATACATTGCCTGAAAATCAACATGCAATGGATTTTAATAGCGTTCCAACAGACATATTAAACCGCACTCAATTGGTATTCATTTGCTCGCCAGGCAACCCTTCAGGCAAGGTAATGAATATAGATCAATGGAAGAAGGTATTTGAGCTATCAGATCAATACGGATTTGTGATTGCTGCTGATGAATGCTATTCGGAAATTTATTTTGACGAAGCCAATCCCCCACTAGGTGCATTGCAAGCGGCTCAGAAATTAGGACGTGATTATTCACGCTTAGTCGTATTTAGTTCGCTCTCAAAGCGCTCTAATGTGCCTGGTATGCGGTCTGGCTTTGTTGCAGGTGATGCTAAGATTCTAGAGCAATTTTTACTTTATAGAACCTATCATGGCTGCGCGATGAGTCCAGCAGTTCAGGCGGCAAGTATTGCAGCTTGGGATGATGAAGTGCATGTGATTGAAAATCGTCGGCTTTATGCTGAAAAATTCAAATTGGTCACACCTATGCTAAAGGACGTACTTGATGTAGAAATGCCTGATGCAGCATTCTATCTTTGGGCGAGAACCAATATGCCCGATACAGAAGCAGCCATACGCTTATATCGTGATTTTAATGTGACAGTATTGCCAGGTAGCTTTTTGGCGCGTGAAGCGCATGGTGTTAACCCGGGTAAGAACTTTATTCGCCTTGCTTTAGTGGCAGGCGTAGAAGAATGCGTAGAAGCTGCCAAACGCATTAGAAATCTATAGTTTTAAATTAAAAAATCATTTAATGATTTGATTTATTTCATTTAAAACTATTTCAAACATGTTCGGATCTAGGCAATCAACCTCGAAGGTATCATCCATACCGCGCAACCAAGTCAACTGGCGTTTTGCCAACTGGCGTGTAGCAAATATTCCTCTATCCCGCAACTCTGCAGCATCGTAAATTCCAGCCAAATGATCCAACGCTTGCCTGTAGCCAACGCAACGCATAGATGGCATGTTGGCATGCAACGATGGGTATTTGACCAATAAACGCTTTACCTCATCAATAAAGCCTTGCTTAAGCATGTCGTCAAAACGGATTGCGATACGATCATGCAATACACTGCGATCTGAAGGGATAAGCGCTATCTTAAGCAATTGATAAGGTAATTTATCGCCGATTGAGCTTTGGTGAAGCTCAGTCATGGTCTTGCCACTAATTTCATAAACTTCTAAAGCTCGCTGTATTCGCTGTGCATCAGCAGGTTCTAATCTAGCCGCTGTTTCCGAATCAATCTCAGCAAGCTTGTCGTGCATCGCAGGCCATCCAACTTCGGCTGCTTGAGCATCTAATCTTTTGCGCACGTCAGGGTCTGCTTCTGGAAGCTGACTTAGGCCGCCCTGAAGTGACCTAAAATAAAGCATCGTCCCACCCACTAAAAGTGGTATTTTTCCTCTTGCTGTAATGTCAGCCATTAACTTCAAAGCATTATTTCTAAAGGTTGCAGCTGAATAAACTTCTGTAGGTGGAATTAAATTAATCAAGTGGTGTGGCGCTCTAGCGAGAACAGAAGCATCAGGTTTGGCAGTACCGATATCCATATCCTTAAACACCAGCGCCGAATCAACACTAATCAGTTCAACAGGCAAATGTTGATATAACTCAACAGCCAGGCTTGTCTTACCACTCGCTGTTGGGCCCATGATAAAAATGGCTGGAGGCAGTCCCTTTGTCATTTATTGACCACGCATGAACATTTTATCGAGATCACTCATTCCAACTTGAAACCAAGTTGGACGACCGTGATTACATTGCCCTGAGCGCTCTGTCGCTTCCATATCGCGAAGCAACGCATTCATTTCAGTAATGGTTAAACTACGATTGGCTCTAACCGCCGCATGGCATGCCATCGTGCCTAACATTTCATTCCTACGTTCTGTTAAAGCGCGGCTGGCTCCGTATTCACCCAAATCTTTAATAACAGCCTTTGCAAGCGCTACTACATCAGCATCTTTTAGCATGGCAGGAACAGCGCGAACTGCCAGCGTCACAGGGGAAAGTAACGCAATATCAAAACCTAACTGGTGCAAATTACCCTGCCCTTTACTCAAGACTTCTTCGACTGTTGCCACTTCCAATTTATCTGCCTGAAAACTGATAGGAATTAACAATGGCTGCATAGGAACATCTTGCGCATCTAAAGCGTTTTTAAGTTTCTCATACATAATTCGCTCATGTGCGGCATGCATATCCACCACAACTAAACCCAATTTATTCTGTGCTAACACGTAAACGCCATGCACTTGCCCTATCGCAAAACCTAAAGGAAAGTCATGTTCCGGCTGACTAAATTGGCCTACTTCAACATTTGAGTGCTCACCACTGGAGGCTTTAGCCGTATTTGTATTTTGAAATTCTTGCTTTACTCCACCAAACAAAGTCTGGTAAAAATCAGGTGTGCTTTGAGATGCTCGCAAGTCAATTTGTGATTGAAATGTAGGGTAAGAAGCATTGGCCTGCGAAGCTTGTGCTGCAAAAGGATTGCTCGGCGCTTGGCTGGAAGTGACCGAATTAGATGCGCCAGTTGGGGTGGCTAAAGCCTTATGCAAAGCATGAAAAATAAAACGGTGAACAGCTTGACCATCCCTAAATCGCACCTCAGTTTTAGCTGGATGGACATTAACATCAACCAAGTTTGGATCTAACTCCAAAAATAGGACATAAGCTGGATGGCGATCACCATGCAGAACATCTTGATAAGCTTGTCGTATCGCATGTGAAATTAATTTATCACGCACAAAACGACCATTGACATACACATATTGGGTATCTCTTGTGTGGCGAGAAAATGTAGGCTTAGCTGCCACTCCCCAAAATCTCAAACCACCAGCCGATTCATCTACGCTTATGGATTCTTCAGAAAAATCATTTCCTAATATTTCGCTAAAACGCTTATCAGGCTCAGATGCTGTTAAGCGCATTAAAGCTCGACCATTGTGCTGCAACATAAAAGCAACATCAGGTCTTGAGAGTGCAACACGCCTAAAAGCTTCTTCGCAATGCCCAAATTCAGTGCCTTCAGTCTTTAAAAACTTACGGCGAGCTGGCGTATTAAAGTACAAGTCATTCACTTCAACAATCGTACCAACATCCAAGGCCGCTGGCTCTGCAGCACTAATATCGCTACCGTCAGAAGTAACACGCCATGCGTGCTTTTCATCAGCTGAGCGGCTGATAAGCTGAGTCCGGGAGACTGAAGCAATACTCGCTAAGGCCTCACCACGGAAGCCTAGGCTAGCTACACGCTCTAAATCATCCAAAGATGCAATTTTACTTGTTGCATGTCGCGTTAGCGCTAACTGCAAATCTTCCCGCACAATTCCACAACCATTATCCGCAACTCTTAGCTGCTTAACGCCACCCTGCAACAAAGCAACATTAAGCTCGGTACTGCCTGCATCCAAGCTATTTTCTAACAACTCTTTAAGCGCAGATGCGGGGCGCTCAACCACCTCACCTGCAGCAATTTGGCTAATCAGTTGGTCTGGTAATAAACGAATTGTCGCCATTTATTTCAGCTCGACTGTTTCAAGATAGTCAGGAACGTAAGTATTCCAATGCAAATCTTCTTCAATATGGTGACGCATTGCGTCAGCAGCTACTGGTTCACCGTGAGTAATAAATGTTCTCTTTGGCGCTTCTTTAAAACCAGACATCCAACGCAATATCTCCGAATAATCTGCATGCGCAGATAAATTAGAAATGAATTCCACCTCTGCATTCACCGGTACGTATTCTCCATGGATCTTAACACTATCAGCACCATCAATCATTGCTGCACCACGCGTTCCAGCTGCTTGGTAACCGACAAATAAAATAGTATTTTTAGGATTAGGTGCGAAGGCTTTTAAATGATGCACAACTCGCCCGCCTGAAGCCATACCGCTGGCCGCTAATAAAATCATCGGGTGATGCATCTGATTTAAGCGTTGAGACTCTTCTATTGAGTTAACCATGCGCACATCATGAAACATTGCATTACATTCTTCAGCAGATAAGCGATGTTCACCACAATGACGGTTAAATATTTCACTCGCATCGACCGCCATTGGGCTATTTAAATACATAGGAATTTGTGGAATCTTGCCTGCATGTCTGAGCTGATGAAGGTAATAAATCAGCTCCTGTGCACGCCCCACTGCAAATACCGGAATAATGACAACTCCACCCCGTTCCACAGTTTTATTAATCGTCTTTTCCAATTGAATGAGCGCGCTCGTGTGATCATGCAAACGATTACCGTAAGTAGATTCAACAACCAAATAATCAGCTTGCTGAGGCTTGCTAGGTGCATTCATTAAAGCGTCATCAGGCCGACCAATATCTCCTGAAAACAAAATTGAGGTTTGCATATCACTTAAATGCACAAATGCCGATCCCAAAATATGACCGCTAGGACTCAGCCTTAATGTCAGCTCATCAGTAATTTGCAGATCTTTTCCGTATGGAACAGGATGTAACAACTGTAGCGCGCTTTCTGCATCTTCTTTTGTATAAAGCGGCAATGCTGGATGATGCTTAGAAAATCCTTTTTTATTTGCGTAGCGGGCTTCCTCTTCTTGAAGATGCGCTGAATCAGGCAGCATGATTTCACACAAGTCTCGCGTTGCGTAACTGCAATAGACCTTCCCCTTAAAGCCATTTTTGACGAACAAAGGCAAATAACCCGTATGATCGATATGTGCATGTGTTAGCACGACAGCATCAATACTTGCAGGGTCAATTGGAAGGTCTGCCCAGTTTTTGAGTCGTAATTGCTTCAATCCCTGAAACAAGCCACAATCAACTAACACACGAGACTTACCGCTCGTCAGTAAATATTTAGATCCGGTGACTGTCCCTGTGGCACCCAAAAAAGTTAGTTTCATATAACTCCTTATTCAGCGGCTACTTTTGTTTTTGCTAAAGCAGGATTGCTCGCAAAATATTTCTTTACGCCAGACAAGATGGCAGCAGTCAGTTTTTCTCGATAATCATCATCATTCAAACGACGCTCCTCATCAGGATTGCTGATAAATGCAGTCTCGACCAGAATAGATGGGATATCAGGCGACTTAAGCACAGCGAAGCCAGCTTGCTCCACTGAGCCCTTATGTAGCGTGTTCACTTCACCAATTTTGGTCAATACAAATTTACCTAATTTAAGACTGTCATTGATGGTGGCTGTTTGTGATAAGTCGAGCAAGGTTCTCGCTAGATTCATGTCTTTAGTATCAAGGCTGACGCCACCAATCAAATCTGATTCATTTTCTTTTTTAGCTAAATAACGTGCTGAAGCACTAGTTGCACCTTTTTCAGATAAGGCGAAAACCGATGACCCACGAGCATCAGGGCGAATAAACGCATCGGCATGAATAGAAATGAACAGATCAGCTTGCATATTGCGAGCCTTGACAACACGACCATGAAGAGGAATGAAGAAGTCAGCATCACGAGTCAATATTGCCCGCATATTGGGTTCAGCATCAACTTGCTGTTTTAGTTTCTTAGCAATGGCTAGAGTGATGTCTTTTTCACGTGACCCACTCGCTCCTTTTGCACCGGGATCTTCACCTCCATGACCTGCGTCAATGGCAATTGTGATTAAGCGACCACCATTTTTAGTGGCTGGCTTATTGGTGATAGGTAACTCTTCTCCCAATGTCGGTGTCGTTTGGACTGGCAATTGATCTATTGCTTTTGCAGTTTCAGCGGACTTAAGTGCTGGCTCTATCGGCTTTGCTAGCTCAATATTGCTGTCAGGTTTAATTGCTGGCGCCTCAACAGGTGCAGGATTGCCCATGTCTGCATTATTGAGAATGTTAGCCAAAGGATCTTTGAGTGGATAAACATCAAGGACTAAGCGATGCTTATACTGACCTGCGGGTTGCAAAGTGAAAATCTTAGGATTTACTTCTACTTTTAAATCAATCACAACACGCACTGTACCAGGCTTAAAATTAGCAACACGCACTTGTTGAATATATGGATCAGACGGAGAAATCGCTGTAGATAAGGCTTTGATATTGGCATTGAGATCTATGCCCTCTAAATCTAAAACTAAGCGATCTGGATTTTTGAGAGTAGTAATTTTTTGATTGATTTCAGACGTGGCTTCTATCGTCAATCTAGTGTAATCAGCTGCCGGCCAAACGCGTGTGGCAGTAACAGTTGTCGCCGCCTGAGCAACAACGCTCACAAACATCATTAAGCTAATTAAAAGTGCTCTAAACATTTTTTTCCTACTGTAGTATTTGCAATATATTTAATTTCTCTGCCAAGATCTTTAACTTGAATAAAAACATCGATATCAGCCTGAGGAATAAGATCCCCTGCTTTTTCAGGCCATTCAATCATGCAAATTGAGTTTGAATTAAAATAATCTCTAAATCCAGCGGCCTCCCACTCTTCTTCGTCAACAAAGCGATATAAATCGAAATGATAAAGATTAATAGGATGATTTTTTAAACTCACTTGGTAAGGCTCAACAAGTGTATAAGTTGGGCTTTTAACCTTGCCCTTATAATCGAGTTTACGCAACAGTCCTCGAACTAATGTTGTCTTTCCAGCACCCAAATCCCCATGCAGGTACACCGTTAATCCCGGATTTAAAATGCCCGCAAACCTTGCACCTTCATTAAGTGTAGCCTGCTCATCTGCCAAAGCTAGTGTAATATCTTGTGTCATATGACTTACACGCTAAAAAACTTCACATCTACAGAAGAACTTCAATCCTTGGCGAGTGATATTAAAAGCTGGGGCAAATCGCTCGGATTCAGTGCGGTCGGCATTACTGATACCGACTTGTCTGGATCTGAAGCGCAATATCAAAAATGGATTGAACAAGGTTTTCATGGTGCCATGGATTATATGGCAAAACATGGTCATAAGCGTAGTCAACCAAGCGAATTAGTACCTGGCACAATACGCGTTATTTCTCTGAGGATGGACTACATTCCGCCAGAAGCAAGAGATAGTGAAAGTGTTTTAAACGACGGAGAGTCAGCTTTTATCTCACGTTATGCCATGGGGCGAGACTATCACAAGGTTTTACGTAGCCGCTTACAAAAGCTTTGTGAACGCATTCAGGCGGAGATTGGTGAGTTCTCTTATCGGGTTTTTACTGATAGCGCACCCGTATTGGAAGTAGCACTTGCTGAAAAAGCTGGTTTAGGCTGGCGAGGCAAGCATACGCTATTACTATCCCGAGAAGCAGGATCCAATTTCTTTTTAGGTGAAATCTATACAGACCTACCACTACCTGTAGATGCTAATGTAGGTAACCATTGCGGCACATGCCAGGCCTGCATTGATATTTGCCCTACAAAAGCGATTATTGGGCCTTATCAATTAGATGCGAGACGATGCGTCTCTTATCTAACGATAGAGTTGAAAACAAGCATCCCAATAGAATTTAGGCCACTGATTGGCAATAGGATTTATGGCTGTGATGATTGTCAATTAGCATGCCCTTGGAATAAATTTGCACAAATTACGAAGCAAGAAGATTTTCATGTCAGGCATGGCTTAGATGATGTTTTGCTTGTCGATTTATTCAGCTGGGACGAGGCTACATTTAATGAAAAAATGGCTGGCAGTGCTATTTATCGCATAGGTCATGAGCAATGGTTGCGTAATATTGCTGTTGGCTTAGGAAATGCACCAAGCTCACCTGAAGTCATTGAAGCTTTATTAAGCCGTCAGCATGATGCTTCTGAAATGATCAGAGAGCATGTAGCTTGGGCATTACAACAGCATGGCATCACTGTATAATTCGCCAACATTGATGACTGAAAGTCTAAAATATGACTGAATCAACATTCAAGAAGCTCTCATATGCCCTATTTGGCGCCCTCGCTATTTTTATATTGCTAACGTTCAAACAATATGGAATTAGTAATGATGAAAATGTGCAGCATGTTTATGGCCAACTTTTATTAAAATTTTATGGATCAGGGTTCACTGATCAATCAGCTTTTACTTACAAAAATCTTTATCTATACGGTGGGTTTTTTGATTTAATCGCAGCGAGCTTAGAGAGAATTCTACATCTGTGGGTATGGGATATTCGCCACTTACTTTCTGCAGTTTTTGGTTTTATTGGAATTGTCGCCGTGTATAAAACCACTAAAGAATTAGCTGGTGAGCGTGCAGCATTCCTCGCCATTCTCTTGCTAAGCCTAACGGGGGCTTGGGCAGGGGCCATGTTTACCCATACCAAAGACATTTCGTTTGGCGCTTGTATGGCTTGGGCGATGTATTACACCGTACTCATTGCGAAACATCTTCCCCGCGTACCTTTAAGCTTAAGCATTAAATTAGGGGTCGCTATAGGCTGTGCATTAGGCTTACTTATTGGTGGCGCTTTTGCTGTGATCTACCTTTTACTCCTAATGTTTGTTGGCGCTTTTCTTCAAGCAAGCACAGCCAAACAAAAATTAGATTACTGCATAAAAAGCTCAATTGCCTTAATTCCTGCAGGCGTTACTGCATTTTGCTTGATGATTTTATTTTGGCCTTGGGCAATCATGGGGGCTGACCATATTTTGATTGCAGCAAAATCCTTTTCTCATTTTGCTTTCAATATGGATACCTTGGTCAATGGAAAATTTGTGAGCATCGGCGAAATATCACGCACATACCTATTTCAGTACCTATCCATCCGTCTACCCGAGATCTTCCTAATCGGGATTGCTTGTATTTTCCTGTGGGTCATTATTAGGCTAAACCGGGTCAAGCTTGCTAATCACTTACCGGCTTTAAGTGTCGCCATTACTGTACTTTTTCCTTTGGCCTTTGTGCTTTATGACAGGCCTGCGCTTTACAACGGTGTGCGTCATTTTACATTTGTCATTCCACCACTTGCAGTTGTTGCTGGTATAGGATTATCACAAGCCTGGGACACTTTAAATCAATACAAAAAAACACAAATTGTTTTGGGTATTTTAGTGGCCATACTTACCATCAACACCTTTGCAACCTTATATAAATTAAGACCTTACGAATATATCTATTACAACCACTTTGCAGGCAGCAACTTTAAAGAAGCTGAACATAAATGGGAAAGTGATTATTGGTCGAGCAGCCTCATTGAGACGACGCAAATGCTTGAGGATTATCTAGATAAAGAAGAGGCTCAGACACCAACTAAAGATCGCAAAGAGCATTATCTTGTTGCAGTGTGTGCAGAAGCTTTTCAGGGTGATGCTTATTTTGACGAACGCTTAAGCGTTACGGAGGATTGGGTCGCTGCGGACTTTTTTATTTCCGGCACCAATATGAATTGCGATAAAGTATTACAAGGGAAAATGGTCGGAACAGTTGAGCGCCTTGGCGCCACACTCGCCGTAGTAAAGGACCGGCGCCAACTTGTTGGCGAAGATAGACGCCCTCGTGCAGCCCCTAGAGATTAATACGACTGGAAACGCAATGACTCATCGTGCAAATAAAAATCCTCATATCACCGTTATTGTTCCAGCCTTTAATGAAGAATTGGCAATAGCAGCGACGGTTAGAAACATTGCCCATCATCTCGATAAGTTAAGTTCAAATTGGGATATCGTTGTGATTGACGATGGCAGTCGTGATCAGACTGCTGATGTTGTTCGTAATCTACCCACTAAACTCAATACAACATTGGTTAGATTTTCACGTAATTTCGGTAAGGAGTATGCAATTACCGCGGGTTTAGAACATGCTCAGGGAGACCTAGTGATTTGCATGGATGCTGATGGCCAGCACTCTTCAGAACTGCTAGCTCAAATGCTAGATAAGTGGCGTGAAGGCTTTGAAATGGTCTATGCAGTTCGCCAAGATCGTGAAGTTGAATCTAACTTTAAACGTTGGGGCTCACGTATTTTTTACAGAGCGATTAGCTTGGGTGGGCAGATTCACATCCCTAGAGATGCCGGGGATTTTCGTTTAATGGATAGACAAGTCGTTAAAGCCCTACTTTCATTACCAGAACGCAATCGCTTCATGAAGGGGATGTATGCTTGGGTCGGATATAAATCTGTAGGAATCCCCTACACTCCATTAGCACGCTCTCATGGCGAAAGCGCTTACTCAAAACTTAAACTCATTCAACTTGCTTGGACAGGCGTCACTAGTTTTTCTGTGATGCCTTTGCGTTTAGCTAGCGCTGTGGGCGGGATACTCTCGCTGATATCATTCATTTATGGTCTATATGTAGTGATTGATCGTTTATTCTTTAATGAGTCGGTGCCTGGATGGCCGAC